>OFKE01000128.1_pt1 | contig 9098 bp, 7 predicted proteins | sample 1540451 | NCBI WGS metagenome assembly OFKE01 (sample SAMEA104347367, study PRJEB22522) | marine metagenome | isolation source: seawater | reverse complement strand
GCTCCAGCAATAACGAGCCTGCAGTTACTGAGGAAAAAAACATCAAAAAAGGAGTTGCATAAAGCGCGACACCTTCCATACCGCGTGTTTTTATAACTTCCTGAGACCCCATAGATGTTTCGTAAAGTGTTTCACAGTAAGCTTCAAATGTTTTGAATACTCTGCCCAGTTCCGGATGTTCACTGTGTTTTCCAATCAATTGACTGAAACGTTCCATCAATTGCTGAAATAACATTCCACCCTGCTGGAGCATTTTACGGCCCACCAGGTCCAGGGCTTGAATATCAGTCGTTCCTTCGTAAATAGGCGCAATACGGGCATCGCGATAAAGTTGTTCCATAGGAAAATCTTTGGTGTATCCAACACCGCCAAGTACTTGAATTCCGACTTGAACTACATCCAGACCAACCTCTGTACACCAGCCTTTGCACATCGGTGTCAGCAAATCCACCATGTTTTGTGCTTTTTGCCGTTCTTCATCTGTTTTTGCAATTAGTTCCAAGTCCAATTGAAAAACAGTATAATAGAGCAAAGCTCGCATAGCTTCGACTTTGGCCTTCATATTGATCAAATTGAGTCGTACCGCCGGATGTTCGACAATCGTAACACGAGGTGCTTCCGGATCACGAATTTTTGAAATATTTATGCCCTGAACACGTTCCTGTGCATAAGTCTTTGCATTTTCGTAGGCAGCTCCTCCCAGAGCCAGGCCGATCAGTCCGGTATAAATTCTTGCACCATTCATCATCAGAAACATTGAGGAAATCCCCTGGCCTTCTTCTCCAATAATCCATCCCAGGCAATCATCATTTTCTCCAAAATTCAAAACTGCAGTGGGGCTGGCATGGATCCCCAATTTATCTTCAATGGAGACAACAGTGACATCGTTCCAGTCTCCAAGCGAACCATCATCATTCACACGTGTGTGAGGAACTACGAACAGGCTCAAACCTTTCGTTCCATCCGGAGCACCTTTGACTCTAGCCAGTACTGCGTGAATCACGTTTTCACCCAAATCACTGTCACCTGAAGAAATCCAGCACTTGGAGCCTTTGATCTTGTAAACTCCGTCTTCGACTGATTCGGCACTGGTCGTACCTGCTCCGACATCCGAACCGGCCTGAGGTTCACTCAAGCACATGGTCCCCGTAAACTTACCTTGATACATTTTAGCTACATACTTTTGTTTCAGAGAGTCAGAACCATAGGTGTCAATCAGATCAGCGGCTCCGGTAGTCAGTCCAAAAAACATGCTCAGCCCAAGATTTGCTCCGTTCATTGCCTCATTGACAATTAATACAAGTGTTGCAGGAGCACCCATTCCGCCATATTCCTGAGACACTCCCATCGAAGCCCATCCAAGTTCATAAGATTGTTGATAAGGTTCATGCAGGCATTTTGGCACTTTTACGCGGCCGTCTTCGATTCTGCACCCTTCACGATCACTTTCAGAACGTGTTGGTGAAACCACATCAATCGCAAAACGGATACCTTCCTGAACCATCAAGTCAAGCGTATCTTGATCAAATTCAGCAAATTTTTCTGACTCGCTGAGTTGACCAATTTTAAGCCATTCCTGTGCGGCGAAACGAATATCACGCTAATCAAGAGTTAATTCAGTACTGCTCATTTTATTTTAGAGATATTGCTGATAACAATTAATGGTTTTACAGTTTAAAAAATTAATCTTATGACTGCATGCATTTAAATTAACTTAATTAGTCTGGAGAAGAAAGACTTTTCCGGAAAGATTGGATTTGGAAAAACAAATCTATTTGCATAGTATTTGACGATCAAAGTATTAGGGATACTTTTACTATTTGGGACAGTTTGTGCAAAAGTTATAAATGTGATCTTTTTTATATAAATTAAAGGAAATAGCAAAACCGGAATAAACGTAGTTTTAGTATTTATTAGAAAGACTTTTCAATGTCCCTTAGTTCTATTGTACATTCCGCCAGGCGAAAACCCAGATCTTTAAAACATCAATTTCGCTGGAAACTGGTGCCTCGATTCATATGGCAGTCTATGCAGTCTTTTCGCATAACATTACTGGTTTGGGGTCTGGTAACAATTGGATGTATTTTTTATCTTTCACAATGGATGAATTACCGTCAAGTTGCACACCGCATTGATTCGCTGGAAACTAAACATTCAAAATTGTTTTATGAGTTAGAATTGCTGGAAGTAGAAACCAGCTATCTTACACGTCCGCAGCGACTGGAAGCTCTGGCGGGAAAAACAATGCTTTTGGCCTCTCCGGACACAGTACAGTATCAACTTTCCTGGGTTGATGTAAGCAGCAGCGCTGAATTAGACTAATATGAATCATTCTCCGCATTTTCAACTCTACAGTTTCAAAACACGTCTCCTCACAGTACTTGCTTTTTTTGGTATTTGTTTTCTTGCAGTTTTGGGCAGAGTCTTTTTTTTTGCAGATTCTAAAAGCAGATTATTATATTCAAAAAGCAAAGTCTCAACATGAACGTACGGTAACACTGGAACCACATCGTGGCAGAATATTGGACAAAAACGGGCGTATATTAGCAGTTTCAATTCAACTAAAATCGCTTTTTGCAAAACCCACACAGATAGATAGAATCACCTGCACAAGCTGCCAGACTTCTTACTCCCATTCTAAAAATTCCTTACCATAAACTACTGAATGATCTTAAATCTAAACGTAATTTTATCTGGATCAAACGCAAATTACCTCCGGAACAGGCTAAACTGGTACAAAAGCTGAGTTTGAACGGAATTGGTTTTATCGAGGAGTTCCGTCGATTTTATCCTAATGGAAAATTTGCCGGACAACTTATAGGATACTCCGGAATTGATACCCAAGGTTTGGAAGGTATTGAGAGCAAATACGAACCTTTACTTGCCGGAAAACCAGCGGTATATGTTGTGGAAAAAGAAGGTATGTTCCGTACAGTACCACTTTCCAACATTCCAAAAAAAATACCAGATCAATATTCTATTCAACTGACAATAGACAGTACTATTCAGCATTTTGCAGAAAAAGCCCTGCGGGAAGGAGTGGTGAAATCACAAGCCGATCGGGGAACTGTCGTGGCACTTCATTCCAAAACTGGAGCCATTCTGGCTATGGCATCTTATCCAGAGTTTGATCCAAACCGTTATCAGAACTACAGCCGAGCACATCATCTGAATCAAGCTGTTACTTTGGGATATGAGCCCGGTTCCACTTTTAAGATGATTACAATTGCTGCAGGCCTGAGTGAGGGGCTTATATCACCTGATCAAGAATTTTTCTGCGAAAATGGTGAATACAAGATAGGCATTAACTTGATCCGTGACTCTTCACCGCATGGTGTAATGACACTTCAGCAGGTATTAAAAAAATCTTCAAATATATGTGCAGCAAAAATTGGTATGAGTATGCCACCGACACGTTTTCATGAATACATCATGCGCTTCGGTTTTGGTCGTCGTCCAAACTCCGGCATTGCAGCAGAGGCTACCGGAAGAGTTATTTCTCCAAAAAAATGGCAGACAATCGATCATGCAAATATTTCTTTTGGACAAGCTATTCTTGTTTCACCTTTGCAAATGGTGAGTGCAGCAAATGTTTTTGCAAACGAAGGAGAATGGGTACCACCTTTCATTGTGGAGTATGCCGTTGATAAAAAGGGAAATAAATTACAGGAAATAAAAGATGTAGAAGGTAAAGTGAGTCACAAGTTTGGTTTAGGAGTCCGCAGTCCTGTGGTCGAAGGCTCTGTTGCGGAACTGGTCAAAAAGTATCTAATTTCTGTGACACAAAAAGGAGGTACTGCTCAAAGAGCTGCAATCTTGGGTTACCAAGTTGCAGGAAAAACAGGTACGAGTCAAATCTATGATCAACAGCTTGGACGTTATTCCAAAACACGCTACATAGCTTCATTTGTAGGATTCGCTCCTGCTTCTGACCCTTTGGTAACAGTACTCGTTGTCGTTGAACAACCAAGAACTTCAATTTATGGTGGAACTATTGCTGCACCTATTTTCAAAGAAATTGTTCAACGAACTCTTTTGTTTAAAGATGTATTACCATTTCCGGAAGGGAATTCAGAAGAAACAGCCGTCCAGGTAGAAACGGCCTCACGCTGATTTTAAAGATGTATTGTTAATGGTTTTGAGACTGGGAACAATTTTGTGTTTTCAAAAGTTTTTTAAATAACTTGCAGCAGGATCATTACTTAAAATAGTTTTCCGTCTTTTAACTCCATCACGAATCCACCTTGTCAGCAGTATAAAGAGATGAATTCGCCATTTTAACTGCAGTCTTGATTGCCTCTATCATCGAACGTGGATTAGCAGCAATCTGTGGAGCTAACTCAAAAGCAGTTCCGTGATCCGGAGAAGTACGGATAATCGGCAGTCCAAGAGTTACGTTTACAGCACGTTCAAAACCAAATAATTTTAACGGTATGAGAGCCTGATCGTGATACATGGCTACTACTGCATCAAAACGTCCTTTGCGATGTTCCAAAAAAACTGTATCCGGAGGAAACGGTCCCTCACAGCGTATTCCTTTTCCACGGGCAAGTTCCATTGCAGGACGAATAATGACATCTTCTTCGTCCCCAAATAATCTGTTTTCACCAGCATGAGGATTGAGTCCCGGGATGCCGAGGATCGGATCCGTAATTCCCATATTTTTCAGCCCCGATACTGTGATTTCCATTACTTCCAGAATTAGCTCAGGTGTGAGTGATTCCAAAGCTTGACGAAGTGATACATGAAGGGTTACCATTGTGGCACGTAAATCATCCACGGTCAGCATCATCACTGAACGTGCACCGTTACTGTAATGTGACAACATTTCTGTGTGACCCGGAAAAGAGTGACCAGCTGCCTGAAGTGTCTCTTTTGCAAGCGGAGCAGTAACTATGGCGGCAATTTTTTTACGATTAGCCCAGTCTATGGCGTTATGAACGAACTGGAATGCTGACTCTCCACCCCACGCAGATGAAGTGCCGAGTTTCCATTTTCTATCTTTTTGTACCGATAAATCTATTACTGGAAGACAAAAAGAATCGATTACTTTTTTTGTCTGAGTGCTGTGTTTTTCTGAAATTGACTTAAGAGAAAAAGGTGCGTCCAGGATCTTGTTCATTTCAGTCATAATTTTGAGATCACCAAAAATTAAAGGTTCCCAGTCCTGAAAAGGATGCATAAATTGTAAGGCCCGGAGCAGGACTTCCGCTCCAATTCCATTAGGATCACCCATTGTCAGGCCGATTTTAATTCCCGGTTTCATGGTTATTTCAAACAAATAAATAAAAATATATTTATGGAACTGCAAGATAAAGTAGCACTAGTAACAGGTGCCGGTGTCCGTCTGGGACAAGCAGTTGCCCAACAATTGGCTCAACTTGGCATGCGTGTTGTCATACACTATCACCACTCAGAAAAAGGCGCAAAACAAACAGTTCAAGGACTTCCAGGTGGAGAGTCGAGACATCTTATTCTGCAAGCAGATTTAAAAGAAGTTTCCTCAATTAAAGAACTAGTCCATACTGCCGAAGAGAAATCCGGCCCCATTTCAGTTTTAATCAATAATGCGGCAGATTTTTTTCCAACACCATTATTTTCTACAACCGAAGAAGAATGGGATCATTTATTAGCGCTGAATCTGAAGGCACCATTCTTTTTAGCACAAACAGTAGCTGAGGGTATGAAATCACGCGGTGAAGGTAAAATCATTAATATGGTCGATTCTTCAACTGAGCGACCATGGGTGAGTTTTTTGCCCTATTGTACATCAAAAGCAGGGCTTGTTTCTTTAACCAAAGGACTGGCACGTGCTTTGTCACCAGAAGTACAGGTCAACGGCATTGCTCCGGGAACCGTGTTGACTCCTCCAGATCATGCGAAAATGGACTTTAGCTCTTCAGTTGAGCACAGTCTGCTCAAACGGATTGGCTCGGCGGAAGATATTGTACAGGCCGTTGAATATTTGCTACTATCAGACTTCGTTACCGGTACGATCCTGCCAGTTGATGGTGGACGGTCTGTTTATTAATAATCAGGAGTGAAAATAAATTATCATGTGTAACTACAAACACCTTTTTATATTTTTAGTTATTGCATTCTCTTTTGAGTCTGCCTTCTGTGTTTCCAGTTTTTCTGCCGACGAAAAAGAAAACATCCTGATTTACGAAAAAAGCAGCAGAGCAGTTGTAAACATCAGCAATATTGCTGTCAACTATGATTTTTTCTACCGCCCAATGCCGGCAGAAACCGGTTCCGGGACCGGATTTATAATTGACAAATCCGGAATAATTGTCACCAATTATCATGTGGTTGAAAATGCCAGCAAACTGGTAGTGACACTTGCTGATAACAGTCAGTGGCCGGGGAAAATGGTAGGTGCAGATCCTAATAACGATTTGGCAATTGTTCGGATTAAAGCACCTGCAGAGAGTTACGACATCCTGGAATTTTCCCAATCAAACAATATTGTTGTAGGCCAAAAAGTGTTGGCCCTGGGAAATCCTTTTGGTCTTCGGCAAACTCTTACGACTGGAATTATCAGTGCCTTGGGGCGCACCATTGCAGCAAAAAACGGAAGGAAAATTGAAGGGATAATTCAAACAGATGCGGCAATCAATCCCGGAAACTCAGGAGGTCCTTTACTGGATTCTGAGGGGAAAGTTATTGGAATTAACACAGCAATCATTGGATCTGCAGGAAGTGTGGGAATAGGTTTTGCTGTGCCCAGCAATACTGCATTACGGATTCTACCAGACCTCCTGAAATACGGTTATGTACGAAGACCGTGGCTTGGGATTGAGCCAATTCCAACAGTTTATCTGCGCCGCATTGGAATAGACGTACCTGACGGCCTTCTGATTAAGCGAGTGGTTAAGGGAGCCTCTGCAGATCAAGCAGGTTTACGAGGTGCCTCTAGAACAGTAAAAGTCGGACGTTACCAGGTCCCTTGGGGCGGTGACATAATCACACATATAAACAAAATTCCCATAACAACAATGGAAGATTTAGCTCAGCAAATCGAAACACGTAAAGCTGGTGAAGAGATTACTATCCACTACATCCGTAATGATCGTGTTCTGTCAGTTACTGTTGAACTTGTTTTACGACCAAAACCTTAAATCTATTGAAATAATTATCCACTTTATGCAGCTTTTTTATGTTTTCCTTCGTCATTTCAGGCGAAACAAAGTGAATACCGGGAACCCCGGATCATTATCTAATATCCAGACCCCAACCTAGTCTGAAATCCGTAGCACAGATCAAGTCTGCGACTGCTTTAACAATACTTTTTCAGAGAACCTTAATAACTGTTTATAAAAACAAATTAACCAGAACATTAAATGACTAACCGCGTTTATAATTTTAGTGCTGGACCGGCTATGCTGCCGATTCCTGTAATGGAGACAGTTCAAAAAGAATTCTTGGACTTTCATGGACTTGGAGCCTCAATTGTTGAAATCAGCCACAGACTTCCAGTTTTTATAGACATTATAGAAACTACCAAATCTCTTTTTCGTGAGTTAACTGGTCTGCCAAATAATTACAAAGTGCTTTTCATGCATGGTGGTGCTCAAATGCAATTTTCTGCAGTTCCATTAAATTTGATGTCAATGAAGTCTCACAAAGGGTCGTATTTCATCACTGGAAGATGGGGTACACTTGCAGAAAATGAGGCCAGGAAATATGGGAATACCGAGATACTGATGGATGGTAAAGAGTTTGAGTATCGGCAAATTCCGCAATATGACACCAGTTCACTGGACCAGGATTCCAGCTACGCGCACCTGACGACAAACAACACTCTCTACGGAACTCGCTGGCACCAATTTCCTGACACAGGGAATGTACCACTCGTGGGCGATGCAACTTCGGATATTTTATCCAGGGAAATGGATTATTCTCAATTTGGAATAGTTTATGCGGGTTTACAAAAAAATCTTGGAACTTCCGGAACCGGTTTAGTGGTGGTCCGTGAAGATCTACTCGGGCATGCACTGCCTGAAACACCAAAACTACTTGATTATGCTCTTTTTGATGAACACAACTCCTTACCAAATACAATCAATGTATTTGCAGTTTACGTAATGTGTTTGGTTTTGGAATGGGTAAAAGAACAAGGAGGGGTTCCGGAAATGGAAAAACTGGCTGAAAAAAAATCCAGTTTGCTGTATGAGATTCTGGATAATTCAGAATTATACAGTTCTGTAGCACATCCAAAACACCGCTCAATAACTAACGTAACATTTCATTTGCCGCAAGAAAAACTACTCCAGAAATTTTTAACTGAAACTGACAAAGAAGGATTATTTGCCCTTAAAGGTCATGCTTCAGTTGGTGGAGTAAGAGCATCCATTTACAATGCAATGCCTCTTGAAGGAGTTGATGCACTGGCTCAGTTCATGAAAGAATTTGAACGAAAGAACGGTTAAGCAGCCTTTGCCTGATCAATCTTCACCAGATGATTTGGCCACTGCAAATATTCCTGCCAACTGGAATGAGGAATTTTGATATGGAGAGTTTTGGCGATTTTGACCATTTGCCAATAATTTGGTTCAAACGGGGGCAGTGATGGTTGCACAATATTTGCGCCTTTACTTAAATTGCATTTGTGGCAGGCTGCGACCACATTTTTCCAGCGCATTCCTCCACCTCGGCTTTTTGGAATTACGTGATCAATAGTAAGATGATCTGCCGAAAATTGATGCAGACAGTATTGGCAATGGAAACGGTCCCGCAGGAAAATGTTGCGGCGAGTGAAATTGACCGTACCTTGCTGTTGATGATAACGTGACATCATAACCACACTTGGCACGGGTAAGGCCAAATGCTGTGAGTGACATATCCAGTCATCATAAGAACGAAGAACAGTCACCTTATCTAGGTAAAGAGCCTTGATAGCCTGTTGCCAGGAGAGTGTACTCAAAGGCCACAGTGTCAACGGGTTCCCGTCTTGATTTAGTAAAAGTACATCCGCATTTCGACACTAATAATTAGTTAATCTTTCAACACTATTCTCTAAGACTTTCTCGCATGAAATTTCTCAAAACGGTGTGTAAAATTCCACCATTTTTGTAAAATTCTAATTCAACCAGCGT
>OFKE01000125.1_pt1 | contig 9170 bp, 5 predicted proteins | sample 1540451 | NCBI WGS metagenome assembly OFKE01 (sample SAMEA104347367, study PRJEB22522) | marine metagenome | isolation source: seawater | reverse complement strand
GATTGCGATGTTCGCATTGACGACTTTTCTGGTTCGCTTCGACAGCTCGATGAGGTTGGCGAGGGCACGTGGGTCTTCGCCTGGGATCAGCACATCGGCAGCGTCGAGATTGACTTGTTCACCGCTGCCGACTGCAACTCCGACATCTGCTGCAGCGAGTGCTCCCGAATCGTTGAATCCGTCTCCTGCCATCAGCGTCCGACTGAGTTTCGCTCGACTTGCGACCCATGCCGCTTTCCCTTCAGGGTCGACATTGCCTCGGCATACCGATGGGTCGAGGCCCAAACCTCTGGCGAAGGCTTCGACCGATGCTTGCTCATCGCCACTGAGGATCTCGATGCTGATGCCCTGGTTTTGTAGCATTTCGAGCATTTCTTTGACACCCTCGCGCGCGTCGTCGTGGGCGAAGGTGAAGGCGGCGACAGCCTCGCCGTCAATCGCCAAAACACTGGCTCCGTATCCTGCTTGTCGGCTGTCGGCCAGAGCGCTGTCGATCTCCTGAGGGATTCTGACTCCCTCGGCCACCAACCAATCTGTGCGGCCGAGGATGACCGGCGAGCCATGCATGTTGCCACTGACTCCGGCATCACCGTCCTCAATCTCCGATATCTCCGTCAGATCCTCGCTGCGCTCGGCTGCCGCGGTGATGAGCGTGCGCGCATAGGGGTGATTGCTGCGCTGCTCTAGACCTGCTGCGATGCGCAGCACGCTCTGCTCAGTCTGATTCCCTGCAAGGGCTATCGAGACCAGCCGAGGTCGACCGGTTGTCAGCGTTCCAGTCTTGTCGAGAAGAGCCAACTGAACGCCTGCGGCCGCCTCGATGACATCGCCTCCACGGGCCACCAGGCCGCTCGCTGAAGCGCACGAGAGCGCGGTCGCATGAGGCACAGGGGCGGCCAGGAGAAGTGAGCATGGGCACGAAACCACCCACAGAACCAGCATGGCGACGAAATCTCCGGTCATCATCCCATAGATCGCTGAACCGACGAGGACCAGCGGCACCCAGAGAGCCGTGAAACGCTCAATGATCGTCTGTGTGCGCGTTGGCTGCTCGCGGTAACGGCGCACCAGATCGATGAGGTCAGCCAAGCGTGTATCGTCGCCAATCGCCTCGGTCCGGACGCGGATCGGACCTCGTGTCAGCGTCAGACCAGCCTCGATTAAATCTCCAGTCGAGATCGAGATCGGCATCGGCTCACCAGTCAGAGGAGCTCGGTCAATGGCACCAGAACCGTCGACGACATAGCCATCGACCGGAATCACCTCGCCCGAGCGAATCTCAACGATATCACCCCGCTCGAGCGCGGCGATCGGAGTCCATTCATCGTCAGCCTGCGAGTCCGCGTACGCATGGTCGTGAAAGTGGTCGTGAGAGTGGTCGTGGTCATCGTCACAACAATCGTCGTCAGCGGCAGAACCCCCCTTCGCCTCGATCAAACGAGCCCGCCGCGGCAACCGATCCAAGCCGCCCTGCATCGCCTCGCGAGCGCGAACCAGTGCACTCTCTTCCATGTGAGCGGCTAGCGCGACGAGTCCCGTGACCACCAGCGCCTCGGGCCATTGGCGCAGGTACAAAGCCCCCAGAACCGCCAGTGAAGTCAGCACTTGAAAACCCAGAACACGATTCTGTACGCTCGCGACAGCAGCCTTGAACATCGGCATTCCCGCGAACAGAACTCCCAGCGAAGTGACACCTGCAAGCAGCCAGAAATGCAGACCAAGAGACTCTAGAACGAGGACGCTGAACAACAGTGGAAGAGTCATAACAGCACCCAACAATTGGGCTTGATCGGGGCGAAGTCGTCTTGTTTTCGATTCAATCAGAGAGAAATCTCCGAGCAATCGGCGCAGGTTATCGTTTGTCATCTGCTCCACTTTGAGCGAATCGGTCGGTACCTTCTGCAGCTCGATCAGACCATCTTCAAGACTCGCATTGAGAATCCCCGGAACGCCGAGAAGCGCTTTTCGCAAGCCCTTCCGCTCGATTCCGAGTCGTCGCGAGACCTCACCCGCGGTCTTGCCCTGAACCTGTCGCCATTCGAGATCAGGCCCGTGTCCCAGACTCTCCAGAACTGCCGAAACCCTCGATATGCGTCCGCGCCCAACGTCGATATTGACCCGCACACGCCCCTCGGTCGCGGAGACATTGACCACCTTGACACCGGGTAATCGCCTGACCGCACGAGTGGCTTTCATGGCGCAGTCCGGACAATCCATTCCGCGCAGTCCCCACTCGAATTCCTCGAGCCCATCGACGACTAATTCCGGCTCGTCGATCGCCTCGACAACAACATCCTCTACAGCCGCGGAAATCACCTTCGTCTGCTCCTCATTCGAAGAATCGTCGAGAATCAACTCGTGAACCGGTTCGGCTGCCGCCTGTCGGCTCTCACCGGCAGCCGCCAACTTCGAGCGAACCGAGGCGAAGCCACGCCCGAGCGAGCCAGCCAGCCCAGAGAGAAGTCCGCCAGCGCCGCGACCAGCAGCGCCGCCAGTGCCTCCGCTAAGCCCACCGGAGCCAGCGCTGGCAGAGCCTGCCGACCCAGGCCTAGCCTGAGTCGATGCATCCTCCTCATCATCGAGAAGAAGGAACTCCTCGTCGGTCACGTCCAAGCGGAGACAGGGGCCCTCCATCAACCTGAGGGGGGTGAAGTGAGCCAGAGCGCGAGAGGTGAAGCCAGCGACAAGGCAGGAGCATCGGTGGAGTCATCACCTGAACCCCGCACGGAAAGGCATGGCAGCAATTTCGACGAACATTGATTGGCAGATGATCGTCTTCGATATAGATGGGACACTGCTCGACATAAACGGCTTCCAAGCCGAATTGATTCCACTCATTCGCGAACTCGAGAATCGCGGCATAAGCGTCTCCCTCGCCAGCGGCAGAACACTCCCCAACGTCACACCTATCCAACAGAGCCTCGCCGTCTCGGGCTTCGTCATCGGCGAGAACGGTGGCATGGTCTGGGACAGCGGAGCGGGTCATCCAATCCGCGCTATGGCGGACGGTTCGCGTGCCCGAGCTGCCGCTGATTGGCTGGCGACGCGAATCGAGGGTCTCGATGCCGCAGGGATCGAGTCGAATCGCTGGCGTGAGACCGAATGGTGCTTGAAGGAAGTAGAAGATTTCGAGCGCATCCGTGATGAATTAGCAGGCTCGGAGTGGGCCGACCTCGAAGTTGTTCCGACCGGTTTCGCCGTCCACATCACAGCGCATGGACTCGACAAGGCGACTGGCCTAGCCATCGCGTTCGAACAACGCGGCATCGACCCTAGTTTGGTCATAGCGGTGGGCGATGCCGCGAATGATATTCCGATGTTCGAAATGTGTGGATACGCCGTGGCGGTCAACGATTCCCACCCCGGCGTCGTCGAGGCTGCCGATCATTGCACAGAAGCCAAAGGCACTCTCGGAACTCTCGAATTCCTTCGAGATTTCATAGCATCATTAGATTGAAGCAGCAGCAGCAGCTTCTGGCTGCGAGTTTCCCTGCCGTTAGTCAGTCCAACTCGCACCAGACGCGCGAACGGTCGCATCACTTTCCATCGATCAGTTCGCACTAGGGTTCGAATCCCACGCCTGCACTCTTGATAATGCTGAGTGGTGCAGGCGGCAGGATTCGAACCTGCGAAGCACTACACAGAGGATCTTGAGCCCTCCCCCTTTGACCACTCGGGTACACCTGCACTCACGGCGAGCCGCGATTCACTCTTGAGTTCAGCGGCGTCTGAGCCTCTTCGCAACCGCGCCGACGGAATGTTTGATGTAGCGCCGTCAGCCGATGTCCAGCGGGTCGTTCGGATGACACAGGGCAGCAGCACTCCTCGACTCTCGCCAAACCAGTTGCAAACCGTCGAGAAATCACTTTTCGAAGTCTCTCGAAAGCAGAAATCGCAGACCCTCCCCGTCGACCTCCCAATCCCTGACTTCTGGAACTCGGTCGGACAACTAACCTCGCATCTGGAGGCTGAATTGGCTGAGACCATTCGAGCTGAGGGGATGACTGCGAAGGCGCAGTTGCAGACCCGTCGGCTCGGCAATGTCCGCACCGCTGCGACAGACCTGACTCGGATTCGCTTGAACGCCTTCACCCAGCACGCCGTTCTGATCAATCTGATGAAGGGCGGCGGGGCGGAAGCGGCGGCGGCTGTCCAGCATCTGAGCCCGATCCAATGGGATCGGCACGATGGCTCCGAGCGGGCGTATTACGAGAGCCTCGGGCACATCGTCGAGAAGTACAAGCACGATGTCGCTTGGATGACTCTGGTCAATGGCTCAAACGGTAACGGGGGCGGGCACGGGCACGAACAGCCTGTTGCCAGTCCAGAGCCGAACCCTGCGCTGAGTGAATTCGGCGCGCTGGCCGAGGCGGAGACTGCTGCGGCGGCGGCTTCCGCGGGCGCCGTTGAATCTGCTCCTGCGACACCACCGACGATGCTGGTTCCGGATGCTCTTGACGCTAGGGACGACCCCGACTTCGACGAGGAGGACCGCATTCGCGAGATGGATGGATATCCTGAGGGGCCGACCGGGGCTGAGCCATCTCCGCCTGTTCAGGTGACGGTGACTCAGGCGGTTGGCATCGATCTGGTTCGGATCCGAATCCTGAAGGATCTCTCGGACCCGATCATCGCCGAGGATGGCTCGCAGATTAGGCTCGCCGAGGGCGATGTCGAATCGTGTCCGAGCCTCATCGCCGAGACTCTCATCGCAGCGGGACTAGCCGTCGCCGCACCTTTGTGATTCGACTTACCTGCCATCGCCGCAGCCCTGTGAATCTGAAAATGATTTAGAGGCGCCGCGCTGCGAGGCCTTACCTGCGGTGGGCAGATGGCACGAGTGATAACGAAGAAACAAGTGAAACAGTATCGACGAGATTTCTCAAGCGACGTGACCGCGAGAGTGGCGCAGAACGCAGTCACCGGAGGAGATCTGCTCGAGATTGCACTCAACCGAGATTTAGTGCAAGACATCGACTCATCATTCAGCATCAAACTCGACGACTGGAAGGTCACCCATCAGATGCGCAGCGGCCGTTGCTGGCTCTTCGCAACGCTGAACCTCTTCCGACCCAGCACGATGAAGAAACTCAACGTCAAGAATTTCGAATTCAGTCAGTCTCACATCCATTTCTGGGACAAGTTCGAGCGCTCGAACCATCTTCTGGAAGCGGTCCTCGAAACCTCGGACCGCAATCTCGACGACCGCACCATCGCCTTCCTGCTGGGCGACCCGATCGGAGACGGCGGCCAATGGAACATGGCGATGAACCTCATTCGCAAACACGGACTGGTCCCGAAAACCGCATTCCCTGAATCCAAATCATCATCAAACACGGGCAGGATGAACGCGATTCTCAAACACATCCTGCGAACCACGGCGAGCGAATTGCGCGCCATAATCGACGCCGGCGGAAGCCTCGCTGAAGCTCGCGCGCGCAAGGACGAACGCCTCGCCGACATCTGGAGAATCCTCTGTATCCATCTGGGCACCCCGCCCGAGAAGTTCGATTGGCAGTGGGAGGACAAGGATGGCAAGTTTCACCGTAGAGGGACGCTGACACCGCAGGAATTCGCCGCTGAGTACGTCGAATTGGATTGGGAGGATTACGTCTGCATCGTCAACGATCCCCGCAACGAATACTACCGCACCTACACCGTCGACTTCCTCCAAAACGTCGCCGGCGGACCCCCCGTCATCTACCTCAATGTGCCGAGCAGCGAGATGAAAGACATCACTCAGAAGCTGCTCGAGGATGGGATGCCTGTATGGATGGGATGCGATGTTGGCAAGCAGATGCACAGGCAGCGCGGATTGTGGGATGCGAAGTTATTTGATTTCGCCGAATTGTACGGCACCGAATTCAGGATGAATCGTGCCGACCGCCTTCGTTTTGGTCAGACGATGATGACTCATGCGATGCTGTTCACCGGCGTCGATGTCGTCGATGGGAAACCGAGGCGCTGGCGGGTCGAGAACTCGTGGGGCGCGAAGGACAGCGGTGAGAAGGGATACTACACCATGAATGACTCTTGGTATGACGAATACATGTTCGAAATCGCCTGCCCGAGCGCATATCTCAGCGATGAGATGAGCGCGGGACTCGACACCGAGCCCATCGTTCTCCCAGCCTGGGATCCTATGGGCTCACTCGCGAGCTAAGTCGAGTCCATCGGCAAACCGTTGAGACGTTGCCACATTGATGTCAATCTAGCAGAACTGGAAAGCCATAGGCTTCTCGAAGTTCTGTGTCAGGGTCGGTTGAACTTCAAAGCAGTTCAACCGAGATGTCGAAGAGAGAGTTCGATGGTCACCGAGTCAGGATAATCGATCCGAAGCACGCGGCGAAGCGCTTTTTCGTCCTTGGCGGCGCTCGTAACGAGCTCGAGGAGTCTCTTGTGAACGCGCATCTCCCAGTGATCCCAGGTCTCGGCGCCTTCGCCGTCAGGGCTCTTTCGGCAGGGCACGACGAGCCGGCGGGTCGGCAGCGGGATCGGCCCGCGCAGATTGACGCCGGTCTCGTCGCAGATCGCCTTGATCTGCGAGCAGACCAAGTCGACATCCTGATGGTTCTCACCAGTGAGTTTGATTTTGGTGATAACTGCCATCTTACCCACTCCGAGCAGTCAAGCCTATTTCTCACCAATCACTTCTTCTCGATCTTAATGCAGACGCCAGCTGCGACGGTCTTACCCATGTCGCGGATGGCGAAGCGTGACAACTCAGGGAAGTCCGACATCTCCTCAATCGCCATCGGCTTGGTGGGCGCGAAGCGAATCATGGCGGCGTCTCCGGTCTTGAGGAACGGAGGGTTGGCTTCCTTGACACCCTTGGAGGTCTTCTCCAGTAACTCCACGAAGCGAACCGCGACTTGGCTGGTGTGGCAGTGGAACACGGGTGTGTAACCAGTGCCGATCGCCTTGGGAATCTCCATCAGCTGGATCTGTCCGATGAAGGTCTCGTCGTGGCGGACGAAGGCTGGTGGTGTGTCAGTGTATCCTGCGACATCGCCACGGCGGATGTCTGTGGCTGAGAGGCCGCGGACGTTGAATCCGACGTTGTCGCCAGGCTCTGCCTTGGCGACGTTGGTGTGGTGCATCTCGATGCTCTTGACCTCAGCCGACTTCTGGCTGGGGTTGAACATGACGGTCTTGCCTGCGTGCAGGACTCCAGTCTCGATCTTGCCGACTGGAACGGTTCCGATTCCGCTGATCTTGTAGACGTCCTGAATCGGAAGTCGCAGAGGGCGGTCGGTCGGCTTTGATGGCATCTGGATCCCATCAATCGCCTCGAAGAGTGTCTTTCCCTTGTACCAAGGCATGTTGGTTGACTTGTTGTAGAGATTCTCGCCGAGGAAGGACGAGCAGGGAATCATCAACACGTCAGCGGGGTTGAATCCAGCCATCTTCAGGAGTTGCTGGAGTTCCTTGACGACCGCGTTGTAGCGATCCTCGGAGTAGTCGACACCGCTGATGTCCATCTTGTTGACGTTGATGATGAGTTGCTTGACACCGAGGACGCGCGCGAGGAAAGCGTGCTCGCGGGTCTGCGCGTTGACGCCGTCGTTAGCAGCGCAGACGAGAACGGCTGCGTCAGCCTGACTGGTACCGGTGATCATGTTCTTGACGAAGTCGCGGTGACCTGGTGCGTCGATGATTGTGAAGTAATAATTCGGAGTGAAGAGTTCCTTGTGAGCGACGTCGATGGTGATTCCACGCTCGCGCTCTTCCTTCAGTCCGTCCATCACGTAAGCGAGACCGAATCCGGCCTTGCCCTGCTCGACAGCGAGCTTCTCATTCTTGTCGATTACGTGCTGCTCGATGTGACCTGTATCGAGAAGCAATCGTCCCACTGTCGTTGACTTACCGTGGTCGACGTGTCCAATGAACACGATGTTCAGGTGTGGCTTGCTTTTGTCTTCCCATTGTGAACTCATAATATCCACCTCTAAGTGTGGCCCGCCGACCGAAGGGGTGTATTTGAATCTCTCCCCGAGGGAGAGGGTTGAATCAGGTCGACGATGTCAGTTGTCACTGGGGCGCAGTTCACCGATATTGGAGTTCGATGACGAGGCTCTTGACCTCGGTGTTGTGAGTCTTCTCATTCTGCAGGTCAACCGTCCAAGTCCCCGGTTCGAAACCTCTCACCGTCGAACCGCCAATGACGAGCCATACGCAGCGGTCATCTGAATTGCATTCACCGGCGTTGCGATTGTCGTCGCCAACTCCGGTGGTGTTTGCGACCTCTTCGTCGGTCGAATTGTAGAGGAAGAGGTCGAGACGATTCTCGGTGTCGAGGCCACCGAGAGGCTGGTCTGCATCTTCTGCAGGATAGGTCAATTTGGTCCGCAGGTAGCGTATCCGGTTCTTCGCGTCATCATCGTATTCGACTGGGAAATCCCATGTCATGATGACTGGGTCCTGGTAGCGGCGGTCGATCACGAAGTTCTTCCAAACGCCGCGATAATTGATGTAAATCGTCGACTCATCGCTGGCCTGCAAGCCATTGTTGTCGGTCACAGTGAGCTTGATGTCCCAGGCGCCAGCGGGCATCTCTTCGAGCGTTATTGATTCGCCAGAGGCGTCGATGTCGTTCTCAGGGTCGCCATCGCCATCGGAGTCGGTATCGAGGTCGAGGTCCCAATCCCAAGAGACCAGCCACTCATCTTGGTAGCAATTCGAGTTGTCAGGATTGCAGCCGGCCCAGGAATCGTAGCCGTCTACTGTGACCGAGGTCGAGATGGTGATCGAGCGGTCGGATTCGTCATTGTCGTCCTCGCAGACCCAGACGAGGATGAAGCTGCCAGCCGGCGCTTCCTCACCTTCACAGTCGTCCATCTTGCTGTCGGAGATCTCGGCGTGTGGCTCGCGCGCGGAGGAGTCGATGACTTTGATCGTCTTCGAAGCCGACGCCTCATTGGAACCATCGCTGACCGTGAGGCGGGCTTCGTAGTCGCCCGGTTGGGGGTATGAATGGCTGATCGTCAAGCCCTGACCGGTGTTTCCATCGCCGAATGTCCAAGCAAAGGTGAGGGCGTCCGCGTCAGGGTCGGATGAACCCACAGCGCTGAAGGTCAATTCATCGCCGGCCCTGACGCTGCCAGAGGGGTCGACTGAGATCACAGCGGTCGGCGTCTTGTTGAAATTGAATGAGTCGAGGCAACCGGAGA
>OFKE01000117.1_pt1 | contig 9677 bp, 4 predicted proteins | sample 1540451 | NCBI WGS metagenome assembly OFKE01 (sample SAMEA104347367, study PRJEB22522) | marine metagenome | isolation source: seawater | reverse complement strand
GATGATGCGAGTCCTGACTTCGCGGCATCAGCCCAGAGCATCCTCTACGATGCTGTAGACCCTTCCACAGGGATTTGCATCGCCCTAACCTGCGACATAGGCCCTATGCTTGTAGCGGGCATGGGAGAGCCTAGCGAGACTACTACTCCGGCCCGTGCTGCACTGTTCGGTTACAGTAGCACCGACCCAGTAGCCCTCACACACATGGACTGGGCTGTTTATGCTCTCGCTGGGACAACTTTCGCCACAAATGGCGGTGGAGCAGATCTTGCAACTTCCTCTAACGCTTCCCTGAGGGAGCGCCTAGCAGAGGTCAGTGGGGTCGACATATCGAACCCCGTAGCTCTCAACAACCTCCTTTGGGGCACAGAAGGCTCCGTCCCAAATAATGGAATTCTCTCGGTTTCAGACTTCCAAGGAATTCCACTATATGGGGTTGCGTTGTTCCTACTCGGCGCACAGAGTGATGCCTTCGGAACAATGATAACTTACGGTATTGGACTGACTCAATTGCTAGGTCTTGCCTATGATTGGGCAGGTCTATGGATTGACATGGTAGGAGGCGTTCCACTTGAGTTCGAGATGATTCTCGTTGGAGGCACTGGTACAATGAATGCAAATAGCTGGTGGCAACTCTCTCTTGGTTCTGAGGAGCCGATAGCAGGAGGTTACATCTCAATCGGCCTTAACAGAGGAGAATATGAAGGGACTGTGAACCTCAGCCCTGCGAAAGTACGAGAAATCCTGTACGATTCTGAATACGCGCTGACCGGCGACTTCGCTACAACATTCGTCTACGGAGAGTTCTCAGGAGTATCCCTTCCAACTGGGTTGGAAGGCCCTGTCATGGGAGGCACCGTGCATACTTGGGATGATGCCTATGTCGGCGGACTATACGACATCTCAGATTCTGAGGCCGCCGCTCTGAGGAGTTGGGTCAAGGACTTCATGTTCGAAGAAGTAGTAGGGGCCCTTCTGGGTTTCCAATATGGTTCCTCGGCATGGACTACCCAATCAATCAACAACTGGTTGTACGGGTGGACTGATCCTGTATTGGCTGGACTTTATGGAGAGGAAAACAGCTGGGTGAAACTTGAGACCAACGAGACTTACTACGGATCTGGAGGCAAGAGCACTGGGGACTTCTCGGTCTATCAGATGAAGATTCCAACTGGCGTTGACAATCTTAGTACTGCCGAGCATGCCTTCATTGAGGGTTACATCAACTCCGACGGAGACGGATTATGCGACTTCAAACTCGATGCTGATGGCAACGCCGATTACGGAGTCGAGTGCGAGGACAACGAGACCTATGGAATGACAGAGCACCTATCGTGGAGAGCTCCTCACAGAGAAGCAAGTGTGTATGGACTCCTCTCAGACCACGTCGGCAATGCCAACACCAAGATTACTGGAACCATAGGTGGTATCGCAGACGCCGATGAGCCATTCAGTGTCAATCTAGTTGGATACTCGGTAGCTCAGACCGTAGTGGGCGAGACCGTGACCTACAAGGGAATCGAGATGGTCGAACATCACATTGAGTTGGATCCTGCTGAAAACCAGATCCAAGCCAAACTGGTCGGATTTAGCTTAGGCGAGGTAGCAGTTCTGCCTGGTGCACTGCCGATCTACTTCGGCTCAAGCGTAGACATCAAGGTCGAGCCGATAACTAACGTCGCGATGTACGGCAAGTCTGTTTCTAGATTCTACCTCGACCTCAGATGGGCAGGTGCGATGAACCCGGACTTCGGCGAGTCCTATGCCCAGCCTGTATTCGAGATCCACACCTTCAGTGAAATCAGTGATGATGATGCTGCGTCATTCAAGTGCACGGTAATCGATCACATGAGCGCGACATGGTGGACTGACTTCGGTGGCGAGGGTGACTGTGAGCTTGAGGCATTGACTACATTCTCCTACATCGCTGCGCTCCTATACGTCACCAGTATCGGACTGCTTGCCTATGGCAGTATAGGAATGAGTGCTGCCTCGAGAGAGGATGAGTAGCGCGCTGTACCTCACAATCTGACACAGCCGGCTTTGCCGGCTGCGGGCCCGCGTGCACGAAGGGTTGAACCCGTGTCGGCGGGCAGCAACTCCTCATGAGTGGTCGCTCTAGACGTGGTGCAACGGTACTCTCACTGGTCATTCTTGTAGTGATGTCACTATCACCAATCCTAATTGATGGGCTTAATGAAACAACACTTTTCAGAAGCGCCTCTAGCCGCTCCGCGAACTGCTCTGGAGTATGTATCAACGAGATGATGACCAATGCTGACGGTTCTGATCAGGGAATGTTTCCAGCTGGAGAATGGGTCGAACTGCACAACTCCGGTTCGATTGAAATTAGTCTCGAAAACTGGATTCTTGAGGACATCGGCGGCTGGGTGCACCCAATCGATGCAGGAACTTGGGTCGACTTTGACCAGCTCGCCACTCCCTATGTCTTGACAGCAGGCTCGTATGCCATCATCGCCGAGAACGAGGTCGGCACCTTGCGCCTGAACAATGCCGGCGAGACTCTGCACCTCAAGGACGCCGGCGGCACTGTAGTCCATACTGCGACCTCAGGCGAGGCCTCCAACGGAATCTCCAAGATTCCAGATTCATCGGATGCGACGGCAGACTGGATAGACTCCGAGGAGAACACCCCGGGAGCCGAGAACTCTGAGACTACGGGAGGTGAAGGGGAAGAAGGAGGAGGAACCCCGAGTTCACTCACCCGAATCATGACGATGCCCCTAGATGCCGAGTGACAGGGATGTACGTTGACGCCAATGGTAATTTCTTCGTCAATGCGATGCATCCGGATGATAACTACATCGATGCGACAATCGGTGTCGTGAAAAGCATTGACTGGAACAATCTGCCCGACAGCATTCCCGAGCTAGCAATGCCTGCAGATCTAGCCGAAAAAACGAGTATCAGGCTCTCCTACGGCCAGTACCAACACCTGCTACAGAACGGCGATGCGTTGTCGGAGGGAGGCGTGGCAGGAGGCATCTACGCCGCTGATGATGGTGAACTACTGTTCGTCAGTGATCGGCCTGACTTCAACGCATTCGTTCCGACTAACTCGCAAGGCACAAAGGGGTACCTATACACCACCTGGGAGAGTAGGCCCGCAGGAATCAGTCAGATACTGATCGAGTGGAACGGGGCCACATCGAGATGGGACGTTCTCGGCGGGATGATGCGTGACCTCAGCTCGGTGAACGGGGGCTGGGTGCTGTGCTTCGGCAGCATGAGCCCATGGGGGACTCCCCTAGCTTCAGAGGAGCTCTACTTCAGTGACACAGAGAACTGGAACGACCCGTCCTACCAGTACCACTCGGATCAGGAGGAGCTCGAGGACTACCTCGGCCACTACCCCAACCCATACGACTACGGTTACATCATCGAGATTAGCAGCGCTGCCTCACCGAACCCGAACCTCGTGAAGCATATGGCGATGGGCAGGTACTCGCACGAGAACGCCCAAGTGATGCCGGACGAGAGGACGGTCTACCTGTCCGACGACGGATATGACACAGTGCTGTTCAAGTTCGTAGCAGACACGGCCGGCGACCTCGACTCGGGGACCCTGTACGCAGCCAAGGTCACGCAGGATTCCGGCAGCGACTCAGCGACCACCGGGTTTGACGTCGAGTGGGTGGAAATGGCCTCATCTAGCAATGCGGCAATCGGTGCTTGGATCGACGAGTACGACGGAATCACGACTGCAGACTACGTCTCAGGAGGAAATTCATACATCACCGAGGACGAGATCAACGATTGGGCAGAGGGGCGCCTCAACGAGGACCTCGATGGCGATGGTAGCATCGAGTCGGCTCCAGACGACAGAGTAGCCTTCCTAGAATCGCGCAAGGCGGCTGGGGCGATAGGGGCGACGGACGAGTGGAACAAGATGGAGGGGGTCGTCTTCAACCCGGAGGCGCCCGGCTACCTCTACCTCGCGATGTCGGATGTTCGCTACGACATGAGCGATGGCCAGGGTGACATCGATATCTCGGAGAACCGCTGTGGCATAGTCTATCGGATGCCAGTGGAGATAGGCTGGGACGTAAGTAGGATTGAGCCGGCGATAGTAGGCGGAACCTACTCGAGCGCAGCCTCGACCAACCAGTGCGATGCCAACGGGATCGCCGGTCCGGACAACCTCGCAGTGCTCGACGACGGTCGGGTGCTCGTTGGAGAAGACACAGGAAAGCACCAAAACAACATGGTCTGGCTGTGGAAACCGCCGGTTGAGCCGGAGGAGTGGGACGGCGATTACAGTCTGAAGTTCACCCGTATCATGCCCGCGGAGGTCCCGGACAGGGACAACGACTGGCTTGAGATTACCAACACGGGTGAAACCGCGGTCAGCTTGGCTGGATGGACCATCGAGCGCATACGGTCGGGCGACCCTTGGGCCTCCATGGTGAACGAGTTGGTCATCGACGCTGGCGCGTCGGTAGTCCTGACGGAGAACCCGGCCAACCTCCTAGCGGACGGAGGGATAGCAGCACTGGACGGTAACGTCGTCCTAGACAACATGCCTTGGCTGGTCGACTCGGGCAGCGCACTCCAACTGAAGGCACCTGACGGAACGGTAGTCGATGCCATCGCCTTCGGCGGCGGGATCGCCGATATTGACGGATGGCAGGGCGGGGCCGTATCGGTCCCGGGGGATGGTTCGCCCGGACTCATTCTGATGCGAGGCTCCGGATGCGGTGACTACCCTGACACCGATACGGGAGCCGACTGGGAGCAGAGGTGGATACGCATCGGCGCCTCGACGTTTTGCGACGGAGGACACTTCACGTCCGAGACCGATTCGACCGTGTCTGCCTCAATCGGCCCAGACTCGGCGTTTAACGACCTCATACAGTGGATTGCCGATGCTGAGGACTCGATACACCTGCATGTATACCAGTTCATGAGTCCCGATCTTACTCACGCCCTTCTGGATGCCATAGACAGGGGTGTCGGAGTGACGTTGCTGCTTGAGGAGGGTATCCTCAGCAGTAGTAGCACGGTGAACAGCCAGAGAGGGCATGCACAGGCCCTACACGATTCCGGGGCCAACGTCCTCTGGATGGAGGACCCAACGCTAATCAGCTCACCCTACACATACATCCACAGCAAGGTGGCGGTGAGGGATGCCGAGAGCGTATGGATCTCGTCTGGCAACTGGAAGGACAGTAGCATCCCTCCCGATGGAGTCGGAAATCGAGAGTGGTCGGTCATCTTGAACTCAGAGACCGCTGCCCAGCTGGTACTCTCCAGAATGGCTTGGGATGAGAATCCCCAGCACCTGCACATATCACCTCACTCCTCCCGGCACTCACCTACGTTTGACTGGGCACTAGACGAGCCCAGCCACGATGGCATCACGAATCCCACTCCTACCCACCAAGGTCCCCTTGAGGCCCAGTTGATGACATGCCCCGACGACTGCATCGGTGGCATAGTCGACATGCTCGGTTCAGCGGAAACTTCGATTGAGCTCTCAGTACAGTACCTCGACCTCGACTGGTACTGGGGCTTCGGTGATAACCCCATCATAGCAGCGTTACATGATGCCGCGCAGCGTGGGGTTAGCATTCGGCTGATGCTAAACGGCTACTATGCCGAATGGGATGAGGAGATACGAGATACTATCCACATGTTCAACACCGACTGGAACTCCACCGAAGGCCTCGATACGACAGCTCGACTGATGGCGTACTCTGACAGTATCGTAAAACTGCACAACAAGGGTGCGATAATCGATGGAGAGAGTGTCCTAGTGGGAAGCATGAACTGGGGCTCAAGCGCAGCCCTACGTAATCGGGAGATGGGTGTGCTCATCCACCATTACGGCCTTGCTGCAGAGTACCTCTCCTCCTTTGAGGAGGACTGGAATCGGCTCGATTCGACAACTGACTCAGACGGCGATTTAATGCCGGACCAGTGGGAAGCACAATTCGGACTTAACAGGCACTCGGCGGCTGTACTAGGAACCGCTCTCAGCGAACAGTCGCTCGATCCCGATGAGGACGGTCTGAACAACCTCGAGGAATTCCAACTCAACGGTAACCCACTCTCTAACGACACGGATGGTGACTGCATACTCGACGGTGAGGAGTCGGCTTTCGCCCAAAGTGTACTTCGTTCGCCCTCTTTCGCCATGATCTCTGGAGACGTAGACGAGAACGGTATTCCTGACGGAGAGCAGCATGGGTGCCAGATCATCGTGGATGTCGACGGAGAAGACGGTGGTGAAGGCGACGGCGAGGGAGAAGGGAATGGTTCCGAGGAGGAAGGCGAACCGAGCGGCGGCATCCTGAACATCAGGGAAGATCCTCTGTCGAGGCCGGGGGCCACGTTCCTGTTCTGGCTGATGGTGATATCTACGATAGCACTGGCATTAGCCGGTGCCTCGATGTTCCTGCAGCCTCGCAAAGGTACCGACGAGGTGCTGGTCGATGACTCCGGCTACAGGTTCGACGATCCCGACGCCCATATGGCGATTCTCAAGGGGACCAGTTTCGATGAGGGGGCAGAGGATGCTCGCGCGCGCACCGAAGGGCGCGACGATGGTTCACACGGATCCATCAGACTGGATGGTTTTGGATTCGAATCCATCACACGCGACGAGGTTCAGTGGATGCTCGACCAAGGCCATACAATCGAAGAGGTGCGGGCCAAACTCGGAGAGGAAGAGTGATGTCCGAGGCTATTCAAGACCTCGTTCAAGGCGTCGTTGACGGTTCGCTCTCTGATGACGAGTTGGCTGATTGGCTACGCGGTGTCTACGACGAGGGGCTCACAGAGCCAGAAACAATTGCTCTCACCGAGGCAATGAGAGACTCGGGCGACATTCTCGAATGGGACTCCGAGATTTCTAGGTTGATAGTCGACAAACACTCAACCGGAGGAGTCGGTGACAAGGTATCACTCGTGCTCGCCCCTGCTCTGGCCGCATGCGGTCTGATGGTACCGATGATTTCAGGTCGGGGGCTTGGCCACACCGGAGGCACGCTAGACAAGATAGAGAGCATTCCCGGCCTCCGTGTCGAGTTAAACTCTGAAGACATCCAGCAGCAAGTAGAGAGCATCGGTGTTGCAATAGTAGGCCAGAGCGATACTCTGGTTCCGGCCGACCAGCGAATGTATGCGCTTCGAGATGTGACAGAGACGGTCGCATCAATCCCCCTAATTACATCCTCCATCGTGTCCAAAAAGGCGGCTGAGGGGCTGTCGGCGATGGTACTAGACGTCAAGTTCGGCCGGGCCGCCTTCATGGTCGAGCGCGAGCAGGCTGTGGAACTAGCGCGCTCGATGGTCGATGCAGCCAACGGCATGGGCATTCGTACCACGGCGGTTCTGACTTCGATGCAGCACCCATTGGGCTGCGCCATTGGTAACTCACTGGAGGTCCTAGAAAGTGTCGAGACCCTGTGTGGAAACGGCCCAGAGGACCTTGAGGAGCTGGTCTGTGTGCAGGGCGGCCTTCTGCTGCACGCCACCGGCTTAGTCGAAGACCCTCAGACCGGTGCGGTGATGATTCACGACAGCCTACAGGATGGTTCGGCCTTCGAGCGCTTTCGCCTGTTGGTAGAAGCTCAGGGAGGCGACGTTTCGATATTCGATAGCGACGCTTCGCTGATGCGTGGGCTGGGCCTGATGGATCCAAATCTCAACACCACTGAACTGTCGGTAGGTGCCACTGGCTGGGTCGAGGACATCGACGCCATGGCAATCGCTCGGGTCTGCTCAGGATTGGGTGCTGGGAGAGCGCGATTGGGCGACTCCGTCGACCGCGCTGTAGGAGTCATACTCGAGGTGCAGGTTGGAGATCATCTGGAGAAGGGTGAGCCGTGGATGGTGCTGTACCATCGCGACGAAGTGGACCGAGGCACCATAGAGGGGCTGCTTGGTTCGATTACCCTATCTGATGAAGAAGTCGAAGTCGGATCGAGGATTGAGGAGATGTTTGATTGAGACTAAGTCACATCGACCGGATGAGAGCCATAGCCGTGCTATGTATGGTCGAGGTCCACACGGCAGCCATCATCCCACCCGAAGGAATCAGTGTAGGTCACCCGGCTGCCTTCGTCGCAGCCGCCTTTGGAGGGATGGCCGCGCCGATGTTCGTCGTCATATCGGGCTGGGGCATCCACATGAGTGCGGTTCGCAGAGCCGCTGACCCTGGTCACACCGCCGGGATATGGCTGCGTTGGCTGGTTCCTCGAGTTCTGCTGCTGAGCCTGTGTCAACTGCTGGTCAACCTTCTCCTTAACGCCGACAGAGGAGGTCGCTTCGAGTGGCAGACCCCAGGCATCCTGACACTGCTGGCAATCGGTGCCCTGCTGGCACCTGTTCTAATCCGACTCTCTATGCGCTCTCGCGCATTACTGATGCTGGCGATGATGGCGTTCCCATTGACTCTCGGGGACGCCTCTGGTCCGGACTGGCCCTGGTGGGAGAGGGTCGGTTCCGAAGGAGCTTCGGAATGGCTCGCTAGGCTGCTGTGGAACGGCACCTATCCCGCATTACCCTGGCTAGGTTTCATGCTGCTGGGCTCCTTAATCCACGACCTCGCTGATAATCCGACTGCGAGGGAGCGTGGCATCGCCCTCGGACTCGCTGCTACCACGATCACAGCGGCCGTCGCAGCGTTCGAAGGAATCCCTTGGGCTCTGACCGAAGGCGAGGCAGTCCTGACCTTCTTCCCAGCGAGCACCGCCTTCCTCGTCGTTTCCGGAACCTTCGTGCTGCTAGCCCACAGAGCACTCGAGGGTTCGGAGATGCGCGGTGGTAAACCAGGTGGAGGTGACCGTCTAGCGTTCCTCGAGCCCGCCGGCCGCATCACGCTGACAATCTATGTCGCTCATTTCGCTGTGCTGGGTGCTGTGGCATCAGCGATGCAGGGGGAGCCTAGGCTGGGGCTCGTACCTGCGTTCGCTGCGACCATCGTCCACACTCTCATCTGGATACCTCTGGCGGCCTGGCACCAGAAGCACATACCCAACATCTCCTTCGAGACTCTGCTGAAGAGAATCAGTTAGGCGTCACCGATATCGGACCGAACCATGCCTCACCCTCTTCGTTAGATGCCATGATGCGGACGTAGTAGGTAGTGTCGTCCGCGAAGCTGATGCTGGCAGAACCGAGGCCTACCTGCGGTGTGCCGGCGCTGACGCTGTATGGCCAGAGTTGGGAATTGTTGCCCATGTCGGTCTGCCCGTAGTAGACGGTGAGAGTGGTGTTGGTGCCGTTGTCATAGACGTCCCACGTGACATCCGCAGTGCTGCTGGTGACGTTGGTCGTAGTCAGATTACGAAGTATTGCGTCGTAGACGTAGAAGTCGCCGCGCAGAGGGTCGTCAACCCATACCGGCAGGTGTTCGAGCGCGTCGTAGGTGGCTTGGGTCAGTGGGAAGCCCCATGCAGCGTGATAGGGTGCGAGGTTGTAGCCGGTAGCGTTTGAGAGGTGCAGCACCCAGGCGTTGAACTCCTCAGTACCGCCGCTGGGCACCTCTGCAGCAGGAAGGGTGTAGTAGACCGTGAGTGCTTCCGTAATCGGCCCCCAGCCCCATTCCTCCTTGATTACTAGGAAGGTGTCCAAGGCGACCCATGTGGACCAGTTGGAAATGTTCGAGCCGTCCTCGAAGTACGCCCGCTGTGGATTGGCCGGGCGTAGAT
>OFKE01000116.1_pt1 | contig 9729 bp, 7 predicted proteins | sample 1540451 | NCBI WGS metagenome assembly OFKE01 (sample SAMEA104347367, study PRJEB22522) | marine metagenome | isolation source: seawater | reverse complement strand
AGTTAGGGCATTATCTTGCATTAAAGCATTGGATTAGTTCTAAGAGAATCTTTTTTAATGACTTTGTCCTGACAATTTAGGAGTCTAAAAAGCAATATTCATGTCCCAATTAATTCTTGCACTCGAAGAAAATCCAGAAATTCAAAGTTTAATTGCCGCCTCGTTGAAGGCTAGTGCAATTTCAGTTACTCAAGAATCTAATCCAGATTTATTTGTGCAGCAGGCACTTAATCTGGAGCCGGATTTAATTTTACTCAGTAATTCAGGCGGCGATCAAAACTACAAGAATTGCAGAGAAATACGCAAAGATCCGCAGCTGAAAAATATCCCAATCATTTTACTTGTAAACCCAAAAGACGAGCTTGACGAAAAAATTATTTCAGAGCTTGGAATTGATGGGTTGCTTCGCAAACCCTTTGAAGCATCGATGCTTCAGGAGCAGCTAAGTCAATTTGTTACTCTGGATGACAATTTTGGCATTGAACCGGATAATGAGGGTGAAGATTTCAAGATAGACATGAGCTCAATTGACAATCAATTGAATGATATTAAAGAGGGGGAACAAGAAGTAAGCTCCCCAGTTGAGGAAGGATCTCAAGTAACAGAAGAATTAGAGCAGAATGCCCTGGAACCAAAATTTGCCTCTTCAGCAGGTAGTGAAATGGATTCAATGATTCTGGATGACATTTCTGCAGATATGGACATTTCTAAGGATACAGTGAAAAAGGCAGAAGTTGAGCTGGATGAAAATGAAATAACATCTAAGGGTCCTGAAGTCATAAATGATGAAGAAATGACAATGGACACCGGTTTTGAATTTGATCTTAAGCTTGATGAAGATGGAATCGAAATTGACTCCGAAGAAGTTGTTACAGACACTGTAAAAACTGAGACAGATACTGACTCAACAGGATTGGCGCAACTTAAGGACTCCGGTTTGGAAGACAAATATGCTGAAAACCGCCTCAAGGTTGAGGGTGAAAAAACAGAACAGGATCTGAAGGCCCCAGCGGATATTGATCTTGAAGTAAATGATTTTGAGGATCTGGATGATATCTGGTCACGCTCTCTGGAATTGGATCAGACACCTAGAGAGGGCCTGACGGATATAAGTTTGGAAGAAGAAGATTTTCAACCAGAAATTCCAGAAAATCTCTCCTCATTTGAAGAGCTAGCCGAACCTTCGATTCAAGATACTGATTCCGACAGCAGGATCACGTCAGAATCAGTTCAGGAATTGGATAATTATGAACTGAGACTTGATTTCGAAGAAACAGGAGAGGAATCGCTAAGTTCACTTGAAAATAAATTATTATCGGATTCTGTGGAGCAGGATCTTGAGGAGACTGTTGAAATCAAGGATGTTGAACAATTCGTAGGAGATACATCTGCAGATGAATTTGAAGAAGATTTTGGTGAGAGTCAGGGAGATGCGGACATTATGTCAATGGTTCATGAAAGTATTGGCGAGCAGGAAGAATCAGCAGAAAGTGCTATGAATGAACTGGAAGACCTCAGTGAACAAATGGAAGCTCTTGATTCTGCAGAAACAGAGTTTGAAATAGAAGAAGAGCAGTTTGAGGAGGATCTGGAAAAAGAAAAACTGGAAGTTGAAGAATTATCTGAAGACGAATTAGCAGTGTCAGAAGATGATTCAGAAGACGAACTGGTAGAATTCATGCTGGATGAACTGGGAGATCTTCTGGAAACGGATGAGGAAGGATCAGTGGACGGAGAAGCTGATTATGGAGATCCGCTTGTTGAGGAACTGGAAGAAAGCCTCGCAGCAGAATCCAAAGACTTGCAAGATGTTGATGCAGAGTTTGACAAAAAAGTGTATACTGAAATGTCACTTGGACTTGAAGAAGATGTGTTTGACAGTTGGGATGATGCTGAGGATGCCTTTATGGGATTTGATCGAGAAAAAGAAATTACTGAAGAAGCTCCGGATCAGAAAGAAACAGAGGCAAGTGCTTTCGAAAGTTTTGATGATGAAGAAGAAAAATTTGAAAAAGCGGACAGTTTCAGTTTTACAGAAAATGAGTTGAAGGAGATTGTCACAAATTCAGTTCAGAATGCTTTGGAAAAATCTATTGCAGCATCTCTTGTCGAATTGGCAGTTTCAGAATTAAAAACACAAGTAATACGAATGGATCAAAGCAGAGCCTTGTAAGCCAGGGCGATTTTGGCTCCTAAGCTGGCATTATTACGTACCAGTGCAATGTTACTCTTCAGGCTTTCTCCATGAGTAAGCTGATTGATTCGCTCCAGCAAATATGGAGTCACCTCTTTTCCTTCGATTTCTTTTTCAGTTGCTTCTTTCAGCGCTTCTATAATTGCTCCTTCAATTAGTGACTCATCCATTGCATCTTTCGGAGGCACGGGATTCCCAATCACAAGACCTCCGGCCAACCCCAAGTCCCATTTAATTTTCATACAACGTGCAATGTCTTCAGGTGTGTCAATTCGGGTTTGAACCATTGAACCGCTGGACGGCGTATAAAATGAAGGAAACTCTGTCGTCTGGTAACCAATTACAGGCACACCGTGTGTTTCCAAATATTCAAGAGTTCGGGGAATATCAAGAATGGATTTTATTCCGGCACAGACTACAGCAACATTTGTATGAGCCAACTCCATCAAGTCTGCGGAAACGTCCATGGTTTTTTCATTTTCGCGGTGTACTCCTCCAATGCCGCCTGTCACAAAGACTGGAATTCCGGCAATCTGTGCGCAAATCATAGTTGCAGCCACAGTGGTGCCACCGCTCAGTTTTTGTGAAAGAACTACCGGTAAATCCCGGCGGCTGACTTTTACCGGATCACTGTTTTGAGCAAACTGCTGAAGCTCCTGCCTGCTCAAACCGATCTTGATCCTGCCTCCTGAAACAGCAATTGTGGCGGGGAAAGCCCCCTCATTTCGAATAATATTTTCAACTGCGAGTGCTGTTTCCAAGTTTTGAGGATAAGGCATTCCATGTGAAATAATTGTCGATTCCAGTGCAACAACCGCTTTATCTGCTTTCAGTGCATCTTGAACTTCCTTGGAAATGTCCACCCACTGTGCTGTCTTATTTCTTTCCATATAATTTGGGAATATAAAATGTTTTATGATTTTATTTGTTACTTCTGAAACTAACGGAAACGACTGTAGCTGTCAATCATCATCGTAAGAGAAGAGACGGATTTAATGATTGGACTGTCTGCAACGGATTCAAGATAAAATAATCATGATGGTTACTGATAATTGTTTATCTGAAAATGAAAAAGGGGGATTCTCATTTATCAATCTGATTGCAAATATTGTCAATTCTGCTAGCCTGTTTAGGCTATTTCTTTTTTCAGGAGGGACTATATGAAAATTGGTATTCTTCAGTGTGATTCCACCAATGAAAATTTCCGGGAGGAACACGGCAACTATCCGGAAATGTTTATGTCACTTTTTAAATCTGTTGATCCGGATTTAGATTTTAAAAATTATGATGTACAGCTGGAGCAGTATCCCCAAACTCTGGAAGAGTGTGACGCGTACTTGATTACGGGCAGCCGTTTAAGCGTTTATGATGATGAACCGTGGATTCGAAAATTGGAAAAGTATGTAGTTGAACTGCACAGGCAGAAACAACCTCTTCTTGGCATTTGCTTTGGACACCAAATGGTGGCCAAAGCTTTAGGCGGAGAAACTGAAGCATCAGAACGAGGTTGGGGTGTAGGAGTGCAAAACTACCAAACGGTATCCACACAAGCCTGGATTGAACCCGTTTTGGAACAATTTTCACTTTTGGCAAGTCACAAGGATCAGGTTACAAAACTTCCGGAAGGCGCCGTATTGATTGCGGAAAGTGATTTTTGCCCTTATGCTGCTTTCAGAATTGATGATCATATTTTGACATTTCAGGGACATCCGGAATTTCAGAAAGCATACTCCAAAGCATTACTGAATCTCAGGAAAGAAATATTGGGTCCAAAAGTATTTGAAGCAGGAAAGAAATCGCTGGAGCAAACCATCCAGCCTCAGCAAATAACACACTGGATGCTGAATTTCCTCAGGAAAGGTGATACTCACAAATAACCGGTTACGGTTTCGAATCCGGGCCTTGCTGTTCCCTTTTTGCTGGAGGATTATGAGTTAGTTCCCAGAGCTTGAAATAACGGACGACAAAATTCAGGGCATCAAAAATTGCACAGAACAATCCCGGAAATCCGTCGCGGAATCCTCCTTTAAACAGGTAGCGTCTTAAGAAGCGGGAAAATGGTTTAAGTAGCAGAAAACGAATAGAATTTCCTGCAGTCACCTGTACGCCGGCATCCCGGAGATAACCTGCCTCAACTCCGGAATAAAATTCGAACTTGCTCAAAAACTGGCTGATGTTTAGGTAAGGAAAGTGGAGCATATCACTTTGCAGACTGCCGATACTTCCCTTCACTATCAGTTTTTCATGTACATGTTGGTTAGGGAAGCTGGCAGAACCTCTCTGGAATAAACGTAACTGTGTGTCCGGATATTGACTTCCGTGACGCAGCCAGTGTCCAAAGTAATGATTACGGCGCTTGAGTTTGAAAGCTGAGTTTGTCGTAGCTTGAATTACTTTTTCTATTTCCTCAACCAAATTTTCCGGAATGCGCTCATCCGGATCCACGTAAAAAACCCAATCCCCACTCGCCTGCTCCATCGCGTAACTTTTGTTGACATTAAGGTTGGTATTGTTGGGACGTGAAAAAACACGGCAGCCTAGATCACGTGCAAATTCCAGTGAGTCGTCCTGACTTTCACAGTCAACATAGACGATTTCAGTTGCCCATTTGAGTTGTGGCAATAATTCCCGTAAATGATCAACTTCATTATGACCGATGATGGTAACGCTGAGATTCATGGAGTTTGGTTTTTGCTTCAGTTTGCTTGCTGCCAGAAAAAATATTGAAAGCTTGATTTGGGAATGATCTGTTGACCAATCTATGACAAGTTTAAGATCTTGTCAATGTTGCAGACGTTTCTGATTGTTCTCTGACGATTATTTTTTCTGTAAAATTGGAATCGAGTGATTACTCAGGCAGCGGTTTTCTCCTTGCATTTCTTGCACAAAACATCGTTCTGTCATAGATTAGATTACCAATACGTTTTTAAAACGCTAAACTTCGGGAATCAATCTACAGAAGTACAAGGGAGGTCTTATGTTCAAATCAGTCAACAAAGATGTATGGGCTTTTGACGCGGAATGGGTGCCGGATCCGGATGCGGGAAGAAGGTTATATCAGCTTCCGGAAGATACTCCTGATGCAGAAGTAATCCAAAAAATGTGGGAAGAAGGCGGTGCGGATGAAGAAAATCCGATGCCTTACCTCAAAACCACAATTTGCCGCGTAATTTCCATTGCCGCGGTCGTTCGTTCTGAAAAAGGAAATGGAGAGGTGGCCTTGTCTTTGACGGCTTTGCCTCATGATGCAGCCGATCCGGAACACACATCAGAGGCAGAAATTTTGTCACGTTTTCTTAATGCGGTTGGCGAAAAAAAACCTCAACTGGTGGGGTTTAATTCATCAAAAGCAGACCTTAAAATCCTTCTGCAGCGAGCTGTAGCAAGAGGTATTCAAGCAGCAAAATTTGCAAAACGCCCCAATAAACCATGGGAAGGTTATGATTATTTTGATGCACGTAACAGTGAAGCTCATATTGATTTGATCGAAATCCTGGGAGGTTATGGAAAGTCTAATCCTTCACTGAATGAGATGGCGACAGTTTGTGGTGTTCCGGGGAAACTGGGGGTAAGTGGTGAAGAGGTAGCGCCAATGTGGCTGGAGGGGCGTCTGGCGGAAATTGTAGCCTATAATGAATGTGATGCTTTAAGTACATATTTGATATGGTTGCGGATGGCTTATTTTGGAGGATTTTTTAATAACCAGCAATATATTGAAGAACAGGAGCGTGTCCAGAATTTGCTCAGTACAGAAGGGGCCCTTCCGGGCAAAGAGCATTTACTTGAATTTCTGGAACGCTGGGAAATGTGGTCTCAACTAAATTCCTAAACAATGTAAGCCGCTTCGGTTAATTCTTTACAGTCATAGATTCTTTCGAGACAGTTACGAGTTTTATCGTGTCATCCCGACCGAATGAGAGGGGGGTGTTATACGTTTTTGGCACTTTATCATGTCTCGCCCTTCGATCGAGATGACTTACCACAGAAAATAATATCAGTATCTTACGAGAATTGAAGACTCACGAGATTCATTTTTTGACATACCGAATTATTTATAACACCACAAATGTGGTAGTTGTGACAAAGAACTGATGACACGCGTGTTTGTCAGGTATTTCAGAATTTTATCACCTTTATTTTTTTATTGTACAAAAAATCTATATATTGTTAAAATAAAAATATTTAACCCGGCTCGTTAAAATTGGTTTGACGCGTCTTTGTTTTTAATCAATCATGGAGGATGATATGGAACAAGGAAATGATAAGCTGGAATTGGTGTACGGTCTTGAAGACAAGCCATCGCCAATGGAATCGGCATATGCCGCTCTCCAGCATTTGCTAGCAATAATTGTGGGCATCATCACGCCCACGCTCATTATCGGTGGAGTTCTGGGATTGGGTGAGCGAATCCCGTATTTGATCAGCATGTCGTTGATCGTTTCAGGTGTGGCAACCTTTATTCAAGCCAAACGAATTGGAGCGGTCGGTTCTGGTCTGTTAAGTGTTCAAGGCACCAGCTTTGCTTTTTTGGGTGCAATTTTAACCGCCGGCTTTATAGTAAAAGGACAGGGTGGCGGACCGGATGAAATACTGGCAACCATTTTCGGAATTTGTTTCGTGGGTGCATTCATCGAGATTTTCCTCAGCCGCTTCCTCCATTTACTAAAAAAAATCATCACACCGGTTGTTACGGGAACAGTTGTGATGTTGATAGGACTGAGCCTGGTCAAAGTCGGAATAACGGATATGGCTGGAGGTCAATGGCTGCTGGATAACAAACCTCAATTTTTTGGTACGGTTGATAATCTGGGCTTGGGCGTACTTGTATTACTCGTAGTTTTGATTCTCAACCGAAGTAAAATTCCAATGATTCGGATGGGATCGATTGTTGGCGGAATTCTAGTCGGCTACCTGGTTGCGCTTGCCATGGGCAAAGTAAATTTTGGACATATGTCCGGGGTTGAAATGATCAGCATTCCCATTCCATTTAATTATGGTTTCGATTTCAATTTGACTGCTTTCATCGGGGTGGCCTTCATTTATGTTATCACCACAATTGAGTCCACTGGAGATTTGACTGCGACATCGATGCTCTCCGGAGAACCGGTTGAAGGAGACACGTACATGGAGCGTATCAAAGGCGGTGTTTTGGGAGACGGTATTAACTCTGCAATCGCCGCGATTTTCAATACTTTTCCAAATACTACTTTCAGTCAAAACAACGGTGTCATCCAAATGACCGGAGTTGCCAGTCGTTATGTGGGAATGTATCTCGCGGGATTTCTCGTTATACTGGGATTGTTTCCAGTCATCGGCGGATTCTTCCGCTCCCTTCCGAATCCGGTTTTAGGCGGAGCAACAATTGTTATGTTTGGAGCAGTGGCTGCAGCGGGTGTGAACATAATTGCTTCTATGGGCCGTTTGGGGCGCAGGGAAATCCTGATTATTGCCGTTTCCCTGGGAATCGGACTTGGGCTTGCTTTTGTACCGGAGGTTCTGAGCCAAACTCCAAAAGCGATTCAGCAAATTTTTGGATCAGCCATCACTTCAGGTGGTCTTGCAGCATTGATTTTGAATATGGTGCTGCCGCAAAATGAATCATAATTTGATTCGCTGAAAACTAAATGGGGGCAAACACAAAATTTGCCCCTACCTGCGTGCTTCCACAATTTTTCGGAAAGAACCAGCCTGTACTTCCTCCACCGTCACTCCTGCCTTTTCAACGTCTTCCGGATCAATTGCTCCGCTGTTAAGTGCACGGAAAAAGAAATTCAGCAAACCTTGACCTGTAGCCGCATCATCAAAAATATCTCCACTCAAAGTGGCTTTAGAGGCTTGCTCTACAAAGTTGCGGAGGCGCACAGTGGACTCCTGAATTTGCTCCAGAAAAAAAGCGGCGTTGGCCGCATAACGTACCGGAATTTGTCCTGGATGCAAATCCCAGCCTTGATAAAATCCATGTGCCAACGAATGCCGGATGTGGCCGTAAGCCAGTTTCCACGCACGGTGAACGGTTTCCAAATTTTCACGAACTTGCAACGCTGAAAGATTTTCTCCTCGATGCGGAGCAACGGGCATGATATTGGTTGCGCCATCGGAAAGAAAAATTCCGGAACCGCCAAAGGCCACTTTCATAACATCCCTTGCAAAATCACAAACTGCGCTGTCCATCGTTTGATAGGCCGCAATCAAATCACAAGAAGCCGTGTAATCATAAGTTCCGAAATGTGCTCCGATACAACGGTTCTTAGCGGCTTGTGCAATTTTTCTGGCGGTCACTTCGCCGTTTGCATTGAAAACAGATTGAGTGGTTTCGATCATAATTTCCATTTTGAGGTCACCGGATGACAACTCAGAGTCGGCTTCCAAAACCTCAAACAACTTCACCAATGCCCCCGCTTGTTCCGGAATTTCAACTTTTGGTAAAGTCACCACAAAATTATCCGGAAGCACCCCGCCAGTTTCCGCCAATAAAGTAGTGATAAAAATATTCAAAGTCCGGACACCGCGTTCCACAAACTCTGAATTGAAGGGTTTGATGCGGATGCCGATGAACGGCGGCAAAGTCCCTTGTTTCATTCCTGCAGCAACTGCTTTAGCTCCCTGAACCGCCACTGCGTCTTCCTCTTCATCCGGACGAATCCCAAAGCCGTCCTCATAATCGAGCCGAAAATCTTCTACAGCTTCATGTTTCATTTTTTTACAAACTTGCCCATAAACCCGCCAGGCGAGCCATGTTGCAGAGTTTTCCGGATCGACACCATTTTTTTCTGCATCTGCAACCAAAGCATTGATTTCTGAAACCTTATTTGGCAAACTTTCCGCTCCTTTCAATTCCAGAGCATGTGCAAAAGTAACAAAATTTGGTGCAAAATCGTTTATAATTTTTTTTGCTAACTTGCCCATTTTTTGTGCCGTGTCGGTTTTGAACAAATGCGCTCCGCCATAAATCGTATGAACTGGTTGTCGCAGAAGGGATTTACCCGGATAATCGCTTTCAAAAGATTGGTTTGCACCGGAAAGTTGACTCAAGATTCCCGAAGTCCGGTCTGAAGTTAGAATGTTTCTCATGGTTTTCTGTGTTTGAGTTATTTTAAGGATCAGAATGAGAGAACCGCTTTAGTTTTCTTGATCCGGAACAATTCGGCTAATTCCAGTGCATCAAGGTTTGCATCCAGAGCCAAAGACAAAAGTAATGCTGATTTTTGCGGATTAAGAAAACCTGAAGGAAAAACATTTTTACTATTAACCGAAGTCATGGTTTCCGCTAGAACCGTTACCCGTGACACCCGAGAGGAAACGACGACTGTGCATCCGGAACTTGCCGTTTCAGCGACTAGTCCAGTCAAGTTATCAGGCATTGTACCACTTCCGAATCCGGCCACCACCAATCCTTTACAAGCATTTATCCCAAAATCGTCAAGTGGCTTATCACCGCAACCAGCACGAAGTAACACAATATCTATAAACGGCAACTCGTCCTCATTCCTCAAACGGTCGTGGACTCGTCCCACCAGCGCAGAAAGATCTGCTGG
>OFKE01000114.1_pt1 | contig 9838 bp, 8 predicted proteins | sample 1540451 | NCBI WGS metagenome assembly OFKE01 (sample SAMEA104347367, study PRJEB22522) | marine metagenome | isolation source: seawater | reverse complement strand
GGACTCCCTGAGCGAAATCAGATTCGCCATCGATGAAATCCTCGACTTTGAAATCGCCCTCGAGGCTCATCATCACCGGCACCGCGAGGGCGGTCGTGGCAACTATCACTGCGAGCAGCAGCGCTGCGTGTTTCGAGGAATTATCAGCGATGCCAATGAGCCATTCCTCGCGAATCATGTGGACTTTACCAGTCGTTTCTTCGGGTAATTTGCCGCGCTTCTCCAAGAATAAATCCCAGTCCATCCTGATGATCGGCGCCCACAATCCAGTGAGGATGAATGCCGCACCGACACCGAGTGCCGCTTCGATGCCGAAGGAGCGTAGTGCAGCGATATCTGAAGTCAGATTGGCAGCGAAAGCGGCCATCGTGGTGAAGGAAGTCAGCATTATTGCACGACCCACACGGGAAATCGATGAATGAGCGGCGTCTTGGGGCACTTTGCCACTGCGCCGCTCCTCTTTGTAGCGGTGGAGAGCGTGCAGACTATCGTCGATGCCAAGCGCCAGAACGAGAATCGGCAGAAGGTTCGAGAATTGGCTTCGACTGATTATCTTGAATCCAAATTCGTTTCCAAGAATTATTCCCCAGCCGATCGAGCCCTGCATCCACAGGAGGCTGAAACCGAGCGTCGCGGCGACGATCGCAACATCCGAGAATCGCCGCAGACTGACCCAGAGCAAGACGAGGATCGCTACAGCCATTCCGGCCATCAGAATCACAGATTCCTGTAATTCGCGGTTCATCTCGACATTGATGCCCTCCCCAATGACCATCGTCAGGGTGAGTTCGTCGGTCGTGCGAAGGCTCGTTTCAAGGGCGATGATCGCCCATTCGGCGCTGCACGGCTTCTCTCCAGCATCTACCGCAGCCCGACATTCCTCAGCCGTGTTGATAGGAGCAGTCGTCCGCAATTTCGAGCCGAAGTAAGTATATCCATCCGGCTCGGCAGCCGCTTCTGCCCAAGAGTGTGTGAATCCACTCTCCTCCATCGTATCGCGACTCAACTGGAAGAGAATCCAAGTCGTCGAAGCCGACCAGCGACCAGGACCCCACTCGATATCGTCGGCGAAAGTCCCATCCTCGCTCATCTTCCCGCCAATCGGACCGATCACGGGGCTCGACTCATCGTAGGTGAAGCCGCGGTCGGTCGAGAGCCAGCGCAACATCGCCCCATCCGAATGCAGCATCATCCGATGTGCAGCAAGGTCGATGTGCGCCTGAGTGATGTTCACATCGTCGAATTCGAGGCATTCTAGAACACCACAATCATCCCAATTCGTTCGCGCGGGAACGGGCTGTCCGAAAAGATTCACCGTCGCGCGCGTGAGCATCGATTCGCCAGCCATGAAACTGCGGAAATTGTCGGGCAGAGCCAGTGCACCAGCAATATTCTGACCCGACAATTCGCTGACCAGCGGCCGCATGAATTCGGCCAGAGGGTCTGCGGCCGCACGAGCAATCTTCATTTCGATTTCACGAAGCACGGTGAGGTTCAGAATCCCGCCCAGAGGAATCCCCTCACCGACCAATCCAGCAGATTCACCAGAGTATCCGACCCGTTCACTGACCGAAGGAAGCTCGCCGTGGAGCACATCACCATTTTCGTCGATGTGGGGCGCAATAGGGCCATTTTGAACGTGCATCGGGTCACGTATCGAAATCATGACGCCATAGGCTTCCTCGGACGCTGCGAAGTCTTCGTTGAGCACTTTGAAAGCGGTCAATTCCGACGATTCCATATCGTAGGATTCGATGTCGATCGGAGTCAGACTGGCGATCAATCCGGGGACCATCACGAGGCTCAAAACGAGAATCACCGCGTGTACCTGAGTCTTCCTCGGCAGCAGAAAATCCGCCACCCGAGCGAAGTCGCGAACCTCGTACATGTTGTCGGGCTCCAGCGCTTTCCTTTTTACACTAACCCGTTGAATCAGAGTCCTGCATCACGCATTTTCTTGAGGGTTTCAATCTGCTTCTTGCTGACTTTCTCGGGCTCTGCCAGAACGAATTCTATGTCCAGCGGTCCGCCGTCGTGGCCGTGGCCTGCGAGTCGTCGGACGTCACCGATACGAGTGCCGTCTGCGACCTCGATCTGCACGCGTTTGCCGGCTGGTGTGCGGATTCGGATCGAACCTCCCAGCATCAGGGTGGTGTAGGGTACGGCGACCTCCTGGATGAGACGGCCGTCCTCCCAGCGACGGCCTTCCTCGGCGTCGAGTCGCAGGGTGATGAGGAGGTCGCCGGCCTCGCCTTGTGGGTGTTCGTGGCCCATTTTCTTCAGGCGCAATTGTTGGCCGTGCTGGGCTCCGGCTGGGACGGTAACGGTGATTGTTGAAGAGCGTGTTTCGACGCCTCTGCTATTGCAGACTGCGCAGGTTTGACGGGAATTGAAGGATGCACCTTTGCATTTAGAGCAGAGGCGAAGGCGTCGATGTCCGAACTCGAGTTTTGTTCCGCGCAGGGCTTGAGTGAGGTTGATGTCGAGCCCTGCTTCGATATCGGGCCCGCGCGCGGGAGCTTGTTGTTGCGGACGTGGCCGAGATTGTTGGCGTCCTGCACGTGCGCCCGAACCGGTCTCGAAGGGGATGTCTGAGCCGCGGGCACCGCCCATGAATTGGTTCAAGATATCTGAGAAGTCAAAACCACCCGAGCTGCCGAAGCGGCCACCGCCGCCGCCGCCACCACCGAAACCGCCGGAGCCAGCCCCGAATGGGTTGCCGCCGCGCGAGAACATCTCCTCCATGCGGCGCTGCTGGTCATACTCCTTGCGCGCCGCAGCCGTGCCGATTGAAGCGTGGGCGGCCTGTATCGCCTTGAAGCGCTCCTCGGCCGCCGCATCGTTGGGATTCCGGTCGGGGTGATGCTGACGCGCCAACTTGCGGTAGGCGCGCTTGATTTCGGCCTCCGTCGCGTCCTGTCCAACGCCCAAGACAAGGTAGGGGTCGTCGGCCATCGTTAGCCGTCGAGCGGCGCATCCCCTTCAATCCTCGGAGTAGAGCGGGTGTAGGTGAAGCAGGTTCTATCAGGGTGGTGGGAATTTGGAGAAGTCGATCCATCCAAGGTGGTAGAAGTTTGGCGAAGCCGATGTAATCAAACCGGAAGCAGGTGAGGGCGAGCCATGGGCTTGGGTTGGTGCTGCTTTCGAAATTACCTCGGGCATGCGAAGGAGATTGGTGGAGACATCTCAGAATACCCACGATTCTTCCTCAAACCCGCGAGCGCGCATGTGGAGGCCGCAGCGGACGGAACCAACATCATCGAGATGCTGCGCCCGGATGAGCACATCGACCACGAGGTCGAACTCGTCGTCAGACTCGGCGCCGACCTCAAACCAGCAGCGATGTGCGTCGGCTGTGACACGACGAATCGAACTCGACAAACACTCGCCAAGGGCAAGGGTTGGCCGTGGACCGAAGGCAAGGCTTTCAAGGGCAGTGGAGTGCTTGGAACTTGGGCGCAGTGGGATGATTCTCCAATGAGGTTGAGTCTCTCAGTCAACGGCGAGATTCGCCAGGACGACTCGACCGAATTGATGATTCACAGCGTCAGCCAACTCCTCGAACATCTGCACAAGTGGTACGACCTGACACCTGGAGACCTGATCTGGACGGGCACCCCCAAGGGCGTTGGCCCAATGAAAACCGGTGATCTTGTAGAAGCCCGAATGAGGAATTCAGACGGCGAAAAAATCAGCAGTTTTTCCGCCGTCTGCCAGTGAATTCGCCTACTTTTCACGGCATCGGGTTGAAAAAGGGAACCCGTCACCGCGGGCCGATGAAGACCGAGTTCGAATTCCAACCCGCATTCACACTGATGACCGCCCACCTCGATCCGAACGAGCAGATGAAGGTGGAGCCTGGCGCCATGGTGGCACAGTCACCGAGCGTCGACATGAAGTCCGGAATGTCCGGCGGCTTCTTCAAGGGCCTCAAGAAGATGGCACTCGGTGGCGAGTCCTTCATTCTCAACACTTACACAGCCGGACCAAACGGCGGCTGGGTCTCAATCGCACCGGGCTCACCGGGCGACATAGGCTCATTCGACCTCGCACCGGGCGAGAACCTCTTCATGCAGGGTGGAGCATTCATCGCATCCACAGCGAACGTCGAGACCGACACCAAGTTCCAGGGCGCGAAGGGCTTGTTCTCGGGAGAGAGCGCGTTCTTCCTCAAGGCGAGCACGACCGGGGGCGCAGGCACAGTCTTCTACTCAGCATACGGTGCAATCAAGGAGATTGAGATCACCCCAGCAACGCCAGCCATCGTCGACACCGGTCACGTCGTCGCATTCAGCGACGGTGTCGGATACAAACTCACCAAAGTCGGTGGACTCGGCTCGGCTCTGCTAGGTGGAGAAGGACTCGTCATGAACTTCAGCGGCAACGGCAAGGTCTGGATCCAAAGCCGAAACATCTCGGCTCTAGCAGCAAGGCTCATGCCGTTCATGGGCAACCGCAGCAACTGATTGAGCAAACCACAATCTACTCGGAAGGTTCATCCTATCCGTGGCGGAGCGCACATCCGTGAGAACTACCTCAATTCTGCTCGTCTTGCTGCTCACTGCACCGATTCTCGCAGGTTGCCTCGGCGGCTCAACGAACGGCAGCGACGAGTCCTGCGACGAGCAGGAATATTGGTTCGAAATCTCAGAAGATTCACCATACCCCGGACTCGACTGCGAAACCGGATTTTCCAAAACCCTGGCGATGACAATTTTCGTGCATCGAGACAACGAGGGTATCGATTGGCTGATCAACGAAACATCGATCGACACCGGAATCGAACTGATCAACTCGATCTACAACCCATATGGAATCCACTTCGTCCTCGACGAGATAATCTGGATCGACGAAGCCTTCCCTGACGTCCAAGACGACGAGGAGGATGAGGGTGAGAAGCCTGACACGATCAACAATTCCAACGAAGATGGCGGTGATTTCGGTGACCAGATCTCGATCTCACAACTCGGCGACGGTTTCACTGAAGGCTACAACCCAGCCAATGTCAACATCGTCATGCAGAGTACCGGATGGGGTGCTTACAGCATGTATCCGTGGTATTCGCGTGAATACTACATCAGCACGGTGCGGGCATCGACATTCGCGACAAGCCCGGTTCCCAGCCACGAACTCGGCCACTTCCTCGGACTCTACCACACTCACCAGTTCTACGACGACCCGAACTCGGATTCGGACCTCGCGAGAGCATTCGTCTGGACACAGGACTGGCTCACGCCAACCGAGCAGTGCTACAGTACGGGTGACTTCATCTGCTCGACCCCATACGATTGTTACATCTGGTGCGAGGAGATTCTCAGTTGCACCGCCAATGCCTATGAGAGCGACCGGCCGGATCAGGAACCGAGCGAGTTCGCGAATTGCACAATCGAGCAGCATAACCCCTCGCGGACGAATCTGATGAGCCGTTACAGCGACCGCAGCGAAATCACTCCAGACCAAGGCGCCCGAGCGCGCTACTTCATCGAATACATGGTCGCGAACGAGCGAAACGGAAACCAACTCATTCTTGTCGAGTGAGCAACTCGGACGGCCATGGCGAGTGCGAGTGAGATGGGCGCGCGCCGCATCACCAACGCCTGGCTGATCGACCACGACGGAGCAACCCAACGCGGCGATTTCATCCTCAACGCCGACGGTTCTTGGGCAGAAAGCAGCGGCGACGAGGATGTCCTCGAAACCATCGACGGCAACGACCGACTGATCACCCGCTCTTTCCAGAACTGGCACACCCACCTCGCGATGATCCTCAACCGAGGCATGGGTGAAGGTTTGCCCCTGATGGAATGGCTGGAATCAGCAATTTTCCCAGTCGAGAACCGACTGACCCCCGAACTCATCGAGATTGGCACACGCGCAGCAGCAGCAGAGATGATAGCGACAGGAACGACATTCGCCTGCGACATGTATTTCCACACCGGAACGATAGCGAGAACTCTGGCAGAAACGGGCCTTCGAGCAATCCTCTGCGGCCCGATAACAGACGGACTCACACCAAATTTCGCACCCGGCTCCGGAGACGCACTGCGCCACATGGAGAACCTTATTTCCAACCCTTCCCCACGACCCGGGCGCATTGAGTACGGGGTGGGAACACATTCGGTTTACGTGTGCGACGAGGAGATTCTGCTCAAGGGTTCAGAATTGGCAAAAAAAACCGGGGCGATTCTTCATATCCACACTTCCGAGACGCGCAAGGAGGTTGCGGATTGCCACGCGGCAACGGGGATGTATCCTGTCGAATATCTCGACTCCATAGGCTACTTCCAAAGCGCAGATGATGGGGGCACGGTCTGTGCACACTGCGGCTGGGTCACCAAGAAGGAGATGAGAATACTCGCTGGCCACGACGTTCACGCCGTTCACTGCCCGACCTCAAACCAGAAACTCGGCTGCGGGGGAACCATGTCCTATCCAGCGATGAAGGATGCTGGAGTCGATGTGCGGCTGGGAACTGATGGTTCGGCGAGCAACAACTCTCTGGATATGCGAGCCGAAGCGAAGAATGCAAGCTTGATTCAGAAACACGATCACTGGGATGCACGAGTATTGGATCCGATTGCGACTTGGCAATTGGCTACCAAGGGCTCACAGGATTGGGTGACTTGGGATCTGGATGATATTCGGATGAAGCCTGTTGGGAGAGATGGGCGACGCTTGTTGGCGAATGTTCTCTACTCCGGCGGGCGCGTGATGGATGTCTTCGTCGAGGGCGAGGCGCTGCGACGCGATGGGACGACGCTGACCGTCGATGAGCGAGCAGCAGGGCTTGCCCTCGATGAGGCTGTCATCGACTACTATGCGGGCCTCTGAATCAGAGGGTACCCTCTGATTCGGTTTTGACCCTCGTGAGTCCGGAAGCTCAGGGGTTTAGATCCACGATGATTAGGAAAGTTCAGGCTAGGGATTGAGTCGGACTTTTTCTCAAAGGGTTTTCAACTGTCTGGTTCCAACACCGCCTGGTCCCAACCATGAATCCGGCTTGTTCCCAAGGATTTCGTCTAGTTTCGACATGTCATCATCAGTAAGTCCCTTTGCGACATCTATGCACCCCATGTTATCCTCAATCTGGTCAGAAGTTGTTGCACCTACCAGTATGGTGGAGACGTTAGGATTCTTCAGGCACCACGCCAGTGCAAGCTGAGCAGGCGTGCAGCCCATCTTCTCTGCAAAATTGACGAGTTTTGAGACCACCTCGAATTCCCCTCTATCCCGGCGCTCCTCGAGATCCTCCAGAAGCCATTCATACCCCTTCTGGGAGGCTCTCGAGTCATCCGGTATCCCGTCTAGATATTTCCCAGTAAGGAATCCCGACCTCAGTGGGCTCCAGATGGTAGTGCCGATGTTATACGGCGGGTTGAAAAGTGGAAAATACTCGTTCTCGAACCTATCTCTGTGTAACATATTGTACTGAGGTTGCTCGAACTGAGGCGGCTCTAGTCCCTCGCTTTTGGCAATCCAGAAGGCCTCGGTAATCTGCTGTGCAGACCACTCGCTTGTACCCCATGCGGTTGCTCTCCCAGAGTGAACCATCTGTGTCATCGCTCTCACAACTGTAGAGGTGGGCGTGTGAGGATCTGGCCTATGGCAGAACAGCAGGTCCACGTAGTCCAGCTGTAGTCGAGAAAGAGAGGCGTCCAGACCCTCTCTGCAATGCTTCATCGAAAGACCGGACTCGTTGACTCCGGGGCCACCCCAGAATATCTTGGTTGTAATCACTAGGTCGGAGCGGCGCCAAAGCTCCGAGTTCTCCTCCTGGAGTTCCTTAAGCGCTATTCCGAAAATCCTCTCTGCCTCTCCGTAGGGGTTGCCGTAAGCCTCTGCGTGATCGAAGCAGTTAACCCCAGCATTGCGAACTATCATCATTAGCTCCTTAGCGGTCTTGACGCCTTCGTCACCGGACAACCTGTCCTTGACTCCGTATGTAGCCCAGAACCCGTAAGATAGGACTGAGACCTGTATGCCAGTGTTCCCCATCATTCGATAGTACATGTTCTCGTGAGTCATATCTAATCCCGAACAGTCTTTTCCTTGAGAACCCTTTGAGTCAGTCACACCTCAAAGGGTAGCGATGCAACAGACCCACTGAAAGCCCATCAAACTACCATATTCAGTTGGAAGGGGTTTCGGATGAACCCTTCCAACCCATCCGAGTTGGTTTGTTGATGGTTGCAATTGGCTTGGAATCGAGGTTCACTCACGGCGGGTCGCAATAAGAGCGGCCCCAAGTGCTGCGGTGATGCTGAGGATGAGCCCGAAGCCCGGCAGACCTCCGGCATCGGTGTCGCCCTCCAGGCGCACGCCGATGGGCAATCCTGTGGTCGGTTATTCAAGAGGATAATGGTCTAGTGCCGTAACAATACTAATGTGTTACGATCAGTTTGATAGCATCATGAGTGAACTGAGTGGGCATGACTGCCCTCGGTGTAATCTAGAATTATACATAGAAACTAGTGAACAGGCTGAAGGAGTGGATTTATTGATTTGTAAAGATTGTTGGGGAGTAGCTGTCGCCGCTAAATCGATGGAGTCAGTTATTTCAAATGGAAGAGAATTAGACGAAAAGAGTACAGATACAAACAATTTCGGATGCGATTGCCCGATTTGTTCGACTAAAATGAAAGAAATTGAATTAGACATCCCCGAAGAAATCGAAGATAAATTAAATTTAATTGACATGTCTGAATCTAAAAAGGTCATAATTGACTCTTGTGAGAATTGTCCTACCTTCTGGTTTGATGCTGGAGAATTAGATCTTCTAAATGGAATTCAACCTAAACTAAGGGGTGTGTTTTTTGAACCTGAATCGAATAGGCTAATGGATGATAAAACACTAACTGAAGAGGATTTATACCGTAAAACAATGATTAGGAAAGGCGCGGGTTTTGGAGTATTAGCCTTCGCTGCTTATCTAGCATCTCAGGGCCAGCCGGTTTTCATATTCGTAGCAGGAATTTTGGGACTTGGTGGGATAATTGCGATGTTATCTGGTAACCCTGAACAAGCTCTGGCTAACGTCACCTGCGATAAATGTCTAAAGGAATATAAATCTCTAGCATGGAATTGCCAAAGAGGGGGGTGTTGGGCACATATTTGCACCGACTGCCAAACTGTCGGTGCTGATCCAGTGGAGACCTATGCCAAAACTCTCGGAAAGGTTGCAGTTGGAGTGGTTATCGTAGGTGTGTTATTAGGCGTTGGGGCCACGACGGGAAACTTCCCTTCTGGAGGAGCAAGAGGAAAGGAGGGAGAAAGGCCCGATTGGTGGGGATATTTACTCTGTAGGGAATGTGTGGAAGTGGCCAAAGAAGAAGAGAGATTCAAAAATTACTGAAGGTTAAGCTACAGTTGACCCTAGCAAAACACCATTCGGTAATTCAAGAAGGTTGACAGACCCATCTGGATCCAGAGCACCAAGAATTAAAAATTGAGAAACGAAACCTCCGGGTAATGTTTTATCTCCAAGGTTTATCGCTCCGACAACCATCCTGCCAATCAATTGACTGCGTGGATAATTTGTAATCTGGGCTGAGCTGGAAAGAGTTCCAACAACCGGTCCAAAATCCACACGAATTTTGTATGATGGTTTGCGCATTTCGGGAAATTCTTCAACATCAATTACTTTTCCAGCTCGCATATCGAGCGCAAAATAATCTCCAATTCCAACATATTCTTTCCGCTCGAGTTTTTCTGGATGATACGGCTCGTCCTCGGAGTCGATTACGTGCTGACCACTCATTCACTCACCGGTAATATCAGATCGGACCAATAAGGGAACAAGATTTACTCCTGCCGATTCAAACGCCTCTGCTCCTCCTTC
>OFKE01000113.1_pt1 | contig 9920 bp, 9 predicted proteins | sample 1540451 | NCBI WGS metagenome assembly OFKE01 (sample SAMEA104347367, study PRJEB22522) | marine metagenome | isolation source: seawater | reverse complement strand
TTTTCGTTCCTCTCCGTGGCCGCGACTTTGTGGGGCGTCGTCTTCCTTTTCCTCCTCGGTGGTGCGACCGATCCGAGCAAGCAGAAGCTCGTTCCGTTCTCTTGGGGCTGCCTATTCTGCGGTGATCTTTTCGCTTTCTACTTCCTTCACGAATTCTTCGGCTACCTCGAACGGCACGCCGGGATTGAGGATGTTCTGCGGCTGGGTGCCCGCTCGGAGGTAGGCGAAGAAGTCGGGAAGGATGTAGAAAGCGAAAATACCACCGAAGAAGAGGCAGCCCCAAGAGAACGGAACGAGATTCTGCTTGCTCGGATCGGTCGCACCACCGAGGATGAAAAGGAAGACGAAGCCCCACAGAGTCGCAGCCACGGAGAGGATCGAAACACTCGTGACAATCTGAAAGTGACTATCCGATCTGCTCGCCCACCATCGCTTGAACGGGCCCAACTTCACATGCCTTGCTCGCACCATCTCTCAACTTCGCGTCGCGCTCCTGAGATATGTTCCTTATCGCTCGACGTTCCAATGATTTGAAGCCATAATCGTCCGCTCAAGCGGCCATGAAGCAGGCTTCGCTGGCGATTCTCGTCGCTCTCGGCCTGATCGCTTCAGGTTGCTTGGCCGAGCCCGAAAAACCGCTGGACCCCGAGGCCGACGCAGATGGAGACGGTCTGCCGAACGGCTGGGAGATCGAGCGCGGCCTCGACCCTTTGAACGGGTCCGATGGGATTGTTTGCCAAGGCGAAGCGAGGTTCTGTCTGCGAGCTTACGACAACCACACTTTCCCCGAGACGCACAACTCGTTTTCGACCGTCGAGGATGAGGTTTGGATGGCGCTGAATCATTACACAGCCCTCGAGGCGCAGTGGGAAGGAGGGATTCGCGCCTACATGATCGACATTCACCATCTGACGAAGGAAGACACCGAACAAAAGGATGTCCGATTCTGCCACGGGGACCCCGACTCCACCCTCTTCCACCCCTGCATCTACTCCGAGGTCGATGCCTTTGCTTGGCTTGGGCAACTCAATTCTCTGATGAATAACAGCAGTGGGGACGTCGTTACGATTCTGATTGAGAATTACGTCCCCGCCGAGCATGTCGAGTATCTTTTCGAGTCCGCCGGCATGATCGACAAGGCCTATGTCCACAAAGTCGGCGAGGCTTGGCCGACGCTGGGAGATCTGGTTCTTAGCGGCAAGAATCTAGTCGTCTTCTGGGATTATTCCGACGACGAGCGATATCCTTGGCTGCACCACGCTTGGACGCACTCGTGGGACACGCCCTACGGCGAGGATGAGGAGGAAGAGATGTCTTGCGCGGTTGGTCGTGGGAGTGGTGAGACAGAGGCTTGGCATCTGAACAATTGGCTCAATAGCATCTTCGGATTCGGGGACCCGACGCGCTCTGAGGCGGTCAACGATTACGATAAATTGCTTGCGCGGGCGATCGAATGTTGGCAGATTTTCGATGATCGCCCTACCTTCATCGCGGTCGATTTCTGGGAGGACGGCGAGGTCGTCAACGTCACGATGACACTGAATGAGATGGAACATTGGTCGGATGATGTGCCGCCGCATCCCTGAGCATCCAGTGGGCAAAATATCGGGACAAACGCTGAGTCGACTGCTACTGAGTTCGGGTACGACCCATTGGTTCATTGCACAACGACTGCGGCGGCCGAAGTGAATGGCTGATGCTGCGCTCGATTGTCTGCACGAAGAGGTGCGGGCGCTGGTCGAAGATCGCGGCTGGGAATTGACTCCGATTCAGAAGGCGTCGGCGGTCGAATTAGTGGCTGGTGCCGACCGCATTCTGGTGGCTCCAACCGGTAGCGGGAAAACCGAGGCGGCGGTGCTGCCGCTCGCCTCGAGGGCGCTCGTAGAGGGCTGGACGGGGCTCTCGATTCTTTACATCACCCCGCTGCGAGCGCTCAACCGAGATATCGACAGAAGGCTCAAGAATCTGCTAGAACCTCTGGGTATGAGTGTTGGACTGCGCCACGGTGACACGACACAGAAGGAGCGCACGAGGCAGTCGAAGAATCCCCCCAATCTGCTCGTTACCACGCCCGAGACAACCCAGATCATGCTCCTTGGCAGTCGATTGCGCCAACATCTGGCCGGCGTTCGGGCGGTGGTGCTCGACGAGGTTCACGATCTGGCAGCATCCGAGAGAGGATCACAACTCCTCGTCGGGCTGGAACGAATCTCTGCGCTGGAAGGCGCTGGCGAGCCATTCCAGCGAATCGGGCTCTCCGCGACAGTCGGAAATCCCGAAGAGATGGCGAAGTGGGTTTCTGGCCGGGCCGAACCGATTCATGGCCCGGCTCCACGTACGACGAAAGTGACGGTACATCGCGAAACCCCTACGCCCGAAGATGACCTTCTGGCAGGTGAATGGGGGATTTCGCCAAAGTCGATCGCTGCTTTTCGGCACCTCGCGAAAACACTCATCGAAGACCCGCCTTCGCTGGTCTTCGTCAACTCCCGCTCGACGGCAGAAAGCGTGGCACAACGCCTCGCAACGATAGTGCCGGAGATCAATGTCGGAGTCCATCACGGCAGCCTCGCAGCCCAGACCAGAACCCAGATGGAAGATGCGCTGCGAGCGGGAGAGATCCACGGACTAATCTGCACCTCGAGCCTCGAGCTCGGCATCGATATCGGAGCCATCAGGCGAGTTCACCAACTCAACAGCCCACGTGCGGTCGACCGCCTCCTTCAGCGCGTCGGCCGCGCGGAGCACCACCTGGGCGGAACTGGCAGAGGCGATGTCCTGGCTTGGGAGATCGATGACATCGCCGAATCAGCAGTCATCGCCCGCCGCGCGATGGCGGGCGAGATCGAAGGCGTCGAATGGCGGTACGACCCAGCGATCGTTGCGGCCAATCAATTCCTGCAGATGGCCATCGAGCGTGGATTCATGCCGATGAGCGAAGCGACAGAAATTCTCCAAGGCGCCTCAATATTCCTCGAATGGGCAGACGAGGACACCCTCGCTGTGCTACGAGTCCTCGACGATCGCTGGCTGCTTCGCCTGATTGACGAGCCAGCGAAATCCGACCCGACAATCTGGCATCCGAGGCTGTGGGAGAGTCTGGCGCGAGAGGCGAATGCAAGGGCCATAAGAGGTGGGAGCGCGAAGGAAGCAGTGCCACCCGAGCGACCATCTTGGGAGATCGACCATTCCGAAGAAGACAAGAAGAAATGGCTCCGAGCAATGCTGCCAGAACTCCCCAAACACCTCCAGAACGGCTGGTTCTCACCCGCTGGACGACTGGGCCGAACCCGCACGGACCACATCTCGATGATTCCCGATGAGATATCGTATCGCGTACGCGACGCGGTCACGCGGCAATCCTTGGGCAGCGTCGACGAAGCCTTCGTCCTCTCGCTGAACCATCTGGGCGAGGACGGGGCTGGCCGGCCACGCCGCTTCGTGATGGCTGGCCGGACATGGATGATCGTTGATGCAGACCCGGAGAAATCCGAATTGCTGGTGGCTCCGGTCAAGGAGACCGGCGAGGCTCCGATGTGGGCTGGAGAATTGCCGCCGGTGCCTATCGAAGTCGCGCTTGAAGTCGGACGACTGCGCCGCAGTGCGGCGACTGCAGTCGGCGCGATGGAAGCAGAATCGAGAGATATCGATTTCGATGATTATCCACTTTCAAACGAGGCGCGAGCTGACCTCTTGGAGGCGGTTGTAGAGCACCTCGATGCCACAGAATATCTTCCCACAGACCGCGTGCTGACGGTTGAGACGCGAGAGAAAGCGGTGGTTCTCAACACCTGTCGCGGCAGCAGAGTCAATGAGACCTTGGCGCATTTCATTCAGGCGATGGGCTCGATGCGTGAGGGCAAATTGGGGACGACGTTGGTCGACCCTTACCGAATCGCTTACCAAGTTCCTGGAACGACGGCTGCGCACGTTATCGAATGGATGACTGAGACCTCCCCCGAAGCTCTTGAGACGATACTTAGAATGACGATTCCAAACGGTCGCGCGCTACGCTGGAGGCTGGTTCAAGTAGCGCGCAAGATGGGTGTTCTGCAGAAAAAAGTCGACCCACGCAGAGTCAATCTGCAGGGTCTGATGACGCGCTACCGCGGCACGCCAGTGGTCGAGGAAGCGCTGTCAAAACTGTTTCACGAAAGGATGGATATCGAAGCCACGATGGATTTGATCCGCGAAATCCAGAATGGGGATGTGGAGATTGTTCACACGGCGACAGGCCCACTCGGGATGTCGCCGAAGGCCGAGCGCGACATGCTGTTGCCCGCATGGTCGGACGCACAACTCAGAGAGCGGCTGGAGACGCGCTTATTGGCCGAGCGCTGCGTTCTGATCTGCCTCAATTGCCAAGACAAGACGCGCAAGCGCGTGGGCAAAATGGAAGACCGCATCGAGCCCTGCCCGAGGTGCAATGGCACGATGCGAGCCTGTGCACCGGAGAGAATGGAGGCGATGCTGGCCGGCTGGGTGACGAGCCGCGACCCGAAGGACCGAGGGCGCATGAACAAGAATGCAGAGTTGATTCGCACCCATGGTCACGACGCCGTCTTGGCGATGATGGCACGCGGCGTCGCCGAAGGCACAGCGACGCGACTGTTACGCGGACACACGCGCGGAAACCGCATTGCGCTGCTCCGCGCTATCCACAATGCCGAACTCCAATACGCCCGCACAAGGCGATATTGGTCGTAAGAAATCAATATGGACACTCGGCTCGTCGTGTGAGATGTGCTAGTGGGGTTAACGGGTCGGAATGCTTCAGGCAAGACGACGATAGTAGAATGGTTCGCAGCCAAGGGATTGCGGTCCGCATCCTGTTCCGACTCTATTCGCTCTTGGCTGGCCGAGCAGGATATCGCCGAATCGCGTGATGCACTGATCGAAGGCGGGCGCGAATTACGCCGCCGAGGCGGTTCAGGAATCCTCGCTGAGATGCTCCTTGAGATGCTCGACGGCGACAGCGCCGTCATCGATTCCATCCGAACGCCCGGAGAGGTGGAGGCATTACGAGCCCGCGAGGAGTTCGTCCTCATCGAAGTCAGAGCGGGCATCGAGGCGCGTTGGGCCAGAGCGCAAGACAGGGCGCGAACCGGAGACCCTCTCGACAAAGCGACTTTCATCGCTCAAGAAGAGTCCGAGGTGAAGGCGAAAGACGAGGCCGGCCAAGCCCTTGATGCGACCGCAGCCTTGGCCGATATGATGCTCATCAACGACGGAAATATCGACGGACTGCACGCCGACCTCGAAGACCTCTGGAACATTCTTTCCGAAAACTGAACCGCCTCAGACGGCTCGTGGTGCTAGGCTGAGCGAACGGCGAGACCGGCTTCATTCATCATCGAGGTCGCAATCTCGAAATCATCGCCCCAGCGCTCAGGAATCTCAGATTCGGTCGGATAGACGACCTCGTCGACCCCGGCCTGAATCAACGAGCGTGCGCACCGCGAACAAGGCGGCCAAGTCACGTAAGCGGTGCAGCCCTTGAGCGAGATGCCGATGCGAGCCGCGTGCATGATGGCATTCTCCTCGGCATGACAAATCAGAGGATATTTCAGCTCACGATTCTCAAGCCGCGCAATCGAATCCTCGATTCCGCGCGGGAATCCGTTGAAACCTGTCGAGCGAATCTCACGATCGGGGCCCACAACGACACATCCGACCTGAGTCGAAGGGTCCTTCGACCAGCCCGCAATATGCGAAGCCAAAGCCAGAAAACGCTTGTCCCACTTCTCACTCACGATACCACCTCAGGGTTGACCGCTCGGAGGGTCGTTATCTCGGTTCGCCTCCACTCGCTTCGGGTCGTAGCCTTCCCAGACGCTTGGATTAGAGTAACAATCAGGATCGTCTTCGTCAGCCTGTCCGCCCTTGTCATTATCGATTCCATCCCCACAATTGCCCTCCCCAAGCAGACGATCTTTGAGCAGTGCACTTGGACCGCCATTGGCAATGACGGCGACCATCAGTCCTGCGAGGACCAGAATGAGGATGATGAGGATGACTTTCGAACTCGTGTCTTTCGACTCGACAACGACCTTCACTTCGACCTTATCCTCGGCTTTGCTCGACATGCGCAATCACTCCAGAGGGGCCATCCTTTTTGATTCTCAATGAATGCTCAACTCTTCCCAGAGGTCGAGTCCATCGTGCTGAGCATGGTAAGAGAGAATGTCGCCGATGAGGTAGATGCTGCCCATCACAACCACATTGATTCCACCCTGATTCGCCATCGTAACGCCTAGATTCAGAGCTCTGATTGGGTCGTTTTCGATGAGCGGTGGGTCGAGCCTGTTTCCGCAGATGATTCGGGCGAGGTCTTCGGCTTCGACGGCGGGCAAGCGGCCCGACGTCGGCTGGGTGACGACGATGTGCCGGAAGGTGTTCAAGTGCCAGAGTTCTGATGTAACCGAGGCTGTTGTTTGTTCGAGGTCGTGCTTGGCCGACATTCCTATCACGAAGACGCACGGCTCTTGGATTCGGTCGAGTTCGGCTTGGAAACCCTCGTCATTGTGGGCGGCGCTGAAGGTGACTCGTGAGGCGAAGCCGCTCGGTTTCCAGTTTGGTGAGCGGCCTGGCCATGTGCAAGGCGCGTTTGTTTCAGACCAACCCATGGCGAGTGAAATCATTCCAGCGAGTTCGGCCCAGATCTCCCAAGGTGAGTGGCCGGGAATCTTCTCGTGCAGGTAGAGGTCATCGCCTGCGACTTCTGCGAAGACCGCTGTGACCGCACCATCGTTGGACTCGAGGGCGATGAGGGGGACTCCTGGGCGGTGGATTCCGACTTTCTCGCGGGCTATTTCAGGTAAGGTGTCACCAAGAATCTCTGCGTGATCCTTGGATATCGTGGTAATCACACACAAGTCGGCATCGACGAGGCGAGTTGCATCGCCTCGCCCGCCTAAACCCGTCTCGATGATGGCTCGCTCGATTCCAATCTCAGCGAAGTGAAGCATCGCTGCGATGAAGGTCACTTCGTAGAATGTCGGCTTAAGCACCTCGCCTTCTGACGCCGCCTCATGCACTGCCTCGACGTGACGGTCGAAATCCGCCGACGAGATTGGCCGACCGTCGATGCGAATACGCTCCTCGACCATGACCAGGTGCGGAGTCGTGAACAAGCCGACAGAGAGTCCGCTCGCTGTCGCATTGGCAGACAACTGCGCGCACAGCGAGCCTTTTCCATTGGTCCCAGCAACGTGAATCGAAGGAAATTCGAGTTGTGGGTTGCCGAGGCGCTCAAGCAGAGCCTGAGCGCGCTCGAGACCCAGTTTCATCCCTGCGAATCGCAAGTCTTCAAGCCATTCTCGTATCGTCATCTCAACACCTGAGCCGGCCGCGTCAGCAGTGCGGGAACGGGTCAAGGTGATATGGCCCTTGAAGTTCGTGGCGTCTGTGTCCGGCGAGAATGAAAGTGTCGTCGAGCTGATGCTTGAACAATGGCAATCGATGACCGGCATGGCTGCGATGTTCATCGGTACCATCGCAATCGGTCTCTTCATCCAACCTCTCTACGATGTGCCTGAAGCCCGTGCATTCGGTGAGGAAGGGACGACGAAAAGCGGCCTCATCCTCTTCGAACTGGTCATGATCGGCATCTTCACATTCCTCATAATCTGGCTCGCGCGCAAGGGATTCGGTGCGCTAATCAAAGGCTTCGTGATGCTCGCATTATGGTTCAGCCTGTTCTACGCCGTTCAGCCATTCACACTGCTGATTCTGTGGCTTGCGGGGCTTGCGAGTGCGAATTCGGTGGGGCTCAGTACGCTGATCATCTCAACCGGTGCGATGTACGTTCTGCATAAGTATCCTGAATGGTGGGTGGTCAATTCTGTCGGTATCATGGTCGGTGCAGGAGTCATCGTGATGATTGGAATATCCTTCGTCCCAACCCTAGTGATCATGTTCATGATACTCGCCGCCATCTACGACTACTGGGCTGTTCACAAGAGCAAGCATATGCTCGAGCTGGCGGACACGATGATCGGTCTCAAGCTGCCCGTCCTGCTCGTTTCTCCGAAAGAGAAGGGTTACTCCTTCTTGCAGCAAGAGGGTGATATCATGCGAGAGGCTGCAGGGATGCCACCTCCTCCTGCTGGCGTGATGGATGCCGATCTCCCGAGTGGGAAGAAGAAGGGGCGCGATGCTCTGTTCATGGGACTCGGCGATGTCATCTTCCCAGGCATGCTGGTCATCTCCGCAGTCTCCTTCCTACCGGAGTGGGGACCCGAGGTCTGGAACGTCTTCGGCAACTTCCATCTCGCGCAGCTGGTCGTCGCCGTAGGCACTCTCATCGGTGGTCTGGCTGGTTATGTGGTGCTGATGGGGTTCGTCGCTCAAGGCAATCCACAACCGGGCTTGCCGCTGCTCAATGGCGGGGCAATTCTGGGTTACTTGATCAGTGGAATCTATGCCTTCGGCTTCTCCGAACTGTTCCAGAGTATCACATTCCTATGACGGAATTCTCCCGATTCATTGAAGGACGACTGTCGAGCCCTGAGGGCTGATTGAGATGCTGGACATCGCCATGTTTCGTGAACACGCGGACATCATCCGTGCGGACCATGACAAGCGCGATCTGCCGCACGACAACATCGATGCAGTGATTCGCCTCGATGAGGAATGGCGTCAGGCGCGCTATGATTCCGACCAATTGCGCAAGGTGCGCAACGAAGCTGCGCGCGGGATTGCAGGGGCCAAGAAATCGGGTGACACGGCGGCGGCTGATGCGATTATGGCCGAAGTCAAGACCATCGGCGCGCAGATCGATGCTCTGACCGAGAGGGCCGATACCTGTTTGGCCGAACGCGACGCTCTGCGGATGCGCGTACCGAACATTCTGCACGAGTCGGTCCCTGTAGGCGAAGATGACCAGAAGAACACCCTGCACAGCCTGCACGGGGAGAAGGTCGAACTCGACTTTGAACCGCGAACTCACAACGACTTGGTCGAGGCAAATGGCTGGGTCGACCTCGGCCGAGGCGCCAAGGTCGCAGGCTCGCGCTTCTACTTCCTCATGGGCGACCTCGCGCGCCTCGAAATGGCCCTCCAGCAATACTCTGCTAACTTCCTCGTCGAGCGTGGTTACACGCTCGTCCAACCACCACTGATGATGAATCGAGAGGCCTACGAGGGCGTCACTGATATGGCCGACTTCGAGACCGTCATGTACGGCGTCGAGCCCGACAAATTCTACCTCATCGCGACCAGTGAGCACCCCTTGACAGCGATGAGGATGGACGAAATAATCGAGCCGGCAGAACTGCCGGTGAAACAAGTTGGAATCTCGCAATGTTTCCGCAGGGAGGTGGGCGCACATGGCCTGTCCGACAGAGGAATCTGGCGGGTTCACCAGTTCACGAAGATTGAGCAGATCATCATTTGCAAGCCTGAAGATTCTTGGCAGCACCATGAAGAATTGTTCGAAAACGCACTCGAACTCTGGGACAGTCTTGGCCTGCATTACCGGGTCGTCAACATCTGCACCGGCGATATGGGGAGTATCGCTGCGAAGAAATACGATTTGGAGGCGTGGTTGCCTGGAGTTGGCGAATACAAAGAGGTCGTCTCCTGCTCTAACTGCACCGATTATCAAGCGAATCGGCTGCGAATGAGGTATCGAACTACTGATGGAAATGCGGCTGTTCACACGCTGAATTCGACCGCTGTTGCGACCAGCCGGACGCTCGTCACGATTATCGAGCAGAACCAGCTCGAAGATGGTCGAGTGAGAGTTCCTGAGGTTTTGCAGGCTTACATGGGTGGGCAGGAAGTTCTCCAATCTCTCTGAAATCATCTCCGGCCTTTGTGACAGGCGAGGGGTGCTTCATACGACATACCTTCACAAAGAGACGCCGATTTCGACCACATTGTAGTCGATATCGGAGTCTCTTTGTGAAGGTATGACG
>OFKE01000112.1_pt1 | contig 9991 bp, 7 predicted proteins | sample 1540451 | NCBI WGS metagenome assembly OFKE01 (sample SAMEA104347367, study PRJEB22522) | marine metagenome | isolation source: seawater | reverse complement strand
GAACAAACGCCTTGCTCTAGTCAGTGTTTTTTTAGTAACAGCTACCACTGTTTCTGCTGCCGAGGGTGCATTCACGTGGTCTCACTTCCTTTTAGGCTGGTTAGAACACCCATTGGTTGAACTTGGAATTGACCCGGTTCCAATGTTGGACCTGCTGATAGTGGCATTTTTGTTGATAATTTTCGCTTATTTTGCCGGAAAACCATATAGAAATACAGATATGGTTGAGCCTTCCGGACGTGCAGATTTTTTAAATTTTGCAGAAGTTATTGTCAGTGGAATACTGAATTTTTTGAGCGGAACCATCCGCCACGGTGTCGGTGCACGTCCTGTTCTTCCATTACTGGGAACTTATGGTTTATTTATTTTGCTTCTCAATCTTGCTGGTCTGGTACCTGGTTTCAATCCGCCTACAGATCAGTTTAACGTTACAATTGCCTTTGCAATCATTATTTTTTTTATGACTCACTTTTTAGGCATTCGTCAGCATGGAGCCAGTTACATAAAACAATTTCTGGGACCCATGCCAGTACTTGCGCCACTGATGTTTCCTGTCGAGGTCGTCAGTCATTGTGTGCGCCCGCTTTCCCTTTCAATCCGTCTATTTGGGAACATGACCGGAGATCATAAAGTTGTCATGATTTTCACGTCAATTCTTGCAGTCGGACTGCCTATTCCGTTTATGGGTCTGGGAATTTTGGTGTCAGTGTTACAAGCATTTGTCTTTGTATTGCTGTCTGCCATTTATTTTGAACTCGCAATGAGTGAAGCTCACTGATTGCGCTGATTTATTTAACATCAAAAAGGATGTCATGAAAAAATTATTATTGTTGACGTTACTACTGTCAGCGAGTTTCCCTCTGTATGCAGCAGAAATGGGAGAAATGGCCACATTTGGAATTGCTCTTGGTGCCGGTTTAGCAATTGGACTTGCAGCTCTTGGTGGAGGAATCGGACAAGGTATCGCAATGAGCGGTGCATTGGAAGGAATTGCCAGGAATCCAAACGCATACGACAAAATTTTTACACCAATGATTATTGGTCTGGCACTGATTGAGTCACTCGTAATTTATGCACTTGTGATCGCGTTCATGTTACAGGGTAGAATCTGAAGCTCTCATTTTCTGCGGCTCTCAACGGGCCGCAACCCCCCACCTTTGATTTGTTTCCTTTAAAATTTGATGTGAAAAGCCAGGCAGAAATAATAGATCATTTTGCTTAACTCTTTCAGTTATCTAAAATCAATACGCCATCGGACTGCAAAAATTCATTTCCTGAAGCATTGTCTGCATTTTTCAAAAGCAGCAGAAAATTCACACCACCAGAATCAGCGGGTGAACGCAGAGTAACCAGTAAATCGCTTCCTGCATTTTTTACGCTTCCTGACCAGTCTTTAAAACCTTCGACAAACACCGTGCTTTCCAGCACGGGCGGATTTTCCTGTAATTGATTCGGAGTAAGTTTCAGTAAATAAATATGTGCCTGTACTGCCGCACCATTCAGTTCCTGAAAAAGAATCTGTGACTCCAGAAATGCCTGACTTTGGAAGCGCTGCCGAATGCTTTGCTGAAACAAATTCAACATTACTCCTCCAATCAGCAACGTAAGAATCATCACAGTTATCAAAAGGAAGCCACGCATAAAATAAAACAGTTCTAAGGATTTAAGGAGTAGCACAAACTCTAAAACCAAGGGTTGAGCTTTGGCTGGTTTGACCTTTGTAATAACGGTTTGATGAGCGCAAACTGGTTGTCTCAGATGAGTATCCTCCGCCACGTGTTGACCTGGAGCCCCCAGTAGCAGGCCCGGACGGATTAGTTGCTCCTCCGGATATTTCACTATAATAACTCCCGCCGTAATAGTCAGAAGTTAACTCCCAGATATTTCCATGGAAGTCGTAAAGACCCCATGAGTTGGCCAGTTTGGTTTTTACAGCCTTGGGACCCGTGCGACTATTGCTGTCGTACCAGGCGTAGTTTATGAGACAGCTGTCGTTGTCATTGCCGCATGACCATTTTGTAGTACTTCCCGCACGTGCTGCATATTCCCATTCTGCTTCTGTACAAAGCCGGTAAGTTCCAGAGCGGTTACTAGTCAGCCAGGATGTATAATTTGCAGCATCGTTCCAGCTAACATAGTTTATCGGAAAATTTTCTTCTCCGGAAACATCGTAGGTCCGCTTTGAATTTGTTGTACTGCCTGTATAGCTGCAGCTACCTGCATCCACACAAGCTTTATATTCAGCTGCAGTAACTTCATGATCTGAAACATAAAACGGACCCGTCAACGTCACAGTATGAACTGGTAATTCTCTGGAATTACCAGTTCCATCACTTTGAGATTCATTATCTACTCCCATTTCAAATTGCCCGCCGCTGAGAAGCACCATACCGAAGCTGTCAGCTGAGATGACAACCACGTTGCTTAAAGTAGAAAAACTCCACGACTTTGCTGAAGAAAGTGCATTACCTGCTGAGTCCTTAATTCCAGTAGTCAAAGAAACGCTGTAATCACGGAAATGCGTCAGATTGTCAGTAGGCGTGAAAGTGACTGTTGAACCATTTAAACTATAACTTCCGCTAATTGAGTTACTGGTATTATCCATCAGCTTGAAGGTGCTGGAACTGAGAGATGCAGAAGAAATACTCTCACTGAAAACTACAGTGATTGCAGAGTCAACAGTAATACTGCTGGCGTTTTCAGACGGACTGATTGAAACAACACTTGGTTGGGTGGTATCTGCAGCTGTATCTCCACCGGAACCTGTATCACCCGAAGAATTGTCACTCGAAGCAGAAACTGTGGTAAACTTCCAGGAACTGTCCTGATCCAGGCCGTTACCTGAAATATCCTGAACTGTACTGGAGACAAATGCAGAATAAAGAGTTGCATTACTTAAAGAAGAGGATGGGAGCAAAACAACGACATTTTTTGAATTAGATAGTTTTGCAGGAACTGCAATTCCGTTAGAACTTAGAGAAAAATTATTTCCACTCACGCTGCTTGAATTTACATTGTTGTTGAAACCTATCACAACAGATGTAAATAGTGACACCCCGGTTGCATGGTCTTCAGGAATGGTGGAACTGACAAGAAATTTTGCAGATGAAGCCGTAGTACCGCCGCCGCTGTACTCTTCATCGGAATCCTTGCTGCAAGCCACGGAACTCAGTATAATTATTAACAGTACTGACTGCCATTTCAACAGTTCCACCAACATAGATTTTTTCCATGCAACTGAACATTCTTTTCATTAAACCCACCAAACGATGATAAGTCGCAGAAACACCAAGAAGGTGCAAGGAGAAATTATAGATTTCATGGTTTTCTGTCGTTGACTTGCATTTTTTAAAGGACAAAACAAAAAAATTTTGCTACGGTATGGTTTTTCAGATACTTTCAACAATAATTACCCGACAGGAGAAAGATATGAGTGAGCAGCAAATTTTCGAAATTCCGGCATCTACTAAAGCAAAAGCGTGGATCGACAACGACACTTATTTGAAAATGTATCAGGAGTCTGTGGATGACCCAAAAGTTTTTTGGGACAAACAAGCTGAGCGTCTGGACTGGTTTAAAAAGTGGGATAACACACTTGATTGGGACTTCAAAAACGCACATATCCGCTGGTACGAAGGAGGTAAACTTAATGTTTCTTATAATTGTCTGGATCGGCACCTGGAAAGACGGGCAGATCAAGAAGCCCTGATTTGGGAATCTGATGATCCAAATGTTGACAGAACCTTTACTTACAAAGAATTGCATGCAGAGGTGAGCAAATTTGCCAATGTGATGAAGAACCGCGGAATCAAAAAAGGTGACCGTGTAATGATTTATATGCCCATGATTCCGGAACTGGCAATAGCGTGTCTGGCCTGTACTAGAATTGGTGCTGTACATTCAGTAGTTTTCGGTGGATTCAGCGCAGAAGCCCTCAAAAACCGGATTCTTGATTGCGAAGGTAAAATGCTGATTACAGCAAATGCGGGAATCCGTGGAGGGAAAAGTGTTCCGCTTAAACAAAATGCTGATGCGGCCATGGAAGGCACCGGAACCGAAAGCTGCATAGTGGTGAAACACACGGATGACGACTGTAAAATGCAATCTGAAAGAGATTATTATTGGCATGAAGAAATGGCCGGCGTCTCTGCAGATTGTCCCGCAGAAGAAATGGATGCGGAAGATCCTCTTTTCATTCTTTACACTTCCGGTTCAACCGGTAAACCCAAGGGTGTTATGCACACCACAGCGGGTTATCTGGTTTACACATCCCTCACTCATCAATATGTCTTTGATTATCATGACGGTGATATTTACTGGTGTACTGCAGACATCGGCTGGGTTACCGGACACAGTTACATTCTGTACGGACCACTTGCCAATGGAGCAACGACATTGATGTTTGAGGGTGTTCCAAATTATCCCGATTTTGGACGCTTTTGGGACATCTGCGACAAACACAAAGTCAACATTTTCTACACCGCACCTACCGCAATTCGGGCAATTGCCAAAGAAGGTGATGAGTTGGTCAACAAACGGGATTTAAGTTCCCTGCGTTTGCTGGGCACAGTCGGAGAACCGATCAATCCTGAAGCATGGCTCTGGTATAACCGGGTAGTTGGTCACGGGAAATGTCCGATCGTAGATACCTGGTGGCAAACCGAAACAGGCGGGATAATGATTACTCCGCTTCCGGGTGCAACCCGTACTAAGCCCGGATCTGCAACCCGCCCGTTTTTTGGAATCCAACCTCTGTTGGTGGATGCAGACGGCAACGAACTGGAAGGTGCCGCAGAGGGTAATTTGTGTATAAAACACTCCTGGCCCGGACAAATGCGCACCGTGTATGGTGATCATGAGAGGTTTATTCAAACATATTTCAGTACTTACAAAGGACTCTACTTCACCGGTGACGGCTGTCGACGTGACGAGGACGGCTATTACTGGATTACCGGACGAGTCGATGACGTACTGAATGTTTCCGGACACCGTATGGGAACCGCAGAACTTGAGTCTGCAGTAGTACTCCACAAAAATGTTGCTGAAGCTGCAATTGTAGGTTTTCCGCATGAAATTAAGGGACAGGGAATTTACGCCTATGTAACTTTAAATACCGGGGTTGAGCCAACCGATGATTTAAAAAAAGAATTGGTGCAGCAGGTTCGCAAAGAAATTGGCCCAATTGCCACATTTGACGTTATTCAATGGGCTCCCGGTCTTCCTAAAACACGTTCCGGAAAAATAATGCGCCGCATTTTGCGCAAAATTGCTGAAAATGATATGGACAGCATCGGTGACACTTCAACACTGGCTGATCCTTCTGTGGTTGAAGATTTAATCGCCAACAGGCCTTCTTGATGAAATTTTACAAAAGTTTCCACTATTCAATCTGTAAAATTCTTAACCCGTTTTCTATAACGAGAATGTGATGAATTATCATGATGAGTATCAGCAGTCTATAGAACAGCCGGAAGTTTTCTGGAGAAAACAAGCTGAACAGATAAAGTGGTATGAATTTCCGGAAACAATCCTGTCTCAGGACGAACATGGATTTTACCGCTGGTTTGCCGGTGGAAAGCTCAACACAGCCTACCTTGCACTCGATGTTCACATCGAGGAGGGACACGGTGACCAGTTGGCACTGGTTTATGATTCTCCAGCAGCAAATATGCAGCAAAAATTTACTTATGCAGAGTTGCGAGATACGGTTGCAAAATTCGCCGGATGCTTGCGGAATTTGGGTGTGGAAAAGGGAGACCGTGTCATTATTTACATGCCAATGGTTGCCGAAGCAGTGATTGCAATGCTTGCTTGTGCCAGACTGGGTGCGGTCCACTCTGTGGTTTTCGGCGGTTTTGCTCCCAACGAGCTTGCGGTACGGATTGATGATGCCAAGCCAAAAGTACTGGTGACAGGAAGTTGTGGAATTGAATTCACCAAAATCATTGAATACAAACCACTGGTAGACAAAGCACTGGAAGTTTCCAAATTCCCTCCTGAAAATATTGTGGTTTTGCAGCGTCCACAGGCTAAAGCAACTATGCAGTCCGGGCGTGATCACGATTGGAATGAACTGATGAGTCAAGCCTCTCCTGCTGATCCGGTTTCTCTGGATGCAACGGATCCGTTATATATTCTCTACACTTCCGGAACTACCGGTCTTCCCAAGGGGGTTGTACGTGACAATGGAGGACACGCGGTAGCCTTGAAATACAGTATGAAGGCTGTCTACAATACCGATCCCGGAGATGTTTACTGGGCAGGTTCAGATGTGGGCTGGGTAGTTGGACATTCATATATTGTTTATGCCCCGCTGCTTCATGGCTGCACTACCATCGTTTATGAGGGAAAGCCAGTACGTACTCCAGACGCCGGTGCATTCTGGCGAATGATTGCTGAACATAAAATAAATACATTTTTCACTGCTCCTACCGCTTTTCGTGCCGTAAAAAAAGAAGACCCTGAAGCTAAACTATTAAAGCAGTATGACATCAGTTCTCTGCGTACACTTTTCCTTGCTGGTGAAAGGTTGGATCCGCCTACTTATGACTGGTTGACTGAAATTTTGAAGGAAGCTCCACAACCTGGTATTCCAGTGGTTGACCATTGGTGGCAAACCGAAACCGGTTGGGCGATTTGTTCAAATCCAATGGGTATAGAACCACAGCCTGTGAAAACCGGCTCGCCGACTTTTCCGATGCCCGGCTACAATGTGCAGGTGCTGGACAAAGTAGGTGAGATTTGCAAACCCGGAGAGACAGGAAATATTGTAATTCGCCTGCCATTGCCGCCAAGTTGTCTGCCAACATTGTGGAATGATGATGAACGCTTTAAACAATCTTACTTGTCTCAGTATCCCGGATATTATCTGACCGGTGACGAAGGAATCAAGGACGAGGACGGCTACATTTTTGTAATGGGACGCACAGATGATGTAATCAATGTTGCCGGACACCGCCTTTCAACCGGAGAAATGGAGGAGTTGATTGCGGGACATCCGGCCGTTGCTGAATGTGCTGTCACTGGAATTGATGATGAATTACGCGGGCAAGTTCCAGTTGGGTTTGTTGTACTCAAAGATGGAATAGAAATATCTCAGGATCAAATGCAGGAAGAACTGATAGCAATCATTCGTAGAGAAATTGGTGCTGTTGCCTACTTTCGACAATCCGGTATCGTCAAGCGCTTGCCTAAAACCCGTTCCGGAAAAATCCTGCGCAAAACTATCCGGCGACTGGCAATTGAAACTGAGGTTTTAGTTCCTCCGACAATCGATGATCCTAAAATTCTTGATGAAATTCGTGAAGTAATGCAGGAACGTGGAATTGGCCGGTACGCCACATCTTGACCTCAATTTAGCGTCGGTTTAATGCAACCGAAGTTTTTTTCCTTCCTTCACTTGAGTGCAGATGATCCAGCAAAAAACGCTATATATTTTCCTTGCAAAACGGACTGTATGGTTTTGGTTTGCAGGAAAACGGAACTGCCTCAACCCTGTATCAAAGCCTCTTAATTCAGAAAATATCTTGGAGCATTGCCGTAAATGGAGTTCTTCGAGGATAATTTTGTTTCTTGAATTCCCATGGGTACTCACTCATTTTGATATCACAATTACGCTTTCATCGGAGGAGCTAGCATCCTTCGCAAAAATGCGTTTAAGCTTAGCAAATAAGACGGACACAGGAGAAAGAGGTGTCCAGGCAAAACAATCCCGCAACTCAGTCAGTGCGGAAAATCATGTCGGTGGTATTTATTATAAACAAGCTCAACCGGATCGTGTCGGTTTGCTTTGCGCAACTATCTCGAAAGAATGTGTAAGATTAAAGAAAATGTTGAGCCTGGAGTCCGGAGTATCTGTTGAGGCAGTTCCACTGGTTGTTGCCTGTCTGCCATTACTTTTAAAAAACCCGGAAAATAAATTAATCTTCAAAGGTCTGGAGCAGTCGTTTTTCCTGGAAAAAACGAATGATTACCTCACAAAATTTGTTGAACTGCCGGCCTTTGAAAATTTTCCTCTGGAACATTTTGTTTCAGACCAATTGCCGCTGGAAAAAACACCACAAACTTTTAGGCTGCTTCCTGAAGAAACGGTAAACACACTTTCTGAAAATGGAAGTGATACTAATGAAATAAACGAACAACAGGACGTTGATATCGTACAAAATGGAATCACTATGGAGTCCGTGTTGGCAGAGTGGAAAGGACTGGCACGTTCACCGCAAACTGGATTTTGGTGGGACTCATCCAGTAAATACCGACGACTGAAGCAGATAAAGTTATGGAAAAATTTGGCAGGTGCTTTGATTTTTACTGGAGTTGTCGCTTCAGCTTTGTTTTTTTACCAACTGCAGCAGCAAAGAAAACATTTGCAGCAGAATTTGTCCAGTCTGGAACTGAAGCTGGAAAATCTAATCCTGAATTCTCCGTTCGTATTTTCTGCCGAGAATGAAAAACACATTGAACAACTGGAAATACTTGCTAAGCAGTTAGTCCAGGAAGCTTTCTGGAAACAGCAAACTTTGCAAACACTTTTGTCATCAATTGAAGGTTCCTGGCTTGAAGGGTTCTATTTCAAAGATCACAATTTACGCTTGGAGTTACTGACATTAGAACCAGTCAATGCAGTTGATCTATTTATAAAATTATCCAAAATGTCTGAAACTGCACACGTACAATTAAAATCTCAACAGAAAAGCAGGATCAAAGGACATGAAGTAATACGCTTCACACTCGCTATTGAATTAGCACCACCTACAATCAAGCAAACTCTTAATCTCAACACCCAAAAATAATATGCAGCCTGGACCTAAAAACAGCATCACTGACGTATCTGGAATCAAAGTTGGACACGCACAAAACATTAAATTAATGAGCGGAACTACGGTTATTATTCCGGATGAGCCCGCTGTGGCCGCAGTAGATTGCCGGGGAGGTGCTCCCGGAACTCGCGAAACAGATGCCCTGCATCCTGCAAACCTGGTTGAAGAGGTACATGCAGTTGTGCTTAGTGGAGGCTCCGCCATGGGATTGGATGCTGCAAGCGGAGTTGCGGCCTGGTTAAAATCAGCCGGCCGCGGATTCCCTGTTGCGACCGATGTCAGAGTACCTATAGTTCCGTCAGCAATTCTCTTTGATTTACTCAACGGTGGTGACAAATCCGAAATGGATGAGCACACTTATTTTGAGTTCGGGAAATCGGCAATGGCCAGTGCGGACCTTGAATGTCCACTGGGCAATATCGGCGCGGGAACCGGAGCAAATGCCGGAACACTGAAGGGTGGAATCGGCACTGCATCCTTGCAGCAAAAATCCAGAATCCGCACTGGAGGTCCCGGAAGCGGAAACGTCGGATTCACCGTGGGTGCACTCGCTGCAGCAAATCCGTTTGGCTCAGTGACACTTCCGGGACGAGCTGATTTTTGGGCCTGGCCCTTTGAACGTAACGGTGAATTTGGAGGGCGGGGTGCACCAAAATTTGAACCGGAAAGTGAGCAGAAAAAAATAAACGAACTCTCACTTGATTTCGATTTCGAAAGCCCTTTTCAGCAAACAGAAAAGTCTTCAGAAAAATCTGCTGCTGGAAGTGTTTCTATGAACACCACACTCTGTGTAGTAGCTACAGATGCAGCACTGACAAAAGCCCAGTCTCAACGGGTTGCCATCATGGCGCAAGACGGTTTCGCCCGGGCAATTCGTCCCGTACACACTCCTTTTGACGGAGATACAATTTTTGTTTTGGCAACAGGGAAAATTCCTCTTTCTGCCATGCCGCCTGTTGATATTGCGCGTATTGGTATGATGGGCGCAGACTGTGTGGCCCGTGCAATTTCACGTGGAGTTTATGCTGCAGAATCATTGGGTATATGGACCTCGTATCAGGATTCAATTAGAATTTAATTTAATTTGCTATTTTTTAGCTTTTTAGTGATGATACCCATTCTTCTTTTTTCAACACCTCCATGAGGAGGTTTATTAATTCACATCTTTGGAG
>OFKE01000110.1_pt1 | contig 10038 bp, 10 predicted proteins | sample 1540451 | NCBI WGS metagenome assembly OFKE01 (sample SAMEA104347367, study PRJEB22522) | marine metagenome | isolation source: seawater | reverse complement strand
CGAGGTGGTAGTTGTTTAATGAATTTTTTGTCTTACTGAACGAGTACAACCGCGTCGTACGCAGAGGGAGTCGTCGGCAGCGTCAGGTAGGTATAAAAGAAAGGATGCAACATATGTCCTCGTAGGTGATGCTCGAGACCTCGGCGTCCTCTTCCTCATCCACAGCCTCTTCCTTGATGATGATCTCAGTATCGGGAAGAACCTGGACGATGCCCTTAGGGCTCGTCTGGACGATCTGGAAGGGCAGTGCCTCAGCGAAGAGAGTCATCCCTGGAATGAAGATGCGGTCGCCCGCCACGACTGGGCGCTTGTTGAGACCACGGCGGGCAAAACCCTCGATGCCTGGCCCGAAGCGAACCTTCTGCTGCTTGGCCATCACAGGACTGAGAACCAGTCGAGTGCAGGACTGCGCCTCGACTTTCTTGATTACAACGCGATCTCCAAGCGAGACGCTCGCGTTCTTGCGGATAATCCCATCAACGCGGATAACGCCGAGATTGGCATCCTCGGGCCGACAGCGCCAGACGATTGCAGCTGTAGAACGCTCACCAGCAATCTCGACGATGTCGCCCGGTTTGAGGTTCAATTCATTGTCGAAGGGCACCCTCGCCCTGCCGTGACCGACATCGCTCGGGATGGCCTTCGCTACCCTCAACTTGAGTTCCTTGGCTGATTCTTCAGTCATAGAGGTCACCTTGACGGAGGTGTGTCGGCAACGGGGGTTGTTAAACCCTCCAAACGAACGCTGTCGTATCGGTGCAATCGGTTATCGGAACCAAGAGATGCGATGTGCAAGGAAGTGTTTTCCTCAGTTGATTGTCGACCACAGGGAACAGAGAGGCACGGAATTTTCGAGTGACGGGAGGCAGGACGAGTTCCTTCATCCACTCTCTGTGTTCTCTGTGCCTCCGTGGTTTCGCCCGAAATCTCACAAAACCCGATGCGGTGGTTTCATTGCAGAATTGTCAGTCGCGCGCAATATGACTCACGTACTTGAGACTGGATTCGAGCAGATGGACGCAACAAATCCTAACGGAAGCCCGAAAATTCGGGGATACAACATCATCAATGGAGAAATCTCACTTTCAAGTGACGGCGCCACATTTGAAAGTCATAATCCAGCACTTTTCGCAGACTGTTTGGGTGAATTCCCACTCTCGACAAAAGAAGATGTTCACACTGCACTCGCCGCCGCCCGCGCCGCTTTCCCAGCATGGGCTGCAACTCCTGCTCCGACCCGTGGTCAAATCATTGGAAACATGGGTCGACTTCTGATGGAATACAAGGACGATATCGTCCGCGTCGAAACCCGCGAAATCGGCAAGACTCTGAAGGAATCCGCCGGCTCGGTCCAAGAAGCGATTGACACTTGTCATTTTTTCCAAAGCGAAGGTCGCCGGCTCTACGGGCAGACCGTCAACTCCGAATTGCCAGACAAGGAACTTTTCACCTACCGCCGACCACTCGGTGTTTGTGGAATCATCAACGCTTGCAATTTCCCAGCCGCAGTTCCATTCTGGAAGATGATTCCAGCGATCATGTGTGGAAACACCTGTGTGTGGAAGTCGCCACAAGACGCACCTCTCCTCTCATTCATGCTGACACGCATCATGCATGAGGCAGGGCTGCCCGACGGAGTAATCAATCTGGTTCACGGTAAGGGCAGTGGGGCGGGACAAGATTTGGTCGATGCAGTCGACCTTGGCATGATCAACAAGATCTCATTCACAGGTAGCACCGCTGTTGGCAAGATGATCGGTGAAATCTGTGGCAGAAATCTAGTCAGCGTTTCACTCGAACTCGGTGGCAAGAACCCACTCGTAATCATGCCGTCCGCGAACATGGAAAATGCGGTAGAAGGCGCGTACTGGTCAGCATTTGGAACAGCGGGACAACGCTGCACTAGCCTTGGTAACCTAATCATTCACGAAGATATCTACGACGAATTCGTCGAGAGATTAATGGCAAAAGTGGAGTCGACAACAATCGGCGATTCGATGGTTCAAGAAAATGTGCTTTACGGACCGATGTTGTCCGAGCGATACGCAAAAGATTTCCTCAGAGATGTTCAGATGTGCGAGACCAGCGGAGCCACCAAACTTTGGGGTGAAGGGATGATCACAGAGGACAACAAACCGCTCAACTTCCTTGGGAATCCATCCGAAGGCGCCTATGTCTGGCCACACGTTTACGCTGACGTCACAGAAGATATGGAATGCTTCCACGAAGAGATTTTCGGACCGGCAGTAACCATCGTCAAGGCAAAGGATTTCGACCACGCACTGCACCTCGCAAACGCTAGCCCATACGGCCTCTCCTCGGCGATTTACACCAACGACCGCCTCGAAGCATACCGCTACAAAACTGGAATCAAGGCTGGAATGACTGGAATCAATAACTCCACCACTGGCGCTGAGGCACACCTACCATTCGGTGGTGTCAAAGGCAGCGGCAACGGAACTCGCGAGTCGGGAATCTGGGTCATCGAGGCTTATTCCTACTGGCACGCAGTCAACGACGAACTCTCTGGCAAGCTGCAACTCGCTCAGATGGATGTTGAAGAGATCGAACTCGAAGAAGCCGACGCAGATTACTCCGGCCTCGCTTGATTCACGAACAACGGATTGATTCTGCTTCTTCGTTGGTGCGCACGCCGGGACTTGAACCCGGGTGACATGGTTGGGAACCATGTATCATAACCGCTAGATCACGTGCGCTTATCACCCGGGAAGATTCCATCAACCAAGAACGATGTGGGTGGCTCAACTCATCAAATTAGAGGCGTTCCCACGCTATCACTCAGCGTATGGAGTATCGCCGCCTGCTGCGATTCCCGCTAGATGACGTACGCTGTGTGATTTCGACAAAGATCCTTCATGAAGAATGATTTGGATGAGAGAACGTCTATTTTCAAGTTAAGAAAATCATTCTACGCCGAGTATCTCGCCGTTCTCACTGATTTGGTAAAGCCTGACTGTACTCGTAGCACCTCGCATAGCCAAAGGACTTCCTGAGATTGCCACGATCCGTTCATTGACCTTGACTCGTTCATCATTGAAAAGTTCACGAATCGCTTCTTGCATCGTATCTGAGCCACGAGGATGCTCATCGACCATTACGCAATCGACTCCGGGCAACAACTGCACCATTCGAGCTGCCGACAGCCGGTCAGTCACTGCGGTGATGGGCACCTCGGGATGATAACCAGAGACGAGGCGTGGTGCTTTACCGTGATTCGTTGCAACGATTATTCGAGAAGCGCCTGAGACTCTTGCCAATTCGACTCCTGCGTGGGCTACCGCCCGAATTGATTGGAACTTCGCAAGACTGGTTGGTCGGAGTTCACTTGATGCAAGTTCTCCTTCAGTGGAAGATACGATGCGAGACATCGTCTCAACAGCAGCGAGCGGGTGATTGCCAGAAGCAGTTTCAGCTGACAACATGATCGCAGTGGCTCCGTGACGAATCCCATTGGACACATCGCTGACTTCCGCTCTGGTTGGGCGAGGATTGAGAATCATCGATTCCAGCATCTGTGTAGCGACTATCACTACCATGCCTCGCGATAGTGCTCCATCAATGATCCTCTGTTGAGCAATGGGTACTTCTTCCAAAGGAATCTCCACTCCCAGATCCCCCCTTGCAACCATCACCGCATCTGCTGAATCAAGTATCTCGTCAAGGTTCTCCAAGGCGGCCGGATGCTCAATCTTCGCAATGACAGGTACATGCAATCCAGCCGCTTCAATCGCATCTTTCGCCGGCTGCAGATCATCGGGAGTACGGACATAACTCACCGCCACATAATCCGCTCCAGCGGAAAGTGCGTGCGACAGAGCGGCTTCATCATGCTGGCCAATCGCCGGCAGATCCACCAAGGTCTGAGGCACATTTACACCCATGCGGGCACTTACAGGACCACCATCTTCGACGGAGCAGTGAACAACACCTCCAACCTCATTAGGAACTGAAGTCACTTCGAGTCGAATCAGTCCATCGGCGATCAAGACGTGGTTTCCAATTTGTAATTCCGCAGAAAGTCCAGCGTATTCCACCGGCAATTTTTCACTGTTAGCACCGTCTATCTCTGTTGCGCCACAGTGGAGTTCGAGCTTTGACCCTGAGTCGAGATGGACGATTCCAGGGAAGTCACCAAGGCGAAGTTTCGGGCCCGGAAGATCCGCTATAATACAGGTCGGTCGGCCAATCTCATCCTCGAAAGAGCGAATTAATCGATAGATGTCAGATTTCTCTTCAGGAGAGCCATGTGAATAATTGAGTCGACACACATCAGCACCAGCCTCGAGGAGTGCGAGGAGGACTTCAGGCGAATCAGAGGCAGGACCTATCGTTGCGATGATTCGAGTCCTGCGCATGGTGTCGTCTCTTCACCCCTGTTCTAAAATCCCTTTCAATCATCACGATTCAAAGATGATTCTCTGCCTATATCCTAAGAGAATTCAGAGAAGCAATTCGCCGCATTCTGGACAGGGCAGCCCTGGTAACCATGCACCGGGCATATGTCCACAATTGGGGCAAATCGAGGTTTCGATGCCACCGCCTCCGAACTCGCCCATGTCAATCAAACCGCGAGAGAAGACGCTCACCTTGAACCCCCACTCATCCTAAGTGGTGGAACCAATCAAATGCAATCGCTTATGGACAATCGACAACGCGCTTTGTGCGTTAGGAGTCCTTTGGATGGCTGACGGCATGAAGCTCCCGATGAAGAAGGGCTTCGGTGCCACCGACCGCGTCGACGACTGGTGGACCGGTCCGACAGCGATGGCAGCCTATCTCGGCATCATGATTCTCTACTCGACATGGCGCGGATTTATGGAGGCCGACTTCTGGATTTTCGAAGAGTTCGGCAGGAGTGCGGGCAACCAGACCATGGCCATCGAGAGCGAGGGCAGCCACGTCCTGAGCCCGCTGTTCAGTCCGCTGATATTGCCGGGTGAACAATCCTGGCTGCCGACGCAATTCCACTGGATGAGCCCGGCGATGTTCATCCTCATCTTCCCCGCTGGATTCCGCGCGACCTGCTACTATTATCGCAAGGCGTATTATCGCGCTTTCCTCCAGCAACCGACCGGCTGCGCCGTCTCGATACCTTGGAATGAATACGCTGGTGAGACCAAACTCCTGCTGGTCCAGAACCTGCACCGATACTTCCTCTACGCGGCTCTCGCCTACCTCCCGATCCTCTCCTTCGATGTCTGGCTATCGATGAATTTCCATCTCGATGGCGAGCATTCACTCGGCATCAGCATCGGCACGCTCGTGCTAGCACTCAACGTCATACTGCTCGGTGGCTACACCTTCGGTTGCCACGCTTTCCGCCACCTCGTAGGAGGTAGTTCCAACGACTGGTCCGGCTCTGCGCTGGGGCGTTTGAGGTACCGGTTGTGGAGTTTCTCGACTAACTTCAATGAACAGCACAAGAACTGGGCGCTCTACTCGCTGTTCTGGGTCATGTTCGCCGATTTCTATGTCTACGCCTGCACCGACCCGCTCTTCGGCTGGACCGATATCGTGCTCTGGGGAGGTCTGTGAAATGGCCGAATCGTATGTCACTCACGAACATGATGTCGTCGTCATCGGCGCTGGTGGGGCTGGTTTGCGCGCCGCGATTGAGGTCAGTCAGAGCGGCGCGAGTGTGGCTATGATCTGCAAGTCGATGCTCGGTAAGGCACACACCGTGATGGCTGAGGGTGGGGCGGCTGCGGCTCTTGGCAATGCTGATCCGCGCGATAATTGGCAAGTCCATTTCCGTGACACGATGAAGGGTGGAAAGTACCTGAACGATTGGCGAATGGCCGAAATCCACGCCCGCGAGGCGGCCGATCGGATTCGCGAGTTGGAGACCTGGGGCGCTGTCTTCGACCGTACCCCGGAGGGTATGACCAATCAGCGGAACTTCGGTGGCCACACCTATCCGAGACTGGCTCACATTGGAGATGCGACCGGTCTCGAATTGATTCGCACGCTGCAGGAGAAGGGCGTTCACATGGGTATGGAGGTCTACATGGAATTCACCGTGCGCCGACTTTTCCAAAGCAATGGGCGCGTCACCGGCTGCTTCGCTTACGACCGCAACGATGGCTCACTGCACGTCTTCAAAGCCAAGACGATAATTCTCGCGACCGGTGGAATCACCCGCTGCTGGTCGGTCTGCTCCGGCAGTTGGGAGTACACCGGCGAGGGACACGCATTGGCTTACTGGGCTGGAGCGGAGATGGGCGATATGGAATTCGTGCAATTCCACCCGACCGGCATGATCTGGCCTCCGAGCGTCAAGGGCATCCTCGTCACCGAGGGTGTTCGTGGCGAGGGTGGAATGCTGACCAATTCAGAGGGTGAGCGATTCATGTTCAATTATGTGCCAGAGATGTACAAGGACGAGTTTGCTGACACTGAAAAAGAGGCTCTCGAATGGGTCGACGAGATCATTGCTGGAGAACTGGCAACGGTGCGGCGACCGCCAGAACTTCTGACTCGCGACGTCGTCGCCAAGGCAATCAATTCCGAGCGTGCAGCCGGCCGAGCCAGCGAGCACGGTGGAGTCTATCTCGACATCTCGTGGAGAGATGAAGATCAAATCAAGAAGAAGTTGCCAGGAATGTATCATCAGTTCAAGGAACTGGCAGCTGTTGACATCACCAAGACGCCGATGGAAGTTGGGCCGACCGCCCATTATGTCATGGGTGGAGTAAAGGTTCATCCTGAGACTCAGGAATCGTCAATCGCTGGACTGTACGCGGCTGGTGAAGCGGCGACCGGCTTACACGGCGCTAATCGATTAGGTGGGAATTCACTGACCGACTTGTTGGTCTTCGGACGAATCGCTGGTGAGCGCGCCGCCGCTCGAGCCAGCGAAATCGATGGCTTTGTTGACATCGATGAGGAAGAAATCGCCGATGTCATCGCAGAAACTATCGCCCCGCTCAGTCGCGAGGGGGGCGAGAATCCAGCGAAGGTCGTCGAAGACCTTCGCGAGATGATGCAAGAGAAGGTTGGAATCATCCGAAGCCGCGAACTTCTCGAAGAATCACTTCTGGACCTCGACGAACTTGAATCACGAGCCGCATCGACCAGCCCTGGTGGAAGCAGAATCTACAATCCGGGCTGGCATCAAGCACTCGAACTCAGCGCCATGCTCGACGTCTCGAGAATGTGCGCGCTGGCCGCGCTGCACCGTGAGGAATCTCGCGGCGCCCACACCCGCGGAGACTTCCCTGATCCAGATCACGAGCACTGGGGCAAAATCACCAGCGTAATTGCCATGAAGTCGAACGGTTCGATGAGCATCGAGTACAGCCGATACCCCCCGATCGATCCCGAGTTGAAATCGCTGTTGGACACAGCCGACCTGCATGAGGAGGAGAAGTGAAATGACCGATGAAGTGACCTTCCGAGTCTTCCGAGGGGAGCCTGATGAAGATGGCGATCCGTTCGGTGAGATGGTCGATTACACCGTCGAGATGGACGAGGGAATGGTCGTCCTCGATGTGATTCACAGAATTCAGGCCGAACAAGCCCCAGACCTCGCCTGCCGCTGGAATTGCAAAGCCGGAAAATGCGGTTCATGCTCAGCCGAAGTCAATGGAGTGCCGCGGCTGATGTGCATGACTAGAATGGAAGACATCATGGAAGAAACGCCGGAGGGCGAGCCGGTGACGATCAAGCCGATGCTGGCTTTCCCACTGACGAAAGACCTCGTCACCGACCTTTCCTGGGCATACGAGATGAACAAGAAAATGGTTCCAGTCAACGGCCCCGAAGAACTCGATTGGCAGTTCGGGCAAGAGGAAGCAGACCGAATCCAGGAGTTCCGCTCTTGCATCGAATGTATGCTCTGCCTCGACACCTGCCACGTTCTGCGCGAACACCAGAAATTCGACGAATTCGCTGGTCCTCGCTTCTTCGTACGCCTCGCAGGACTTGAGATGCATCCGCTCGATGTCGAGAGTCGTATTCCAGAAATCAAGGATGATTTCGGCCTCGGTTACTGCAACGTCACCAAGTGCTGCACCGAGGTCTGTCCGGCCGGAATCAACATCACCGACAATGCGATCATTCCGCTGAAGGAAAGAGTCGTCACAGAGTATTACGACCCATTGGCGACGATCACTCGCAAGCTCGGCTTGCGGTCCTGAGCCAATCGGTCAGCGGTTACGGTGGCTGCGCTACCTTGCTGAGTCACATCCTAGGAGCCAGCGCACTGGCCAAGACGCTAATCCGTAACCGTACGAGGCATGCCCACGCGCTTGCGCGAACTCTGTGTCTCTGTGGTTTCCTAAGCCAAAATGACGCTGTTCAGTATCGCGAAGTAGTGGCTGATTGAACCAGCGAGGACGAAGAGATGCCAAATCGCATGATTGAATGGAATCCTGTCGGCTTTGTAGAAGACGACACCGATCGAATAGAATATTCCTCCGAGGATGATGAGCCCCATTCCTTCCCAGCCGAGTGCATCGAAGAGCGGTTTGATGGCAAAGATCGCCAGCCATCCCATGATCACGTAAGGTGCGGCTGAGACATAATCGGGAACGTTGTGATTCCACAGACGCATGACGATTCCCGTGATCGCACAACCCCAGATCAACACGAAGAACGACCAACCGATCCATCCGTGCATCGTAACCAGCACGAAAGGGGTGTACGAACCCGCGATCATCAGATAGATTCCGATATGATCAGCGATTCTCATGCGGTGTTTCAACTCGAGTTCAGTCACCGCATGATACAGGGTCGAGCAGAGGTAACAGGCGATCATGCAGAGACCGAAAGTGATGCTCGACCCAAGCTTCCAGAGGTCGCCGGTGAGATTCGCTTCAACGCCAAGAATGTAGAGTCCTACGACGGCGAGTAGAGCGCCGAGGCCGTGAGTGATTACGTTAGCAATCTCCTCTCCCTTCGAGTAAGGCGCGACATGCAACCGAGAGAGAGTCTCCATCTCACAACACTTCCGTCAAGGCCTTCGAATCGACCTAGATTAAGGAGAGGTGAAGTCGACAACACCGAGTGTCACAAACTGCGGTGCAGTATGGTGAATATCCCCTCCCCGAGCTGACGCCCGGATGAGGGGTTTGCGTGAATCAGCACTTGCGTGGGAAGATCGGCGCACTCTGATAGATTCAGAGGTGCTTGATGCCGGTCTTCTTCACGTTGGCCTTCTTGATCTGCGCCGGTAACCATGCGGGTCCGTTCTTGGGCTTCGGGACCATTGCGGTCGAGCCCGTGAACTGGTGCACCTTGTTCGTTCCGCGCTCGCGCAGACAGATATCGGTATGACCACGCGTTGCTGCCTTGAGAGCCGCACCACGAGGCTGCTTGCTCACGAAGACTTGGGCTGTATCCTTGCCACCTTCCATCAACACGAAGTATTTCTTGCCAGACATTGTATTATTCACCTCCACCGGGTGGGCGACTCGGTTAGATTATGAAGTTTGAGGCGGATAAACGCATCACTGCGCCTCTGTGGACACCTTTCCTAAAATCCCGAAGGGCTCGAAAAGGGCTGATTTTCGGTCATAATTCGGCGCAAGCGAGGGTCTTGGTGTTCTGAACGCCCTTGATCGAACGGATTTTGTCGACGACTATTCGGGCGATTTCACCCATATTCCCCGCCTCTATCTTGAGAATGAGATCGTGGTCGCCGAAGAGGAGATTCGCATCGACCACGAATGGCAGGCTCGAGGCTTCATTGAAGACGGAGAATTCCGAACCCGGTTCGACATTTATCAGTACATATCCCACAGACATTGTCTTTCTGTGGTGGCTTCATGGCGAAGAAGCCTTCGCCGTGGATAATCTAGAAGATTCAATGGGCGAAGAGGTGATAGCGGACGGCCTCTTCTCGCATCTGTATGGCCGACACAGTCATCATCAGAGAGTGCAAGCATGGTCAGGTCAGAGTTCTGTACGGCAACATTCTGCGCGTCGAGGGTGACCTTCTGGTGACGACGGCGAACAACCGACTCGCGGGCCGTGAGGGAATCGACGAGAAGATTCATCAGAAGGCTGGTGAGGAAC
>OFKE01000104.1_pt1 | contig 10445 bp, 7 predicted proteins | sample 1540451 | NCBI WGS metagenome assembly OFKE01 (sample SAMEA104347367, study PRJEB22522) | marine metagenome | isolation source: seawater | reverse complement strand
GGGTAAAACAGTCCGGGAGCAGTTTTAGTTTGTTCCGGAGAGAATCTGTAGGTTTCAGTCTGGACACGGTAGTTTTTTTAGCCAGCAAAGATCTGTTCTTCAGCCTGAGTTTATTTTAGGAAAATTAATGTTGGGCAGATTGATAAAAGTTCCGGATCAGTAATAAAGTTGTTCCGGCTAAACAGATGAGCGGCAATTCTGCCGTTTGTTTATTCATACATTAATGATAAGGGGAATTATGATCAGGAAACTTAGTATACTTTGTCTGTCGATTTTGTTTTGTGGAAGCGTGGCTTTGGCAGCAGATTCTGCGGGGAATAGAAAAGATCAGATGGTAAGATTGGGTATTAAAACAGGGATTCATCTTTTTTACTTGATATCAACTCCTTTTGTGCTTGAATTTCCAGGTGAAGACTTTACTTTTGGATTGGTGTACGGCTCAGGTAAATTAGAAACTACCTCCAGTTCATCATCAGGTTATACAAGTACAACAGTAACGGATACTTGAAAATTCACTACATCTGGGGTAACAGGAAGATTTTATGTCGGAAATTCATTTAGTATTCCTTTCGGTGTAGCCATGTACAATCTCCATAAGGACGATTGGAAGCATTCAGATGGGACGACTTGGGATCTCGATTATACAATGACTCAGCTCAATTTTGGAATTGGAAACGAGTGGACATATGACTGGGGTGGGTATCTTGGAGTAGACTGGTTTCAAGGTGGTGCTAAACTGAGTGATAAAGTGTCAGTTAAACAAACATCTGGGAGTGTAAGCTCTACCTCACAGACGAGTGCAGAGAAAGAATCGACTGATATAAGCGCTTTTGCAGGGGCGTTTATAGTAACTTTCGGATTTGGTTTCTAACTTAAGGAGACGGACTCCTCACAAGTTGAAGGTGTAGAAGATCTGTAAGCTCAGCTGCAGACAATATTGACCAGACGTTCCGGGACAACAACAACTTTGCGGATTTGCTTGCCCTCGATGTAGGTCTGTACTTTGGGAGCTGCCAGGGCGAGTCTTTCTGTTTCGGCTTTGTTGGTTCCTGCAGGCATTTCCAAACGGTCACGTACTTTCCCGTTGACTTGGACAACCAGTGTCACCAAATCTTCAACCACGAGTGTTTCTTCATATTCCGGCCACGCTTGTTGGTGTATGCTTCCACTGCCGGGTTTTATTTTTTGCCACAATTCTTCAGTAATGTGCGGTGCAATCGGTGCGAGCATCAGCAGCATTCCTTCAAGGCATTCATGCCAGACCTCAGTTCCGGCAGCTTCAGGTGCCGCTTTTAAAACATTCCGAAAAGCCATCAGCGCCGCAATTGCAGTGTTGAAACGAAAATGCTGCAAATCTTCACCGGATTTTTTTATCGTTTGATGCAGTGTCTTGCGGAGTTTCTTTTTTGTATCTTCTGAGAGTGCAGCTGTTTCCGGTGCTTCCAGGTGACAAAGCGTCCAGACTCCTTTAAAAAAACGGGCCAGACCTTCAATGCCATGAGGATTCCAGGGTGCCCCGGCGTCCCATGGCCCCAGAAACATCAGGTAAGCCCGAACAGTATCTGTTCCATATTTTTGCACGAGGTCATCCGGATTGACCACATTGCCGCGGCTTTTGGACATTTTTTCGTGGTCCTCACCCAAAATCATTCCCTGATTGAATAAACGTTTTGCGGGTTCACGGAAATCCAGCAGACCCATATCCGCAAGAGCTTTGGTATAGAAACGAAAATACAAAAGGTGCATGGTGGCATGTTCTATTCCACCAGTGTATTGATCAACAGGACACATATTCTTAATTTTTTCTACATCCCATGGCTGATCAGTTTTGGTCAGGGTCTCACCTTTTTTCCAGTAAGGAGCAACATAAGCATAGTAGTACCACGACGAACAGATAAAAGTATCCATCGTGTCAGTTTCTCTTTCAGCATCACCCCCACATTTAGGACACTTTGTTTTCAGAAAACCCTCATGATATTTCAAGGGACTTTCGCCAGTCGGTTTGAATTCAGCATCATCCGGAAGCACAACGGGCAACTCTTCATAAGGTACTTGCTGCATACCGCAGCTTTCGCAATAGACAATCGGAATCGGAGTACCCCACATCCTCTGTCGGCTGATCAACCAGTCGTGCAAACGATAATTAACCTGACGTTCTCCAAAACCTTCTTTTTGCATCATGTCAGCCACGCGGTTATAACTTTCAGGCCAAACTGCTCCATCAAAGCTCAGGCTGTTGACCATCACCGAATTTTCTTTCTGTAAAATAGGCTCGCTTAAATCGTCACCATCCGGGATAGAATCAAGCTGTTCCGGAGCAACAATTACCACGGGCGTCGGTAAACCGTATTTTCTCGCAAAATGGAAATCCCGTTCATCATGTCCCGGAACCGCCATGATTGCACCTGTTCCATAGGACGCGAGCACATAGTCCGCGATCCAGATCGGTACCGACTCACCGTTCATTGGATTGACCGCAAACGCGCCGGTGAAGACACCGTCTTTTTCCTGACCCTCCGCGGTACGCTCAATTTCGTCTTTCCGTTCAGCTGCACCCTTGTATGCTTTGACAGCATCTTTCTGTTCAGGAGTTGTAATTTGATCGACCAGAATATGTTCAGGCGCCAAAACGCAAAACGTCATGCCGAAAACGGTGTCCGGACGTGTGGTGAAAACACGGAAGCTCAGGTCAGCAGAATCGGAAATTTTCAGGGCAAACTCCACGCCTTCACTGCGTCCGATCCAGTTTTGCTGCATCGAACGTACTCTCTCCGGCCAGTCCAGTCCTTCAAAATCAAGCAGCTCATCCGCATATTTCGTAATCCGCAATTTCCACTGATTCAATTTCTTTTTTACTACCGGATTTTGGCAGCGCTCGCAGACACGGTCTTCGCCCCAAACCTGTTCCCGTGCAAGAGTAGTCTGGCAATGGTTGCAAAAATCAACTGGCGAATATTCGCGGTATGCTAGATCGTGTTCCAGCATCTTCAGGAAAAACCATTGGCTCCACTTGTAATATTCAGGATCGCAGGTTATAACCTCGTTTTTCCAGGCGAACATATTACCCATTGTACGCAACTGTTTTTGCATGCGTTCAATGTTGGCATATGTCCACGATTTTGGATGGATATTATTTTGAATCGCAGCATTTTCCGCAGGCAGACCAAATGAGTCAAAACCAATAGGGAAAAAAACCTCGTTGCCCTGCATTTTCATAAAACGCGCATAGCTGTCGGAAGGCGCCATAGCATACCAGTGTCCAATGTGCAGATCCCCTGAAGGATATGGCAGCATGGTCAGCATGTAATATTTGGGTTTTTCCGAAGCAAAATCAAAGTCCAGCAAACCTTGCTCTTCCCAGTAGTTTTGCCATTTGGTTTCGATTTCTTGCGGAAGGTATTCCTGCATGGTTTTTTCTTGAAGGTTATGAATTTTAGAAATGTATTGAATGACTTAAACGTTTTATTCTGCGTAGAATTGTGGAAAAATACAATCGAAAAGGTAAGATAAGATCTATCAAAGGTGAGGAGTACTGATTGTGCCGGATGCGTCTTTAAGTATTGGTCCCAAACGTTCTACAGTTGACAGTCGGTTAAGTGCATAAAGATGAACACCTTCCACACCTTCCTGGAGCAGTTCTTCAAACTGATTTTCAACATGATCAAAACCGATTTCCCGTGATGCTTCCGGATCGGTTTCGTTTTTGATCAGTGTTTGAGCCAAATCTTCCGGAATACTGACACCGCACATTTCCGACATGTGTTTAGTTGCTTTCCAGTTTGACGGAGGAAGAATACCGGCAACCAAAGGAACGTTCACGCCTTCCCCTCGTAGTTGGTCTCTCCAGCGTAAAAAATGAGTGTTTTCCAGAAAAAACTGAGTTATAACAAATTCTGCTCCGGCATCAATTTTTTCGTGCAAATGTTTGCGGTCATTGTCTTTGTCAGGATTTTCCACATGGCCTTCGGGATAACCTGCGGCGCCTATTCCAAAATCACTGTGTTCCCGAATTGCAGTAATTAGTTCACTTGCATAATGATAACCGCCTTTTGGCTGAACAAAATGTTTGGTTCCAGCAGTAGGGTCACCACGTAAAGCCATGACGTTTGTTATTTCACTGTTTTTGAGATTGCTAAGAACAACATCAATCTCTTCTACAGTGTGCGCGACACATGTCAAGTGTGCCATGGCCGGAACGTCCAGATCATGATGGATGTGGGCAGCCAGCTCATGCGTATTTTCACGGGATGTTCCGCCGGCACCATAAGTTACAGAAATATAATCTGGGGTACAAGATTTAAAGGCTTCCAAAGTTGTTTTAAGTTTTTCCATACCCTTCGCTGTTTTGGGTGGAAAAATTTCAATTGAAAAAACAAAGTCTTTCTTTTTGTATAGTTCAATCAAGTGCATGGTATACCATTTTTAATATAAAGAACCGCTAATGTTGCTAAGAACCGCAAAATTATTTTATGAACTAGGATCATAACCCAAAACCGGAGACAGCCAGCGTTCAACATCGGATACCGACATTTTTTTGCGCCCGGCATAGTCTTCAACTTGATCTCTGTTAATTTTGCCCACTGCAAAATAGCGTGACTCAGGATGCGCGTAATACATTCCGGAAACCGAACTGGCCGGATACATGGAGTTGCTTTCAGTGAGTTTAATCCCGCTGCGTTTTTCGGCATCCAGCAATTCAAACAGGATCGGCTTTTCTGTGTGATCCGGTTGAGCGGGATATCCCGGAGCAGGACGAATTCCCCTGTATTTTTCACTGAACAAATCGTCCAGCTTCAGATTTTCTGTCCGACCGTAACCCCATTCATCCCGCACCTGTTTGTGCATGTATTCTGCAAGTGCTTCAGCTAAACGGTCCCCAATAGCTTTTACGAGAATTGCATTGTAATCGTCGAGTTGTTTTTCAAAACTTCGGGCAATTTCTTCCACTTCCGGGCCGGTTGTCAGGGCAAATCCTCCCAAATAATCTGCACGTCCGGAATCTTTGGGTGCGATAAAATCGGACAAAGCCTGATTTGGTTTGTCATCTGCTTTTGCCGCTTGTTGACGTAAAGTATGGAATGTAGTTCGAACTTTTTTACGTGATTCATCGGAGTAAATCAGGATATCATCACCGTCACTGTTTGCAGGGAAAAAACCGATCACGGCTTTTGGCTGAAAGCTCCTCTTTTCAACAATGTCCCTCAAAAGGCTTTGTGCGTCCTCAAAAAGTTTGCTGGCTTCCGTGCCTAATTTTGGATCGGTAAGAATTTTGGGGTAGCGTCCTTTCATCTCCCAAGTGTAAAAGAAAGGTGTCCAATCGATGTACTCGATCAATGTTTCAACTTTTACCTCATATTCCCGCAAACCGAGAAAAGCCGGCTTGCTAATCTGGCAATTTTTCCAGTCAATTGGTGTATGGTTCTCTCGTGCGTCTTGAATGGAAAGTAATTTGCGTTCGCTGTTTCGATCCTGATAAGCTTTTCTGCGCCGTTCATGTTCTTGAAGGAGGTCCTCTGCGGCTTGTACTTTTTGGTCAGGATTCAATAATTTTCGGATAACTCCGGCTGCTCTTGACGCATCCGGAACATAGGCTACTGGCTGGTCGTACTGAGGTGCTATTTTGACCGCAGTGTGCACTGGACTCGTGGTTGCGCCGCCGATTAAAAGCGGCTTAGTAAAACCTTGACGTTTCATTTCGCCGGCTACATGCACCATTTCATCCAGTGACGGAGTGATCAATCCGGAAAGTCCAATCACGTCAGCCTGATGCTCACGTGCTGCTTCCAATATTTTTTCGCAGGGTACCATCACGCCTAAATCAATGACCTCGAAATTGTTACAGCCCAAAACAACACCCACAATATTCTTACCAATATCGTGAACATCACCTTTCACGGTGGCCATCACAATTTTAGGCATGTTAGTCACCTCGGAAGATTGTTTCTTTTCTTCCTCCATAAACGGTTCAAGGTGGGCTACTGCCTGCTTCATCACACGTGCACTTTTAACGACCTGCGGTAAAAACATTTTGCCGTCACCAAAAAGATCCCCCACAACTTTCATACCCGCCATCAAAGGTCCTTCAATAACTTCCAAAGCCAGGTCAAAATTTTTGCGGATTTCTTCGGTGTCAGCTACTATATGTTCAGTTATGCCTCTCACCAAAGCATGAATGATACGTTCTTCAACTGTTCCTTCACGCCATTTTGTGTCCTTTACAATTTTGCGAGAACCCTCTGCTTTGTAGCTTTCGGCAAAATCAATCAGTCTTTCAGTGGCGTCTTTTCTACGGTTGAGCAGGACATCTTCGACAAGTTCCAGCAAATCTTTTGGAATTTCCTCGTAGACATCCAGCATGCCGGCGTTAACAATAGCCATGTCGAGACCGGCGTGAATCGCGTGATACAAAAAAGCGGAGTGCATTGCTTCACGGACAGGATTATTACCCCGGAACGAAAAGGAAATGTTGCTCACTCCACCACTGACCAGCGCTCCAGGACAGCGTTCTTTAATTTGTTTTACTGCTTCAATGAAAGCCACCGCATAGTCGTTGTGTTCCTCCATTCCAGTGGCCACAGTCAAAATATTCGGATCAAAAATAATATCGTGCGGCGAAAATCCAACGTTTTCGGTCAGCAACTGATAGGCTCGACTGCAGACTTCAACTTTTTGTTTGAGTTCTGCTGCCTGACCGGTTTCATCAAAAGCCATCACCACTGCTGCCGCGCCGTACTTGCGAATTTCCCGTGCCTGCATCAAGAAATTTTCCTCGCCTTCCTTGAGGCTGATCGAGTTGACTACGCCTTTGCCCTGAATGCACTTCAATCCTGCTTCAAGCACGGACCATTTTGAACTGTCGATCATAACCGGCACACGCGCAATGTCAGGCTCCACTGCAATCAAATTTAGAAAATGCGTCATTGATTTTTCACCATCCAGCAATCCTTCATCAAAGTTAATATCAATAAAGTTTGCACCGGATTCGACTTGTTGACGGGCGACGGCGAGTCCGGATTCAAAATCGTCATCCAAAATAAGTTTTCGGAACTTGGGTGAACCCATGATATTTGTACGTTCACCGATCATCAAAAATCCGATGTCCGGATTGATGTTCAGCGACTCCAATCCGGAATAAAACGGAATGCCTTCACCAACTATTACAGGTCCAGAATTGCTGTCCGCGGTTTCCCCGAAACGTAGTTTCAACTGCGGATTGAGTTTTCTTGGCGTTAAATCGCAAATTTTAGCGGCCAGCGCCTTGATGTGTGCCGGAGTTGTCCCGCAGCATCCACCCATCAGGTTGGCCCAGCCTTCCTGCGCAAACTCAGACATGATGCCGGCGAACTCTTCTGGAGTTTGTTCGTATTCTCCCATAGCGTTCGGTAATCCTGCATTTGGATAAACAGCAACAGGAAACTCAGAAATATGCGCCATTTCTTCAATAAACGGTCGCATTTCCTTTGCGCCGAGAGCGCAATTGATCCCCAAAAAGAGAGGCTTGGCATGATGAATGGAATTGTAAAAAGCATCTAGAGTCTGCCCAGAAAGCGTACGTCCGGAAGCATCCGTAATTGTAACGGATAGAAAAACAGGCAGGCGGATTCCTTCTTCTTCAAAATAACTTTCCAAAGCATAAATTCCTGCTTTCATATTGAGAGTGTCAAAGCTCGTTTCCAGCAGGAGTATATCAACTCCGCTTTCAATCAGTGCAACCGCTTGTTCCCGGTAGGCTTCTGCAATTTGGTCAAAGGTTACGGCACGGTAAGCAGGATTGTTGACATCCGGAGACATGGAACAGGTACGGTTGGTCGGTCCGATCGAGCCGGCCACAAAAATGGGGTGATCAGACTGAATTTCTTCTGCAGATTTTCCAGACTGAAACTTAGTTACTGCTTTGCGTGCGATTTCTACGGCCGTCCGGTTGATTTCAGCAACGCTTGTTTCCAGGTTGTAGTCAGCCTGTGAGATACGGTTTGCGTTAAAAGTGTTGGTTCCAATAATATTTGCACCGGACTCTAAAAACTCTAAATGAATATTTTTAATTACGTCCGGACGTGTAATGGAAAGCAGGTCGTTGTTGCCTTTAAGCGGAGAAGGATGCTCTAGAAAAGAAGAGCCGCGGAAATCATCTTCAGTTAGAGCCTGCTGCTGAATCATCGTGCCCATTGCGCCATCGAACACGATAATTTTCTGTTCCAGCATATTTAAAAGCCTGTCGGCGCTCGGTTTAGTATAATTCATTTTGCTTTAGTATTTTTGTTGCTGATATGCCGAATTATCTCAGTTTTTTTGGAAAAGTGCATTTTTTTCGTCAATTTTGATGGCGAGCTAAAAAGACCCAAAACTGTTCATTTCATACGGAGCGGAATCTGCGTTAAGATTTTCTGCCCGCAGCAAGAATGATTTGAAATAATTCTTCACGCCGAATGGGTAAGATTTCTGAATGCAGCTGGGTAAATCCTGCTGTCAGTAAGAAATCCAGCAAAGTCTCTTTTTCAAATCCCTGCCACTTGTGACCAAGCTTTTCGAGTACCCAGCCTTCACTGTGTGCGGCTAGTTCCATCACCAGCACCTGCCCTCCCGGACGTAGAATACGGGCTGCTTCTTTAAAACCGCTTTTCGGATCATCAAGGTGATGCAGTGACTGTGAAAAGAAAACTACGTCTAAAGACTCGTCCGGCAGTGACAATTGACTTACATTTTCCGCAATTAAACTAACGTTTTTCAAACCAAGTCTGTCAATACGCTGACGCGCGGAGGCCAGTATCTCCGAATTATAGTCCACACCGATTACCCGTGTGGCAAACTTTGCCATTTCCACTGTCAGCGTTCCGTCTCCGCAGCCGAGGTCAATAATTTCCAGTTTGGAAGATCCTGAGTCAAAGCCGGATTTTCGTTCTCCGTTCTGCCCCAGTAAAATTCCGAGGAGGCACGACCAGGCGAACCACGATTGTCCTGGTTCGAGAAGACGCTCATTTAATCCACCGCCACTGATTTCACGTTGACGTAATACTTCATGTAAACGTACCTGATCGTTGTTTGGGTCTTTCATCGTTGAGAGTTGCTCCTGCAGATAACTCCAAAGCAGGTGGAGTTCACTATCGAGGGACTCTTTTTGTGCCAGTTGATAAAAAGCCCAAATACCTTCTTTGCGCTCCTGCAGCAACTTCATTTTTCGCAAGTGACTCAAATGCCGGGAAATTCCGGATTGGGCCATGCCTAAAATAGTTGTGAGTTCACTGACGTTTAACGGGGTTTGCGCGACTAAAATTAATATCCGGAGACGTGTTTCGTCTCCCAGTAATCTTAAAACTTGGGCGATCATTGACATGATATTCGGCGATAAAAAGGTCAGAAAGTCTTCCTGTTTCAATTAAATCATCATATATCAATACAATGATTTATATCTTAAAGCAAGCAATAAATTGCCCTTTTCTACTTTGAAGGTCTTTTATTTGGGAGGAATAGAAATTGAAGTTGATTCAAAATGATTTAAATTCCAGTGATGACAGTGGAATTAAGTAGAATGAAGGGGGAAGTTGTTAGACTTAATAATGAGAGGTAATTTTTCTCCAACGAATTATGACTCAGCAGTCTCATGTTGTAAAAAAACAGGAGTCAATTTTTTCAGCCTCTGCTGAAAACCCATTTATCTGCCTGACTTAGTTCAAGGTTGAAATGGTAACCATCATAATCAAAATTTTGTAATACTTCTGCTTTCTGTATATTGTGATCTATGGCATATCGCACCATTAAACCTCGAGCTTTTTTTGCAAAAAAACTTATCATTTTATATTTGCCGTTTTTCCAGTCTTTAAACTCAGGTGTAATTAGACGACCGTCCAAGTTCTTCTTTTGTACTGATTTAAAGTATTCATATGAAGCAAGGTTGATTAAAACCGGCTCATCTTGTTTTGCCAATAAAACATTTAATTTATCAGTAATCTTCTTACCCCAAAATTGGTACAAATTTTCACCTTTTTTCGTTTTCATCTTCAGCCCCATTTCCAGGCGATAGGGCTGCATCAGGTCAAGCGGCCGCAGCAAACCGTAAAGTCCTGACAAAATACGCAGATGCGACTGGGTATAAGCCAAACGGTTTTCAGAAAGTGCAGGTGCGTCAAGACCCGTATAAACATCTCCTTTGAAAGCTAGAACGGCTTGTTTGGCATTTTCGGTGGAAAAAGGTAATTTCCATTGATTAAAACGTTCAACATTAAGTTCAGCAATTTTCTGACTGACCTGCATCAGTTCCATCAAATCCAGAAAAGACTTCTGCTTCAGAACTTTAACCAGTTCAGAAGATTTTTCCAGATATGCCGGAATACTAAAGCTGTTAGTAGTCGCAGGAGTTCCATAATCCAGCGTTTTAGACGGTGAAAGGAGCATTAGCATTGAATTGCCTTTATATGATTATTCCCTTTGATGATATAATTATATACGTG
>OFKE01000102.1_pt1 | contig 10638 bp, 10 predicted proteins | sample 1540451 | NCBI WGS metagenome assembly OFKE01 (sample SAMEA104347367, study PRJEB22522) | marine metagenome | isolation source: seawater | reverse complement strand
TGCTGACTCTAATCTGACCCTGGATATCACGACTCAACTGGCTGATGTCCTCAAGTCGGCCGTTGTCGAAGAACTCCAGTATCTTGCGGTTCCACTCATCGTCCTTGGCCGAGTGTATCCTGTCGTCGGCTGGGTCGATGTGCTCGGTGAACATCCTGTTGGAAAGGCTTGCCACCACCACAACTACGACCTTCTTGCCAAGCGTTGACATGGCGTCGCGCGCCGCCTTTCCAAGCACTATCTGCTCGGCGCGATTGGAATACACATTGCTTGAGACGATACATGCCGGTATCCGGTTGTCCGGGTTTAGCAGTTTGAGAGCGACCACTGAGCCCGTGTCGATGGGGAAGCCGTCGTAGGCCACCGTGCGCGCATGCAGGCCACGTGCCTCGCAAGCCTCCCTGTAGCACTCTGCGTACTCCTCATCCATGTGGAACTCGTATGGCATCGAGCCGAGGAAGTGGAAGTCGTCGTCGACGTGAGTGAATACCGGCTTAGGGTGGGCCTGTATCTGGTGCCCAACGATACTGGGCCAAGTGGTCGAGTAGATCAGCATCAGGTCCGCATCGCTCTCCTCGATGCGCTGGCGGCAGGTATCGAAGGCTTCTCGGAGCCTACTCCATCCCTCGTTCTGCTCCGGAGCAAGCAATGGTTGCGGATGCGGTGGGACGTACAGCCCGAGTACGATTTCAGGTTCCTCACTCATTCAATCACCTCAGAGTACCAACTGGCGCGTGGCTTCATTGGGATCCCAAGCCGCAATTGCGTTACCTGTCCCAATAACAGATTGGTAGCCATAAATCTCCGCGGGGTAATCAGGCATGCCCATCGCAGCCATCATCCATGTCAGGCCACCGCCTTCTGCCTCGGCCATCGTCTGCTCGATCATCTCAGGTAGAATGTCGATGACCTCGCGCATCTCGCCCCGTCTCATCATATCGATGAGTTTCATGTCCCACACATACTGGCTGTGGTTGTAGATGTGCTCGCGACTCATGTCCTCAGGCAGCGGCGCCTCAGTCACGAAGTGCCTGTGCGATAGTGAGTGACTGGCTACCAATACGACTTTCTTGCCGCTGGCTTCGATTGCCTTCATCGCGGCATCTCCCAATGCAGTGGCCTGCTCGTTCATCACCTCGTTCGAGTAGTAATGCGTCGAGCGATTGCTACTAATGGTCACTATCGGCTTGTCCCAATCAGGATTGAGCATGTGGCAGCTCACGATGGTGCCGTAGTCGACCCTGAAGTCTGGGTTTCGCATCATTTTGGTTATGATTCCGGCCTCGGCAGCAGCGTCGTGCATGGCCTCGGCCATCTCGACGTCGACTGTGATGTCGTGGTTGAATCTGAACAAGTTGGGGAAGATTGGGTCTACGCTGATGTTCTGGAAGCGCTCGAGTCCGAGGAAGTGGGTGCCCACGTAGGTCTGCCAGTGTGGAGTCAGGACGACTATGCAGTCGTAGTCGATCTCCTTTAGCTTCCTAGCCAACATATGGTAGCCCCAACGCAGAGTCTCCCAGCCGCCCTCTGAGAACGGCTCGTTCTGCTCGGGATTCTCCGCATAAACGACATGTGGAGGGTGAGGTGCAAGGCATCCAAGCACGATTTCCCCCTTTGCCATGTTAACCTGAGGTGAAGAAATCTAAAGAAAACCTTCCGGAGGAACTCGCAGCCTTCATGGGGGTGTGCAATAGCCGCATCGACATGAAGTGGGAGGAGGCACCGCTGTGGCCCGTAGCCGCGCCAAGTCTAGTCGGTTTTGCCTTCGCGTGCATACCTCACATCGTCGAAGGCGTGCCTAGACTGTTTGACTGGGATTTGGCCACTCCGTTTGTGGGACTAGTCGTCGCGAGCATGCTCCTGTATTTCGCTCCGGAGCCAGCAAGAGGAAGTACCGAGTTGATTGCAGGGGCGAACGTAGGGATGCTGCTGGCATTCCTACCTCAGCTTGCCTTCTACGTATGGTTTGTCCCAGTCATATTGTTCTGGATTTTCCAGTCGATGTATGTGTGGCAGCGTAACTTCCCGGCGTTTCGGGTCGGCACTTGGATTGGTTTGGGAGCAGTATCAGGCTTGTACATCGGCGGCCTGTTCGCCCACTTCATCCTCTGAACGACGCATTGCTTGTTCAATGACGAGTCCCGCGATTAGGAAGGCTGGCACGGATAACAGCATTGCACTCCAGATTAATTCGTCGTCTACATAGTCCATGGTGATGCGAAGCTCACCCACTCCTTCGGCTATTCCGGCTACTTTGCATAGAATTAGATGCGTGTCATAGATGGAGGGAGTCTCGACCTCGGTCACCCAAGACTCTCCGATATCTAGGACTACGCCCTGAAAGTCAGGATTGAGCGCTGAGCCAGCTACTATCGAATCCCAATCCACGTGCCCCTTGTCTGTGTGGGGGACGACGTGGCTGCGATCGACGATTACCACATACACCGGAGTTTCGCCGACATTGACAATTTCAACGCCAACTGGGTCCCACAGACTGTGGACCTCAATGGTGTCTATGTTTACGTCATCGGCGCCTATCCGCATGTTCGGGTTGCTCTCGTCGGTACCCACTCCGTCGACGGCTAGGTTTGCCATGGCAATCGTGCAGAGCAGCGCGAATACTGTGGCTGCGGCCAGCGAACGCTTCTCAGGAATCACTGATTTCCAACCATTCTCGGGCCGCGCGCGTATCCGCGGCTGCCATGCATGGACGAACATCGCACAGATTGCTGCGAGTAAGACTCCGGGAATAATATCCAGAATCCAATGGATGCCTAGGTACTGGATTGAGAAAAAGTAGATTACCAGATTTAGTTGGATGAAGAGGTCGAATTCTCTGTGCCGCCATTCCTTGATGCTGATTCCCAAATCCCTCACATGGAGTCGATTTAGGATTAGAAGTCCAACAGGCAGTCCGAAGTGCAAACTAGGCACTCCGTTATCCATTGGATCGTTATTTGTGACAAACTCGATGAACCAGTTATCGTGGTATAGGAGTGCGTCCATTCCAGGGATGTAAGACGAGGTAACTTCGACGTTGAAGAACAGGTAGAGAGGAACTGCGAGCAGATAGATTACCAGATAATTGAGGGCTGCTTTGTCAGCCATGACGTGGTCTCGAACTAGGATGAAATAGATTGGGCTAAACCAAATAATGAACAGATACACGAACAGGTAGTGAAACGCTAGGACATCAGTCAGCAGGTCATTTCGGAAGGCTTCCTGAGCCCACAGCGTGAATTCCCCCTCAAGTCCATGCACCCAATGAGTGTAGCCTCCGACCCTTGCCTTCATCGGCTCGTTGTGCTGGTCAATTAGGAATTTGTAGAGGTACATCACAACGTAGAGGGAGATGTGCCAGTGGTACCCCTTGGACCTAATCTCAGCTGGGAGTTCGGAGAGCGCTAGGCGCTTGTCAGGTTCGTCACGGGTCAGAAGATTGCGTAGTGGAATGGTCGAGAGTAGTATAACCGCCATCATCGTGCCATAAGGCCCGATTGGCCACCACATGAGCCTCCCCGCGATGTGCAGTCCTGATGAACGTTGCACAGGCGCACGTGCGCGATTACTCCTCGGATTCGTGTGAGGTTAGGAGCGAGACCTCGTGGATTCCAGTTTCTACAACCCCGATCAATCCCAAAACCATCGCCCACTCAAACAGCGCCGCCATCGACATCTCAGTGATTGACAAGTCATTGCATATCTGCACCATGTCGACATAAGTCTCGAATTCAAGCAGACCGACTGAGATTCCTGTGTACTGCACTACGCTCAACACCATCAGGCCTAGGCACAGACCTGTGAATGCGGCCCTGTTCCTGCGCGGCACGTACACTTCTTGGAAACAAGCGTCGAAAGCTGCCATTTCCCTAGCCATAATAGTGGCGAGAATAGCCCAGATGAGGGAGCTGCCGAAGATTACGCGTGCCTGCAGCAGATGTAGTGCCAGCTGCTCGTCCCATGGTGTGTATGCTATCCAGACGATGAACAGACCGGAGATAATCCCGAAGATGGCAGAGAAGGTGTTGAGTGATCTAAGTCGGGCTCCGGTGGGATTGGACGATATCCAGTCAGACCTGAGGCGAAACAACTGCCAGGCCAGCAGCGTCAGCAGCAGACCTGAGACGGTGAAGCCGATTGTGAACGGTACTCCAGAGACCGGGTGGGTGTCAGTGTCAGAGATGAAGGGCATGAAGTGGTCGCAGCCTTCAGAGACCCACAACGCGTAGCACACCGCGAGCGTCGCCAATTGGGCCGCTATACAAGCCCGTATGGTCTTGCGAACCGTACCAGCCTGAAGCAACCACTGCATACCACTGCGACGAGGTCGTTCGCTTCAATGGACTCCCCTAACGATGAAGTCGTATGGCCCTCATGATGAGACATGGACGGGCACGAACAGTGGTTGTCGGAATGCGAGAGGATGGGTTACAAGCCAGAGGCCAGGCTGTACGCCGAGGGCACCCGTACCTCTCAAGACGCGGCCGACCAACTCGGCTGCGACGTCGCGCACATTGCAAAATCGATAGTCTTCGCGGGCGAAGGTGGAGCTGTGGTCGTCATCACCTCAGGAGCCAATCGCGTTGACCGTAAGCGCAAGCTGAAACGGGCGCTTGGGTACAAGCCCAGTATGGCCACGCCTGAGTATGTCCTCGAAGCGACGGGGTACCAAATTGGTGGGGTGCCTCCCTTCGGCCACCCCAAGCCTGTCACGGTGATAATGGACGAAGATCTGATGGAGTACGACCTAGTTTGGGGTGCAGGTGGGACAGCCCAGACCGTGTTTCCCATCACACCTGAAAATCTCCTTTCCCTGTCAGGAGCGACAGTAGCAAACGTGAAGCAGTGATGAGATGGCAATAGAGTCGCTGATTCGTACTGCTGCGGACCTACGTGACGATGTCAATCCGATTGGACGGAGGCTTGTATCTGAGGGCAGTGTCGATGTCTGCTACAATCCTCTGGACTACGCATGGAGTGCACACGAGGCGTACCTCAGACGAATGGGTAGCAGTGGTGCGCGGACCGTCATCCTCGGGATGAATCCCGGTCCGCATGGAATGGGGCAGATGGGAATTCCTTTCGCTGCGACCTCTATGGTTCGCGATCTGCTGGGCATCACTGGCATTCCAGTGAATCAGCCCGAGATGGCTGATCCAAGGCGTCCCGTCGTCGGCCTTGAGTACCCTCGTGAGGAGGTATCGGGCACCCGTCTGTGGGGCCTGTTGTCTGAGCACTACGGCAATGCTGAAGCCATAGCCAGCAATGTCTTCCTCGTCAACCACTGCCCACTGATGCTATTCTCCGGCTCACGCGCTACCAACATCACTCCCGACAAGATTGCGGGGCCCACTGCACGGACCCTACTCGAGCGCTGCGACGAACATCTACGCGAAGTTGTGACAGTCCTCGATGCCGAGCGAGTCATAGGGGTTGGCAAGTTCGCAGAATCTCGAGCGAGGGCTGCGCTGGAGGACTACTCTGTCAAGGTACTAGGCTGTTGGCACCCTTCTCCTGCTTCGCCGCTGGCTAATCGCAACGGTGGTGCGGACTGGCGCGCCAATGTCAGAGCAGTGCTGCCTTGAACGTCTGAAAGATAGTTCCCTTGTGACTAGTAAAATATTAAGTCAACAGATGTTCTGTCCTGAGGTATGTCTGCGATGACCACACCCGAATACCTGATTTCGAATGTCGAGAAATACGCCAACGAGAACGCAATATCCTGGAAGGACAGTTCCGGGAATTGGATCAGCATGACCTGGTCAGAATTCTACGACACCACGATGGGAGTTGCCAAGTCCCTGATTGCGAAGGGATTCGAGGCCGGAGACAAACTGAGTATTTACTCCTACAACCGCATGGAGTGGTATGCTGCCTACGCTGCTGCCAACATGTGCAACGGAGCCGCGGTCGGTGTCTATCACACATGCTCTCCCGAAGAAGTCGAATGGGTGGTCGGAAACTCAGACTCCAAGGTGGTCTTTGTGGGGACGAATCCCATGGATGGAGGAGACCCAAGCAAAATGTGTACTCACAGGCTGCAAGCCACCATGGGTTCGCTAGAAAAGGTCGAGGCAGTGGTATCAATGGCCGGGATGGATGCAATCAACCACCCCAACGCGATGTCTTGGTCTGACTTCATGGCCGGAGGGGCGGAAACTCCTGATTCGGCGGTTATGGACAGGATTTCGAGCATCAAGCCGTCCGATACCGCCGCGCTAATCTACACATCTGGCACCACCGGGAATCCGAAGGGAGTTGTCCTAACCCACGACAACTTCGATTTCGAAATCGATGAGGTCCACAAGATCACTCGCTTTAACCAAGGTGACGGGTACGTGTCATGGCTGCCCTGCGCCCACGTGTTCGGTCAGCTAGCTGACAACCTCCTCTGGATTCGTGACGCCATGCACATGAGAGTGGTGGATAATCCGCTGCACGCGATTGACTACTGCAAGGAGGTTCAGCCGCACCTGTTCATAGGAGTTCCTAGAATCTATGAGAAGGTCTACTCTAACCTCATGGCCGCACTGGGCAGCAAGCTCGGACTCCTCAAGATACCCGTGCTTGGTGGCATCATCAAGAAGAAGGCTACGGCTAAGATTGGCTTCTCCAATGTGACGTACGCTATCACCGGGGCGGCCCCAATCAATCCCGACATACTGGAGTTGTTCCATACTCTTGGCATACCTCTCTACGAAGGTTACGGGATGACTGAAACCACTGCGGGTGCCACGCTAAACTATGGGGGCCACAACAGGATTGGTAGCGTTGGGAAGCCTTTGGAGGGTTCTGGCCTGAGGATTGCTGACCCCAATGAGAAGGGAGATGGAGAGATTCAGTTCAACGGCCGACATGTCATGGCTGGGTATTACAGGAACTCCGAGGCCACCGCTGAGACGATGACCGAGGATGGCTGGCTCAAGTCTGGCGACCTGGGGCGTATTGACTCCGACGGGTACGTCTACGTGACTGGTCGTATCAAGGAGATCTACGTCTCCTCGGCTGGAAAGAACATCGCACCTCTAGTCATTGAGGAGACGATGAAGAGTATTCCGATGATTTCACAGTGCATGCTCATTGGCGATAACCGCAAGTTCTGCAGCGCCCTGTTCACATTGGATGTCGGAGCGATACTGCGTGACGTGCATGGCCTAGACGGAGCCACCGAGGTCCCAAAGGACCCTGATGAACAACTGGCCAAGTTAGCCGAGTTGGGCCACGATCTATCCGAGTATACTGCCGTAGGGAGCGATGCGCACAGGCAACTCGAGGAAGAGGTGGCCAAGTTGAATCAGAAGTTCAGCAGCCCAGAGCAGGTCAAGAAGTTCACAGTGCTGCCTCGCGATCTCAATGTGGACCAGGGTGAGCTCACGCCGACCCTGAAGATTCGCAGGAAGCAGATTCGCGAGAACTGGGCGGCTGAAATTGAAGCCATGTACGCCTGAACTCCACAGCGGGTGATTACTTGACACCAGAGGCTTGGGCCGCTCTGGCCACCGTGTTTGTACTCGGTGCGATGAGTCCTGGCCCCAGCCTTGCAGTGGTGCTCAGGAACACCATGGTCGGAGGTCGGCGCCAAGGGGTGATGACTGGTATCGGGCACGGTATCGGCTTCGGCATCTACGCCTTCCTCGCTGCTGCCGGAATCGCCACGGCGCTCACCCTACACGAGTCCACCGAGACGATACTGAAGTGGGGTGGAATCGCTCTGCTGTTGTGGCTCGGTATCAATTTCCTGAAGGCATCTAAGGGAGACCCGTATGAATCACCTGAAGACGATGAGCACGGCCCTATGGGCCGTGCAGGGTTTGCCCAGGGCTTCGCAATAGCTCTGCTCAATCCCAAGATACTCGCTTGGATGATGGCCCTATACACACCGTTCATCGAAGCCGATATCAGTATCGATACCCTGTTTGGAATGGGGCTACTGGGAATGGCCATCGACGGCACCTGGTATGTTACTGTGGCAACAGTTCTGACGAGGGGAGACGGGGTCACGAAGCTGCGTGGCCAAGCGCGTAGGATAGATGCGACGATGGGAGTTTTGATGTTCGTGTTTGCCGCACTGATCTATAACGGAGTCCTGTGATCAGAGAATCACAAAAGGCAAGTGGAACAGCATCTCAAGCACAATGGATAGGGCATTGGCCTCCCTGTGGGCGTCGTCGCCGTTCTCAGGAGGGGAAATCCTCTGTAATTCTCCGGCGTCGAACCAGAATGAGGTGCAGGTTGGACATCCGTCTATCTCAATTGGATCCATCTCTGTGCCGTCGAGCCGTGTAAACACGATTTCGCGCACGCGCATGTGCGAGTCGCACAGAGGGCAGTCGAGGTCGACCTCGCCCCCTTCCTGCTCGAAGGAGATGTGCATCTGATTCATTTTATCCTGCGAGATTGTCGACATTGCGGCGTCCGCGTTTAGTAGCATGCCCGAGCACTTGTCGCAGTGGTGGATACCGTGACGCGAGAAGGTCGAACGGTCCGCGTCCTCAGGAGAAACCAGTGTGGAGCCGTCCCTAGGACAGTAGTAACTCATTGCGCCGAGGGGGAGAGTATAGGGTCTTGAACCCTGACCCGGACAGAGATGATAGCGAGAATTCTTGTTTCCTTCAAATAACCTGCGATTACATTGCATTGAGCATGCGGGAGAAGCCGAAAGATACTCGATTTGAGTGCAGAGGCTGCGGGATACACCACCGAGGGAACTGGAAAGGGAACTGGTGCGACCTCTGTAGGAATATTGTCCCCCACATCACTGGACAGGACGCCAGCATGATTGAGAGCAGCGATTCCGTAGAAGAGATTAGGCAGGAACTGGGGCACCCAGACAGTAGGCCCAATCGAATCTGGAGCGCCATACGCCGAATGGACTCACCAGAAGCAGACTGGGTGGCTAGGACTGAACCTTACGATGAAATCGACAGAATAGGAGGCCCGCCTCCATCATGGGAGATCGATGAAATGGACATCGATCTGATAGGCTCAGGCTCAATCTCTGGATTCAGCACAGACAGGCTTAGGAGGCTGCAGAGAGGTGGAATATTACCCGATGGAAGCCACCTATGTTGGGCCGCCGGCAGGTTCACTCTCGACGGAATCACGGTCAAGGTCCCATACCGCGGACTCAGCAAGCTGCTGAAGCGGAAGCGTGGGCTCAAGAATGTTGATTGGAAGAAACTCTTGCTGTCGATCGATTTGGCCAACAAGAGGCTTCGCGGTCCCGGTGACCCTCGCAACCGCAACGCCGGCAAGGAGACCATCATACATCCTGTAGCGCTGCTGCGAGGAAAAGGAAGTTCTTGGAGTAGGATGCTGGGGTTTGGCTACTTGGGCATGGGACGGAGAACAAGGTCGGACATGGGGTTGGATTACAACCAGACATGGTTTGAGGGGGCTTCTTGGATGGATTCCTGGGAAGATAGTCAACAAGGCAATGCTGAGAGTGACATCACCGACATGGTGGTGCCAACAGCCCTGTTCGTCAAGAAAGGTAGACTGCAGCTTCGCGTCAGGAGGCCCAGTGGCTGGAGGCGCCTCGAGGTCGAGAGTCATCCTGAGGTCTGGGCGAAGGTCGTGACCTGGGCGCTATCTCCTCCTGACGGCAGGCACCAGAAGAGGTTGCGCTGCGTGCAGCAGGGCCTGTTCTCGGACACCGAGATTGAGATGATATCAAAGTCGGACCGAAACGGCATCCAGATGCTCAGAGGAGTCATCGAAGAGAACGACAAAGTCAGTTTGAGGAGTGATGGCGGCGGTTTCCTCGTCGAAGGCAGTTCTGGCGCTAGGTACCGAGTCACGCCGGGCGTAGGCGGCCACAACACCAGATTCGTAGTCAGGGGCATCGCACACTCACCGATAGATGAGAGGGCGGACAACATGCCCCCCTGGATGCCTAGAGACAGGCCTCCGCTATGCGTCGTCGAGACTCCGCAGCTGCGTAGTCTGGTCATCGGCGATGCCTTGAGTTCGGTAATTATGGCCCTACTCGATGACCTGAGGTCCCAACAGCACATCGACACGCTGCGGAGTTACATCCGCGAAGTCAGGCCGAGGCCAGCTGTCGATCCGGCAGTCGAGGAGTTACATCGAGCCGAAAACCTGAGGTTTCGTCTTAGGAACAACCTAGCAGATTTCAGAACTCGTAGGTACACGGTACTGTTCCCTCGGCTATGGGGTGTTTTGCTCAGACTTCCTCTAGGAGAGCGGATGGAGTTTACCGCGATTAGGAGAGATCGTCCGAATCTGACGTTTGACGGCTGTGACAGCGAGTTCTCAACGCAAGACATGATGGAGCGCAGAGTAGTCTATCGGATGCTCGAAGCGGCTGGGTGGCAGCGGGACCGGCACGAGGAGCAGGTACGTGGCCACCAGAGATTCTACATGCGGACAGGCACGGGTCCGCAGAACCTAGCCAATCTGGTGGAGGGTTTCGCCGAGATGCTCGAGCCTATGCTGACTGTCAATGAACGTGTCAGACTGGTCGCCAACCCGGCATGGACCTTCTTTGAGAGAGACAACCCCGGCATATGTGCACTACTACCGGGTACCAATGAAAGACTCGACTAAGCCTCTTCCTCGACATCGTCGTCGCTGTGCTGTGAGCTTAGTCGGTCCACGAAGGAATCCAGATTGTAG
>OFKE01000096.1_pt1 | contig 11286 bp, 9 predicted proteins | sample 1540451 | NCBI WGS metagenome assembly OFKE01 (sample SAMEA104347367, study PRJEB22522) | marine metagenome | isolation source: seawater | reverse complement strand
GGTATTGGTCATGGTATTTCCCCAAATTGCCCTTTGGTTACCTGAGTATGTCTATGCGAGATAAAAAACTTTAACCGAAGTTATCGGTTATCGCCTAATCAGTTGAAACGTGGTTGCAACTGCTGGGTTTAATCTTAAAAACCACATTTTAGGAGCAATGTTATGGAAGAAAAAGAAACGATAAAACTTTCTACAAGTAATCCAGAAGGCCGTAGAGAGTTTATTAAAAAAGCTGGTATTGGAACGGCAGGAATATTAGCCGCCGGAACAGCTCCAATGGCCTACGCAAAAAGTAATCCCATCAAATGGCGTTTACAAACTTATTCCGGTGCTCCGTTGGGTGCACACGTTATCCTGCCACAAATCGAAGCTTTCAATAGAGCTGCAAATGGCGAGATGGAAATTGAACTGTATTTTGCAGATCAGTTAGTACCTACCGATGAGCTCTTTAGAGCCATGCAGAGAGGTGTTATTGATGCAGTGCAAAGTGATGATGCAACTATGGCATCGCCTGTAGATATCAGTGTGTTCGGTGGTTATTTCCCGTTCTCTACCCGCTACAGTTTGGACCTGCCAGTTTTGTTTAAATACTATGGCATGAATGAAATCTGGCAAGAGGCTTACGATGAGGTTAAGGGAGTTGAATGGCTCGGTGCAGGTGCATGGGATCCATGTCATATTTTTTCAAAAAAACCTATTCGCAGCATAGCTGATATGAAAGGCAAACGCGTATTTGGAGTACCAACTGCCGGGAAATTCTTAGCTCGTTATGGTTTAATCCCAGTAACACTGCCTTGGGATGATATTGAGGTTGCACTTCAAACCGGTGAACTTGACGGTGTTGCCTGGTGTGGATTCACCGAAGCTTATGAGGTTGGATGGGCCGATGCCTGCGACTATGCCCTACTAAACAACGTAACGGGTGCATGGTGTGGCTCTTATTTTGCCAATAGTGACAGCTGGAAAAAAGTTCCACCGCACCTGCAAGAGCTGTTTAAACTATCCATGGACAGTTCGCACTATTACCGCCAAATATGGTACTGGGGTGGAGAAGCAAAGTTGCGTGTAGAAGGCAAGAAAATGGAACTAACCACCATTCCGGCCAATGAATGGGATCAGGTTGTTGCCGACTCAGCTGAGTTCTGGGATGAAATGTCCAGTATCAGTCCACGAGCCGCAAAGGTTGTACAAATCTTTAAGGATTACACTAAAGTAATGGAAAAAGCTGGTGTACCTTATCGATATAGTTGATATTTAACCAGACCCTTGGCCAATTGGTCAGGGGTCTCTAAAATAATTATTGCTTGCTTTATCAAGCAATCGAATGATCTTAAGTCATTTAGAAAGTATGATTTTAATATTTTTCTGATAACAGATAGACTTTCCCAAAGAAGATGCGCTGGTTATTCTTTTTTAGAATCTCTGGCGTTTTTATTTAAAACACAATTCATTAAGAATTTGAAACACATGAAAGTTTACGGAATGCTGACTGTCGAAGAACTTCAGCAGCAATGGCTTCCGGACTCTACGGAATTCGCAACAAGACCGAACCACCACCAATGTTTGAAGAAGATGTGTATTCGGCAGACGATCTTCCTGAAGTGCCTAAGTCACTTCAGGAGGCATTGGTATTGTTTGAGCAAAGTGAATTTGCACTAACAGCTTTTAGTAATGCAGTGCATCAACACTACATTCATTTTTTCCGGACTGATGTCGAAGCTTTTGGGGTCGCTATAACAGATTGGGAATTAAAACGGTATTTTGAAATAATTTAATTACTATAAGGAGAAAGACAAATGCGATTAGAAAATAAAGTTGCCCTTATCACAGGCGCATCAAGTGGAATTGGTAAAGAATCGGCACTATTGTTTGCGCAAGAAGGTGCAAAAATTGTGGCGGTGGATGTGAATGACGCTGAAGGAGAAAAAACAGTTTCAGAAATCAAAGCTGCTGGAGGCGAAGCGATTTATACACATGCGGATATTTCCAAAGCAGCAGACTGCGAAAATATGGTTAAAGCCGCAGAAGATCAATTCGGCAAACTGAATGTGATGTTCAACAATGCCGGAATCATGGACAGCCGTGATGACAATGCGCTTGTTACAGAGGAAGAAGTTTGGGATTTAACGATGGCAATTAACCTTAAAGGAGTGTTTCTCGGCTGCAAATACGGAATTGCCGCCATGCTACGCGCCGGTGGGGGGTCTATCATCAACACCGCTTCTTTCGTAGGACTGATGGGTGCAGCGACTCCTCAGGTAGCCTACACCGCCAGCAAAGGAGGTGTGATTGCCCTGACTCGTGAATTATCTGTAATTCACGCACGTGAAAACATCCGGGTCAATGCCCTTTGTCCGGGACCTTTGCGCACTGAATTGCTGATGAAGTTCCTTGATACTGAAGCCAAAAAACAAAAACGGCTGGTACATATTCCTATGGGTCGTTTTGGAGAAGCAAAAGAAATGGCACAGGCAGCTTTATTTTTAGCTTCCGATGAGTCGTCATACACCACCGGAACAGAATTTGTAGTCGACGGCGGAATCACTTCAGCATATGTAACTCCGGAGTGATTTTTTCAATCACTCTCCCCACTTAGCTTTTACTGCCTCACGATCTACCTTATCATTTTCGCGAGGCAGTTTTTTCACAAATTCTACTTTTCTGGGTTTCTTAAAACCCGCAATTTGTCCGCCAACAAATTCGCTTACTTCTTTTTCTGAAAGCTTGGATCCTTTCTTAAGCACACAAACTGCTTTCACTGCTTCACCCCAGGTCTTATCAGGAACTCCTATAACACAGCAATCTTTAATCTCAGCATGTTTCAGCAAAACCGACTCAACCTCACCGGGATAAACATTTTCTCCGCCGGTTTTTATCAACTCTTTTTCTGCCTTTCTTTTGACATACCACAAGAATCCATCGTCATCTAAGCGTCCTATATCACCGGTGTGATGCCAACTGTTGCGCTGGGCATATGCAGTTGCTTCGGGCATATTCCAGTATTCAAGAAAAATGTTTTCTCCCCGCACAACAATTTCGCCCTCTTCCCCTATTGGCACCTGTTCATCTAACTCATTAACAATTGCCACGGAGTTAATCAAAGTCGACTGTCCTGAAGCACCAAGACGTTCAGAAGCAGGAGACGCAGTCACAAAAGCCGTGGTTTCCGCTTGTCCAAAGCCCGTCCAAAAAACAGCATTGGTTTCTTCCTGTAAGCGTTTGATATTCTGTGGTCCTTCTAAACCATATACAACCTGTAAACTTTTCAAAACTGATCCTGTTTCTTTTGCAGAGTCAAGTACACGTTCCAAAATTGGTGGAAACGAACCAAAATATGTCAGTTGTTCTGCGTCAATTAAACGCACAGCTTCTTTATCATCAAATTGTTTAAGCACTACATTTTTACCACCACCGATGAATGTCGCCCAGGCAGAAGTCAGACCCATCACATGAAAGATCGGCAACGCAAGTAAATGACCTTTGATGGCATCACGTCCAAAATGGTGGAGATGCACTGCCGCAGAGGCCAAAACATTTCGTTGACTCAGCAAAGCACCTTTAGGTACACCATCCACTGCCGCAGTTGGAATAATCAACCAGCCCTCGTCCACACCGGGTTGCGGCTCAGTGAGCGGTGCAGGGTTTTCATCCAGCAGTTGGTCAAAGGATGTAGAAAGTATCGAAGCTTCATCAATACAGTAAAATTGACGATGTGGAAACAAATCACGTAGTTCTTCAGCCTGCTGTTCGAAACTCGTTTGAAATAGCAATGCTTTAGGTTTTGTACTTTCAAGCACCATACGCATTTCGCCGGCACTTGTTCGTGTGTTCAAACAGACTGCAACTACCCCGATACGAGTACAGGCAGCCAAAAGCAGTGCATATTCGGCACAGTTGTTTAGCAGAACAGCAATCCTGTCTCCTTTCTCAAAACCGGTATTCAGTAATCCACGTGCCAGACAATTGACGTGAATTGGAATTTCCGAAAAAGTGAGTCGTAGATCGCCTGAAACCAGAGCTGTTTCTCCGGATAAATCCAGGGTATTCCTCATAATACAATAGTAAATAGTATGTTCCCGTATAGCCATTATTTCCTTTTCAATCTGTTAAAGTTCTTACAGCACACGTAGATGAATATTATCGAATTTTCCATTACTCATAATTAAGACAACATCTCCTGAACGGCAATTTGATTTTAGATGTTCAATTATGCCCTCTACTTGAGGAAATTCATAGGCAGGAATTTTGTTTTTAATCAGGGATTTCAAAACTTCCAAAACTTCCAGCCGCTGTTCTACAGGAGTACATTCCAAACGATGGGGTGTAGTTAAAATCACCTCGTCGGCTTTCTTGAAAGAGTCAATCAAGGCGTCCTGGTGTATTTTAAGTACGCTGGTATTGCTTCGTGGCTCAAAAACGGTAATCAAGCGGCGTCCTGGATGTTTTTGCCTGATTGCAGTCACTGTCTCACGAATCGCTGTCGGATGATGTGCAAAGTCATCATAAACAGAAATTCCGTTTACTTCTCCACGTAATTCCTGCCTTCTGCGAACACTCTGGAATGAATCAAAAGCGGCCTGAATTGTTTTGTCTGCAATTCCGTTATACCGTGCCAGTACAATCACACCCAATGCATTGAGGACGTTGTACGTCCCAAAAAGATTTAGTTCAAATTCCTGATTTTGGGTAGAACTTTCAGCACGATTGTCAAGTACCTCAAAAGACATTCCTGCTTCACTTGATTTCAGATTTACTGCCTGTATATCACAAGATTTACCTAAACCAAATTTAAGTACCGGCGAAAAAGACGACTCCAAAACACTTTTTACATTTTCATCATCTCCATTGGCAACAATCAGACCTTTCCGTGGAATAAGACGCAGCAGCAGTCTGAAGGCCTTTTTAATATCTGCAAGTGAATCAAAAATATCTGCATGATCAAATTCGAGATTATTCAGAATTAACTGATCCGGCAGATAGTGTAAAAATTTTGAACGCTTGTCAAAAAATGCTGTATCGTACTCATCACCTTCAGTGATAAAACAGTTACCGCTTCCATCAAGACAACTGGCTCCAAAATTTTCTGCAATACCTCCAATCATGAAGCCCGGCTTTTTCTCTGCTGTCTCAAATACCCAGGCCAATAAAGACGTTGTAGTTGTTTTTCCGTGTGTTCCAGTGACCACAAGAGATGTTTTTCCACGTATGAAATACTCTTTCAGCAGTTCCGCCATCGAAATATACGGTAGTTTACTCTCCAGAATTGCCTCTACCTCAGGATTACCTCGCGATAGAGCATTTCCGATTACAACCAAATCAGGGACAGGCTCCAAATTTTTTGCGTCATATCCGCTCTTTACGGTTATGTTATTTTGTGAAAGAAATTCACTCATGGGAGGATAAACATTTTCATCAGAACCACATATATGATGACCACGCTGTTTCAATAACACCGCGAGAGAAGCCATTCCGGTTCCGCAGATTCCTGTAAAATGAATGAGCTTGGAATTTGAATATAGAAGAGACATCGGGTAATAAAATGCAGCTGCATTAAGAAAAACAGGAGGGAGCAGCACAGACTTTCATAAAGTGTACTACGAAACAGAATCCGCGAACCTAATTGAGCAAAAAATGAGGATCACAGTGATCTGACAGCCCCAATTAGAAGCGTCCATCGTAAACCTTTTCACCAATTTTACAAGCCAGTAACGTAAATGTTTCGCGTTCAAAAGCTCCATCCAGTGCAACCTGTAGTTCGTTTCGACTTGAAATCCAGTGTCCAATTCCACCCAAAGCCCGGGTTACAGCTGGAAAGTCGGTTGCACCAAAATCGACTCCGAGATTCTGTAATTTTGATTTACGCTGTTTGAGTTCAATCAGGGCCAGTGATTCATCGATAAATACCACAATCACAACAGGCAATTTTAAATCCCGCAAAGTCGCCAATTCACCTAAAACCATTTCCATACCTGCATCTCCGACAAAGGCCACGACCGCCGGAACGTCCGGTACGGGACTATTCGCACCGGACGTTCCGGCCTGAGCTGCCAAACGAAAGCCCATAGCCAACGGTACAGCGCAACCCATCGTACAAAATCCAGAAGATTGAAGCAAGCTGCGAGCTTCGTAACATTCCCACATCTGGCTCAGCAAAATCCTGTGCGCTCCGCTGTCTACCGTGGCAACTCCATTTCGTGGTAAAGCTTTTCGCACAACATCAACTACCGCTCCCGGCCCCCATTCCTCACCAGCACCGGACGTTACGGTTCCGGAAAAGATCGATTTCAAATCTCTCCTGACTTTTTCCGGTTCTCCATTTTTCCAAACCGGATTTGCAGAAGCTTCTTTTCTCAAGGTTTTCAAACCTTCACCAACGTGTCCGACAAAACTCAAATCGGCTTGGTGCATATAATGCGTGTTCGGTACTGCGCAAAATTCGATCACCCTCGTGCCATCATCCCAGGGGTCACGCCAGCCTGAACGCATTTCAATCGGATCGTATCCTGCCAGAATAATTAAATCACTTTCCCGTACCAGCGGTAACAAATATTGGTCGGCCAAAGGCGAAAGTCCGGCACCGCCGAGAGCAAGCGGGTCATCCTCCGGCAACACGCCTTTTGCTTTGTAAGTTGTGATCAGTGGAATCCCGAAGTCCCGCACGAATTCCTTCACAACGCACACCGCATTCTGATTCAACACATCTACACCGGCTATTATCAAAGGCCGTTGCGCTTCCCGGAACCACTGTCGGGCAGTTTCCAATTCTGTTCCTTCCGCTGGTGCGGTATGTGAAGGAAATGTTCGGACAATCATAGTGCTTGCCGGCTGTGATTTCGAGGCCAGACTAATCGGCAAATCGACATGCACCGGTCCGGGTTGACCGTCCAACGCGATCGCTATCGCCTTGTCAATTGACACATCTACAGCGCCATCAACGACTTTTATACTGGCCTTAGTAACCGATTTGAGCAATTCGCCGTGATCAAAAACCTGATGAGTGTAGGTGAGGGCCTCATCAGCATCCACGCAACCGGTGAGGAAAATCATCGGCACCCTGTCCTGAAAAGCATTTGCCACTACATTCACAGCATTGGCAACTCCCGGACCAATGGTCGCTACCAGAATTCCTGGTGCACCGTCAGCATGAAACCCGCCTTCCGCCATGAACCCGGCACAGTTTTCGTGCTTTGTTAAAACAAAATCAATTCCGGATTTTCTCAAGCCCTCCATCAAAACCAAAACCTCTCCGCCCGGAATCCCAAACGCACGTCGACATCCTGAGTGATACAGTCTTTTCCCAATTATTTCAGCAGAATTTGCCATTACAACCTTTCATTTTATTTTGCAAAAAACTCACAAAAACCAAAAATATATTTTGCCAATAACCCACATTTATTTTTTGCAAAAAGCTGTAGGGCCAGACAACGTGCCGGACATTGCGAAATTAAATGCCTGCGAATTCTGCTTCTTTAGCCGCCAATTTAAAATGCCCGTCTCGTGTCTGCGGGAGTTTTTGATTCAGTAATGCGGAAGCCACTAAAGTACGCAAAATCTGAGCTGTCCCGCCTCCAATGGTGAACATGCGCGCATCCCTCACCATACGTTCCAGTGGCATGTTACGGGAATATCCGGCAGAACCAAATATTTGCAGTGCGTCATTGGTGACTTTGATCGCCATTTCAGAGGAAAAAATCTTGGCCTGCGCCGCTTCCAGCATGTCCGGGAAAACCGGAACGTCCGGTGCGACTTGTCCAGAACTACCGGAACCTGAGCTAGCAGCTTTGTGTAACAATAGACGTGCGGCTTCAATTTGCGTGTGCATATCGACCAGCATCCACTGCAATCCCTGAAATTCACAAATCGGGCGTCCGAATTGTTCCCGTTGCTTTGAATAGTCCAAGGCCAGTTCATAGGCACCTGCGGCAATGCCCAGCGCTACCGTTCCAGCTCCAACACGCTGGCCGTTGTAAGCATTCATCAACCCGGCAAATCCTCGTCGTAAACCTTCCGGCGGAATCAAGACCATTTCTTCCGGGACTTCCAAATCTTCAAAAATAATCTGAGTTTCTGGAATTCCGCGCAAACCCATCGCCGGTTCGCGTGTTCCGACTTTCAATCCGTCTGCGCCGCCTAGAGCAATAAATCCGGCAATACCCTGCGGTTCGTTATTTTCGAAAACACGTGCAAAAATCAAATGGAACCTGGAAACTCCGCCTCCTGTAATCCAGTGCTTTGTACCGTTGAGAATGTAGCGGTCGCCTTTGTGATCGGCACGGGTCGTCATTTCTGTGGCCGCACTTCCAGCTCCAGGTTCGGTGATGCAGATCGCCGGTTTGTCGCCGCTCAAAACATGTTCCGCCGCCAATTTTTTTTGAACTTCTGAACCGTATTTCATTACTGCTCCAACTGCTCCCATATTCGCTTCCACAACTATCCGAGCCGAAACCCCGCAGGCCTTTGCAATTTCCTCAATTACCAGTACCACATCCAGATACGACATTCCGGGGCCTCCATATTCTTCCGGAATCAAACAACCAAGATAGCCATTATCGGACAGGGACTTCACAAACTCTGTTGGATATGTCCGCGTTCGATCTTTTTCCCTCCAATACTCGTTTGGAAACTTGAGACACAGGGATTTAATACCCTCCCGGATTGCTTTGATATCCTGATCTTCGTTAAACATGGAATTTTTTTGACTGTATTTCTAAGTAAAAATTTTTGAAAAAGACCTATTGCATGATAAAAGGATCGGCGATGGGATCGGGTGAGGTGTTCAGCCAGACTGTTTTGGGACGAGTATAATCGTAAATTGCATCTAGTCCGGACTCGCGTCCGTAACCGCTGTCTTTAAAACCACCAAACGGAGCCAAAGGTGAAACCATGCGATAAGTGTTGACCCAGACAATTCCGGCACGCAATGCTTTTGTCACTCTCAATGCTCTCCCAATATTTGTCGTGAACACTCCGGAAGCCAATCCGTAGCGGGTATCGTTTGCTAATTTAATGGCTTCTGCTTCGTCGCGAAAACGCAACACACTAACCACCGGTCCAAACATTTCGCGTTGAACAATTCCTAAATTCTGATTAGGACAATCGACAATAGTGGGTTCACAATACCAACCCTTTGCAAGATGAGCTGGTTGCCCTCCGCCATAAATCAAAGTGGCACCATTGGCCGTTGCATCAACTACCGTGCTTTTGATGTTATTGAGTTGCGTAAGTGTTGCCAGGGGTCCCATTTGACTTGTTTCCTCCAAAGGATCACCAATGCGAATTTCTTTTGCTCTCCTGGCAACTTGATCCAGAATTTTTTCATGGATACTTTCATGTAGTAAAAGTCGTGATCCAGCCACACAACTCTGACCACTTGCACTGAAAATACTGAGTAAAACTCCATTAGTCGCACTTTCCAAATCAGCATCTTCAAAAACAATCATTGGTGATTTACCACCCAACTCAAGAGAAACCTGCGCTAAATTCTCAGCAGAGTTCCGAACGACATCTCGCGCTGTTTCCGGACCTCCGGTAAAGCTGACTCTAGCAACAAGTGGATGGGATGTCAAAGCCTTGGCGCAAGGGTCACCATATCCGGTGACGATATTCATCACTCCCGGGGGGAAACCGGCTTCTTCAAAAACTTTGGCAAATTCCAGCATCGGAGCCGATGCATGTTCAGAGGCTTTCAGCACCACCGTATTTCCGGCCGCCAACGCTGGGCCGATTTTGACAGCAACTAAAAACAGTTGCGAGTTCCAAGGCACGACTGCCGCCACTACTCCAAGTGGCTCGCGAATCGTCATTGTCCACATGTTTGGCTTGTCAATGGGCAAGGTGTCGCCATGAACCTTGTCCGCAAGTCCGGCATAATATTGAAAAAAATCTGAAATATAACGCGCTTGCCACTGTGTTTCCTTCAATAATTTTCCAGTATCTGTAGTTTCTGCCCGTCCCAAAGATTCTGAATGTTCGGCAAGTACCTCTGCAAGGCGGTACAATAATTTGCCTCGTTCTGTAGCCGTCATGTTGGCCCATGGGCCCTCAGTAAAAGCACGGTGTGCGGCTTTAACAGCACGATCCACATCATTGGCTCCTGCCTCCGGAATGATCGCCCAAGGTTCTTCTGTGGCTGGGTTAAAACTCTCAAAGGTTTTCTCACTTTCAGAATTGACCCATTGTCCGTCAATGTACATTTGGTATTTTTTTAGATCTCCCATCTTGTTTCTCCTTTTGTGGGTTACTTAAATTTCAGGTTTGTAGGCCGTGCATTCTATTTCAACCTTGATGTCGATCAAAAAGTCGCAAACCAAAGCGGAACGAGCGGGCGGACCTTCGCTGAAGTATTCTCCGTAAACTGAATTAAATCCCGGAAAATCGTCACGGTTCTTGAGCCAAACCATAGATTTAACAACATCGTTTAAAGTGCATCCGGCATCTTTGAGCGTCTCGTGAATCAATTCGATACAGACTCGCGTCTGTTCTTCAATAGTTCCATCGGTCATGGGAGCGCCGTCCTTCATTGGTACTTGACCGGTCAGGAAAATAAAATCACCTGCACGCACTGCTTTCGATAATGTTAATTGACGACCATTGATGATCAGTGGCCCGCCAATGATTTCTTTGCCGGTTTTCATTTTGGATCTTTCTTCTTGAACTCGTTTGTTCATTTCAACACCTCCTGAAAAAACGATACAAGTTGAGAGTTGACTGCTTGAGAATTTTCGGCCAATCCCATGTGTCTCAATCCGGGAAGTATTACAGCACGAGCATCCGGAATCAATGCTGCCATGCGTTGCGTCATTTCCGGAGAATTACCATGATCGTCTTCTCCTGTCATAACCAAAGTTGGGCAACGGATGGCACTGATGGAATCTGTCAGTGGTTCATCACATTCTGCTAAAAGACGATAGATTTCCGGATAAATATCTTTGTCATTTGCAGTGATCCAGCAACGTATTTTTTCCAGAATTTCAGGATTTTTTACTGAAAAATCAGCACTAAACCAGCGTTCCAATGCGGCTTCCACAGTTGATGCAGGGCCGTGTTCTCCGGCTTGTTGAACTCGTGCTAATACCGCCTTTCTTTCTGATTTTGTGCGACCATGTGCTGTATTGAGCATCACTAAAGCATTTACTTTTTCAGGATGATTCAGAGCAAAGTCCTGGACTATCAAACCTCCAAGCGAAAAACCAACTAAGGCACAACTCTCTAAATTCAGTCCATCCATCAACGCTAACAATTGCCCGGAGAATTGACTCAACTGACAAGGAATCTCCGGATTCACAC
>OFKE01000093.1_pt1 | contig 11425 bp, 9 predicted proteins | sample 1540451 | NCBI WGS metagenome assembly OFKE01 (sample SAMEA104347367, study PRJEB22522) | marine metagenome | isolation source: seawater | reverse complement strand
TCTATGCTGTCACTCAACGCATGGAAATATTGGAAAGAGAAGCCCAGGATGTACTTCAGACTGCAGGAGGATTTCAGAGCGGTCATCTCAGGGTTGGAGCCGTTGGACCTTATCATTTGACGGAAATGCTGGCTGTTTTTCGTGAACGGTTTCCATATTTGAAAATCACGGTCACAGTTCGAAATTCAGAAGATATTTTAGAAAACCTGTTAAATTTTGAAGTAGATGTTGCAGTACTTTCACAAACAGAAACCGATTCCAGAATTTTAGCAGTTCCGTTTTGTCAGGAACCCCTGGTTGTTTTTGTACATTCAGGACACCCCTGGGCAAGTCGGGAGACTCTCCGGATCGAAGAGCTGGAAGGTCAGGATGTTATATTACGTGAACCTGGTTCTACAACACGTCGCGCTTTTGAAAAAGCATTGAAGCAGACTGGGGTCACGATTCGTCCGGTAATGGAAATCGGCAGCAGGGAAGCAGTCTGGATGGCCGTGGCCAGGGGGTTGGGAATCGGAGTGGTCTCGAATCTGGAGTTTATGCCGCATCCTAACTTACGAAAATTAAGTTTTGAAAACGCAGATGTACACACTAATGCACATGTGGTTTGTCTGCGTGAACGTCGAGATTCCCGTATAATTCACGAATTTTTTCAGATTGTGGAAGAGCTACGTCAAACTTGATTCCTGACTGTGTCTTGCGTTATAAACCTTACCGCCAAGATCAACATAAAGCTGTAAAACAGCTCGGCCTTCACTGCGCAGTAATTCAGGCACAATTTTAATTCCCCTTCGTTCAAGCTGCGCGTTATAATCCGGGGGGGTAGGGCCTTCATCAAAACCGGCAATCTTTTCCACGTCTTCCGGTTCTGCAGATGACAACACCTCACTGACTCCGGACCAGCAGACATTCCCCAGGCACATTGCACACATTTTCCCACTTGTTACCAGGCGGTGTCCTGGAAAACCGTCCGCACCCAAATCAAAGTGTCCCAACTCTTTTTGCGCCAGCATCAGCGCCATCATTTCTGCATGCGCAGCAGAGCAGTTTTGCCGGACAACTACGTTGACTCCAACCGAAACAAGTTTTCCGGAATCCCGTTCAAAAACAGCAGAACCAAATGGTCCGCCTGTTTCCTCACGTATGTTACGCTCTGTCAAGGCAAGGACGAAGCGCATTTGTTTTTCCGGATCAGGAATTATTTTTGGATATTCATTTAAAAAAGAATTAATCCAGTCGGGAAGACTAAGGTTCAGTTGATTCATAATTTTTCAGGTACTGGGTTACGAAGATGTGTTTTTCCGAAAAGTTTGTCCCGCTCATAAAGCAGTTGGGCGGTGATACTGATGGCAATTTCCTGTGGATGATTTCCTCCGAGTGAAAAACCGATAGGACAAACAAGACGCTTAGTTTGTTCTTCGCTGAGGCCTTCTTTTTTGAGTTCCCGTTTCAAAGTAGCTGCCTTGGAACGACTGCCGATCACTCCTAAAAACGGTAATTCTTTCCGTGCAAGAAATCGTTGTGAAACGTAAAAATCACTTCTGTGTCCCTGTGTCATTATCAGAACGAAAGCTTTTTCGGAGGTTTCTTCAACACTTTCCGGAAGTGATTCTACACAAAGTTTTTTTAGTTTTGGAGTTTCAGGTAATTTGTTCAACCACTCATTCCTGGTGTCAAGGCAAGTCAGTTTACACTCCAGAGTCAGCAGCAGCGGTATCAGGGCCTGAGCAACATGACCGGCCCCAAAAACAATTATTTCCCAGGGATTAGCATGGAATCGCTCAAAAAAGAGTTTGACTGAACCGCCGCAACTCATACCTGCATCACGATTGAGGTTCCATTCAACAAATTTTGTTTGCTCTGCGGGATTGGTTTCTGCTAATAAATCCTGAGCAAATTCCAATGCCTTTGCCTCAACCAGTCCACCTCCAATTGTACCGGAATGCAGGCCTGATTCAGTAACCAGCATCCGTCCGCCTTGAGCACGTGGTGTACTTCCTTTAATCTCAACCAGTGTTGCAGATACAAATGAAGTTCCTTCTTCCAGCAAGGCCTGCATTTTTTTGAGATGATTTTCCATATCTGTTATTTGACTCAAACCAATACTGTTTCAAAAAACAATTGAAAACGGCGGTTCATCAATTGATGAGGATTTTCCGGATATGCTATGTCCGTCAAAAATTTAACTGGTCCGTATTGGGAACTTATTCCAATATTTTCACTGGATGAGTTCAGTTTGGCGTCCATCCATTCTGTAAATCTTGAATTGTAGTCAGCACCTGTCAAGTTTTCCTTTGCCAATTCAAGTACAGATTCTACAGGCATTAACACAGCCGCATGTTCAGTATTCATTTCCTGCAGCAAATTAGCCAGATAATCTTGTGCCTGCTGTCGTGAAGGCAGATGAATTTTTCTGGATTTTCGTTTTCCTTCACCTGTAATGCATAATCCCGTAACTTGTGTGCCTTCCGGGATTATGTCTACTGCAAGAAGAACCAGCACATCCAGGAAATGACGCAGCCAGACTTTGTCTTTACTTTCGCGCTCACTGAAGTAAATGACATACCGGTTACCGGATTCATCTGTGTACCACCATTCCGTTTCTCCTTGAATTTTGAAGTACATCTTTTCAGTGTCAGACGATTCCGGGTTTTCTTTTTGGATATTGACGGCCGGCAAAATTCTATCTGTGCCGGTAAGTCCTTCATTAAATTTTCCCTTCCTGACTGCACCAAAATAAAACTGGCTAAGATTTTTTTGCAGGCTGTTCCAATCAGTTTCGAGTACTGCAGTGAGTTGTTTTTGCCAGTTTTTAAGAATCCGCAGGTGCCGGATCTGCATTGCTTCTCCGAAAATGCCGGTAGGCATTTCTCCCTGCAGTTCCATGCGTTGCGCCTGAAGTCGATATAGCTTCTTCCACTCCGGATGTGATTTCTGCTGTGAACCTTTTGCAGGCACATTCAAGCCCATGTTCCAGACTTTCCGGAGCAGTAGCCATTCGCTCAGCCGTACTAAAACAAGAGGCTCATCAACTTTTTCACTTACATCTTCTTCATCTTCAGCAAGGCCCAGCAAATGACCGGCAGTGGACTGCAGCGGAGATTCAAGAAATTTTCGCAGCCTGGAAAATGCAACAGACGAAAGCTGTTTTACTGCTACAGATTCTGTTGCTTTAATACGAAACGCACCTGCTGTTATGGGCAGCATAACTTCAGGAGAAAGCCAATCCGGAGAAATACGCTGAAATCCGCCGGAAGATCCGTAACTGGGAAACTCCTGATCAAATAACTCCCTCATCCTGAATGCCCGTGCCTGATAAAATGCAGCGGGATCGTAATTTGGGTAATGGGTTTTCGATACAGGATTTTGATTGTCGGCAAAGTCTATTTGTTCCGCAGATAGTTCCGGAAAATACTCTAGAGAATACGGTTTCAGCGGGTGCCGGATTATCTCGTATTTTGCTTTCAAATATCCACTGTCCAGTTCATCGATTAAAGTTTGAATGATTGAGGAAGGATTGAGCTCATCATCTGTACGGTCGTTGCGTGAAACGTAACTCAGGACAAGATGTTTTCTCGTAGAAACCAGCGTTTCCAAAAACATGTAACGGTCACGCTCTGTCACCGAAACGTCACCTAATCGACGCTCCCGGAGGGCCTGTCCCTCTACAGCTGGATTCAGGTTTACGGGAATGTGTCTTAAATCCAGGTTGTCGCGCCGGTACGGCGTTGGAAACAACCCCTCGCCCATCCCTAACAAAAAAACTGCCTTGAAAGGAATCGGACGCATTGGCTTAAATGATGAGACAGTGACTCCTTCTGCTAAATAATGCCCGCGATGCACAGTTGCAGACTGCTGCTTTTGCTTGAAAAATTCGAAAATAGTGCTGAAACTAAACTGGCGTGGACCGCTCTCATCTCCTAAATCCAAATCACGAAATGCAAGCACATTCCTCAACAAATTCTGGAATGCTTCTTCATCTGCTTCTTCAATTGGCCTGAGGTATGTTTTGAGCAGAGTCTGCAAGTAGCGCCCCCAATCTTTTCCGCACATTTTCCATTTTGGCAAATCCCTGGTATCGGCAATTAAAGAGCGCACTATCAACATAAAACGTGCGGCTTCTGCACTCCATTCTTCTGCTAGATCAACCGGCACAATCTGCTGATCGCCATTTGAGAAGATACCGTTTCCTTCTTCTGCAGACACCATTTCGCCCAACGTCAAACGCTGAAAAGCCTGTTCCCAGTGGTAAATGTCATGTTCTAAATGAAGGTAGCCCTGCTCCTCCTGCGACTTCCTGTCGATGCCGTAAAAAACATTTAGCTCATCTGCCCATTGAAGCCATTGCTGGATTTGCAGCGGCTCACCATATGAATTTTTTCCTGCTGAGACTGTATCGTCAAATTTCTGCAGAAAACAGGGATTGTTGATTAAACTGAAAATATCCCGCCGTGTGTATTCCGTGAAGCATAAACCCAAAAGGGAGTTTGCTGCATCCTCCAAACGGCTTGCACTTCCACTGATTCCGTCTATCAAGTGGTAGGGCAAATTGTAAATGCTTTCAAATACTTGTTCAATTTCATGTTGATAAAGCTCCATATCATGCACAATGAGCGCACATTCATTTAGCTGCAAATCTGGATCACGGCGAATCCAGTCCCAAATCAAGCTCGCCACTGCTTCAACTTCACGCCTTGGATTTGCGCAGGCGAGAACAACTAAACTTTCATCCTGCTCCAAATTAAGCGGTTCGGCACGGCGCGGTTCCCTGAATAAAATATCCTGCTGTAATTGGTTGAGTACGCTTTGCTGTGGTTTCTCTGAGTTTTCAGTCTGTGCCGCCGATGAATCTGCGTCCGCAAACCATGGTTCAAAACTCCAGGCACTCCATTGATTCAGCAGTTTTATATTTTCACGTCCGGGCCGTCCCCAGGCCTGTAAGAAAGGATTATCCTCTTCATCCTGAAACAACTCACCCATTTCAATTTCTGTCTCGGACAAAACCTCATATTTTTCAAAACGTTGACGCTCTGCTTCCAGGGACCGCCGAGCAGCGGCTTTAGATTCTCCAAAACTCTGCACATCCTCCCAAAATTCCATACATGGATTGAGGGTATAGACATGAATATCACGCAGGTTCGCCAGCTGTTCAGTAAGTGCTTTTTGATGAAAGCTGGAAAGATATGAAACACCAAAAATATGCAGAGGTTTTAGTTTATTATTTGAGGATTGAGAATAAAGATTAGAATTATGCTGTTTTGATTCACTGCCATAAAGCTGGCAAAGCTGCGGTAATGTATAAAGTTCCGGCTGGAATTCTACTGATTCTGATTGACGGGCACTGCGGTTATGACGAGTTACTTTGCCTTCCGGACCAAAAAGTTCGCTCCAGAGTTCCCTTTGCCAGCTTTCTGTTCCGAGAGGACCTTGATCAAACGCATTTCGTCCGGCCAGCCAGTGAGTTAGAATTTCGTCGTTTCGGGAAAGTTCATATTCCATGAACAAATGCGTTAAGCGTCCGGCTAACTGATATAGTCGATGTTCTCCTGCTTCCGGACTTAGTTTTGTTTTTGGTGTAATGTAACTGCGAACCGGCAACCAGAGAGGATCTGAAGTTTTTAGCTTTTTACGTAATACTTCCAGCAGCAGGCACTGCGTGGTTTCCGATTTAAGCAGGGCGTAAAATCGGCCGTTCAATTTTTTTTGCAGACCCTCGTTGATGGCCTTTTCCAGCGTGATAAAACGCAGGTTTGCGGCAATTCCCTGAAATTGTGCGAGTTTGAGAGATATCCATTTTTCCAGGCTGAAATTCGGCACCACTATCTCTGCCGAATCAAAAGGATCCCGTTTTTCCAGCTCTTGTGCCAGAGGCACAATTAGACATTCCAGGCGGTTTGAATAGTGAAGGAGAGGCATTTTTCAATGATCAGATACCGATGAACAATGATCAAGCTGCTATGATCAATGAACAGTAAACAAAAATCAAATTGGAGAGAATTAAACCTCAGGCACCAGGTGTGCGGAACACCGGATTAATGACCTCAATCGATGCAGAATCCCGCAAGCGCTTCAGTTCCTTACTGAGCAGTGCCTGCTGCAAATTTTGACGGAGCTGTGCCCTGACTTTGTCTTTCTGCTCATCTGCATTTTCTACTGCAAGAGTACGTTTTTTAAAATGAATCAGGTCCGCACGATTTTCATTCAAGCTTAAGCCGAAAAGTTGATTTTGATTTAAATGCAAGCCCACTTTACGGAATTCTGTATTGTCACCCACTCCAGGCAGGAATCTAGTGTTTGCGGTAAAGGCTAAAGTTTCTGTTTCTAGCCCAAGTTTATCTGCAAGTCTTTCAATGTTCTCACCTCCCTTAACTTGAGTCAAAGCGGTTTTTGCTGTTTCAAGGGCCAGTGATCTGGCTTTTTCAAGACGTACTGCAGTTTCGACATCCTCCTTTGCCTCTTCAAAGTCACGTGTGACCGGTTCTTGTGCTTGACTGAGACGGTAGACCACATGTCCCAAAATAGGATTACGTCTCCAGACACCCATTTCTCCAGGTTTCCGACTCAGTAACTCTGTAACAAGTCCTGAAGCGGAACCAAGTCCGGGTATGACCTGAGATTTGTCAAACCACTTTGAGATTTGCACCTCTTTGCTTAATTTCCGGGCTTCCTCAGTAAATGACTCTCCGGCAAGTCCTGAAAGTCTGTCCAGTTCTTCATCGAGTCGTTTTTGTGCTCGGCTTTCTGCAAGAATACCCGTTATTTCATCTCGTGCTTCGTCCAAAGATTTTGTAATTTCCTCTTTAAGTTCATCGACTTTAATCAGGTGCAACCCAAATGGAGACTGTACAATATCACTCACTTCTCCTGCAGCCAGGGCAAAAGCAGCGGTTTCAAAAGCCGGTACCATTTCTCCGGGCTTAAACCAGCCCAAATCACCACCATCTGCGGCTGTTCCATCTTCAGAATGCTCTCTTGCCAACTCCTCAAATGACGTTCCAGACTTGATTTGCGTCAGCAGTTTTTCCAACTGCTGCTGTTTTTCAGTAAGTGTTTCTTTCGGAGAATCCGGAGGAAGTTTCAAAAGAATGTGACGAGCCTTTATTTGCGGTGGAGTAACATAACTCTCAGTATTTTTCTTGAAGTAACGGCGTACTTCACGTTCACGAACCTTGACAATATCTTTGTAGTAATCTGCTGAAAGAGTATAAAACTCAATTTTGAATTGATTCAGAGTCTGGAATTCATCCGGATGTTCCTGATGGTACCTTCTAAGATCCACTTGATTTACTGTTGTTTTGTCGATGAAAATCTGTGGATCAAAAAACACATACTCCACTTCAATTTCCTCAAAGTCCATGCGGTAAGCTTGTTCGACCTCCCTTGAACTGATCACCAGACCTGTACCAAGCAGCTGTTGTTTTTTTGCAAGTAAAAGGTCTGCCCTCAGAGAACCTTCGTATTCATGTCGCACAATCCTGTTTTGACTTAAAACAGTTTCATAAGTATCATAATCAAACTGTCCATTTTTTTGGAAAAACGCCTGCCGGCGGATGTAGTCCTGAAGTTCCAAATCTGTTGCTATCAGGTTGAGTTCAGCTGCATCCGTCAGGAGCAGGTGCCGGTCAATGAGCTGATTAAAAACTTGTTGACGCAGATTCAGCTGTTCTGCAAATTTTTCTGCATTTTCTCCAAACTGTTCCTGGAAAGCACGCATCCGGTTTTGATAAGTTTCACGGTATTCCTTGAGTAAAATTTCCTGATCGTTCACTGTGGCCACAACTTCCTTGCGGTCACCAAAAAAACCTCCTACTCCAAACGATAAGACAAAAGTGATGGCAATAACGCCCATGAGAAGTTTGAAAAATAAGTTATTTGAATATTCTCTTAATTCCTGAATCATCCGAGCCCTGTTTTTATTTTAGTTTTTAATGTCAGCTTATTAGTAGTATGAATCAACCTTTAATTAGATTAGATTTTAATCATTCTTGCAAGTCAAACTCAGTTTATCCAAGTAATATTTCAGAATAAACGTTATTGTCTTCAAGGGCAGGAGTGTTATTTTTAGTTCGTTTTCAAACGTGTGTATGATAAAATAATTGTCCCTGGTAGCAAGCACGATTTCACGATCCATGTAATCAGTCTTCCGCAGTTAGAATTTGCTGAAGCCCTTCAAAACAATTTTTATCGTTTTATGCAAATCGCATGAATGACTTAAAACAGAAAATCCGTACGATTCCCGACTTTCCGGCACCCGGAATTCTATTCCGGGACATCACAACCCTGCTTGCAGATCCGGGAGCTTTTAACGACGTTATAGAGCGCTTTGTTGAGCATTATCAGTCGGAACCGCTTGAATCGCCCAATTTTCACTCTTGTCAATTTTGAGGGAGAATGAAACAGGTTGCATCCAAAACAGGGTTTACTGATTATAAAATCAGGCCCTTTGAAACCATTGCCGAGCAAGTCCGGAAATGGCGGGAAGAGGGCCGGAGCCTGGTTTTTACCAACGGCTGTTTTGATTTACTGCATGCAGGTCATGTCAGGTATTTGCAAACCGCAGCAGACTTTGGTGACATTTTCATCCTGGGCCTCAATTCTGATACGTCTGTCCGGAAATTAAAAGGCCCAACTCGTCCTATCATGCTGCAGGCAGATCGTGCGTTTTTGCTTAGTGCACTGGAAGCAATCGACTGTGTTGTGATTTTTGATGAAGAAACTCCAGCACGATTAATCGAAACAGTGATTCCGGATGTTTTAGTAAAGGGAGGTGACTATATCGCAGAGGAAATCGTCGGATATGACACTGTTACAAAAAATGGAGGCAGGGTGGAAATAGTTCCCTTTTTAGAAGGTAAATCGACATCCGGCATGATCAACTTAATAATGGAGAACACATGATTGTTGTTACGGGCGGAGCCGGATTTATCGGCAGTAATATTGTCAAGGGACTGAATGATGCCGGAGAAGAAGATATTCTGGTAGTCGACAATTTGAGTAACGCGGAAAAGCACCTCAACCTGAACAGCTTGTCGATTGCAGATTATCTGGACAAAGATGATTATTTGAACAGCCTCAACAAGTTTCAGAACGTCAGTGCAATTTTTCATCAGGGTGCCTGTTCATCTACAACAGAGCAGGACGGCAAATACATGATGTCCAACAATTACGAATATTCCAAAACGCTGCTCAACCATTGCCTTAAAAACAAAATTGATTTTCTTTATGCTTCCAGCGCCGCAGTTTACGGCAATGGAGAAAAAGGATTCGTAGAGGAACGTGAATCTGAGTACCCGCTGAATGTTTATGGTTTTTCCAAATTTGCCTTTGATAATTATGTCCGGCTCATTCTGCCAAAAGCCGAAAGCCAGGTGATGGGTCTGCGTTATTTTAACGTTTATGGACCGCAGGAAAATCACAAGGGCCGGATGGCATCAGTCGCTTTCCATCTTTTTCATCAGCTTCAGGAAACAGGAAAAATGAAGCTTTTTGAGGGTAGTGGAAATTTCCGGCGTGACTTTATTCATGTTGCAGACACAGTGAAAATCAATCTCCATTTTTACGAATCCAAATCCAGCGGTATTTTCAATGCCGGCACCGGAAAAGCCCGGAGTTTTGAGGATATTGCCACCACCCTGCAACGCCTGCACGGCAGCGGTGAACTTGAAACTATTCCCTTTCCGGAGGATCTTCGGGGTAAATATCAGGAGTTCACGGAGGCCGGACTGAATAATTTACGAAGTGCGGGTTATACAGAGGAATTTATTTCCCTGGAAAAAGGGGTTGGGAAATATTACGAGCAGCTTTCTAACACCGATGGAAGGTATATTTGAAAGTACCCACAAAAAAATCGTCTAGCAAAGTTCCCGACTCCGAATTTCCCGGGTTCAGCGCAACAGAACTGCCAGGCTTTCTATTTGTTGATCACATTGCAATTGCAGTTTGTAGTGGAGATTTGGAAGCTCAGCTGAAAATGTACCGGCTGATGGGATTTAGAGAAATGCACCGTGAGGAAATGGGCGGTACGGACCAGGTTCTGGAAGTTCTGCTGCAAATTGGAGAAAGCCAGAATTTGATCCAGTTGCTGGAACCTCTCTCTGCAGATTCTCCGGTACAAAAACAAATTGACCGAAACGGAGGGCGCGGCGGATTGGCACATGTTGGTTTGCGGGTAAAAAGCGCGCAGGCTGCTTTTGACTTTCTCAAAGCACAGGGTTTCCGGATTGTAGATGATGCACCACGTCCCGGTTCTCGGGGCACGACCGTCTTTTTTATTCACCCCAAATCTCATCAGGATGCACCTTTTGGAGTGCTCTATGAAATAGTCGAAGATCCAAAATAAATTAACAGGAATGAACTCTGAAAAGAAAATAGTTTTAGTAGTTGGAGGTGCAGGATACATTGGTTCGCATGTGGTAAAAGCACTGCGAAATGCTGGGAAATCACCAGTGGTTTTTGATAATTTAAGCAGTGGACTGCGTGAGAATCTGTTGCCCGGAATCCCTTTTACTCTCGGAGACACTCTGAAACCTGAGCAATTGGAACCAGCAATGAAAGGCGTGGGTTCGATCATCCACATGGCGGCGCTGAAAGCAGCAGGTGAGTCAATGGCAGAGCCCGAAAAATATGCTGAAAACAACATTTCCGGAACAATCAACCTGCTCAATGCGGCAACGGCAGCAAAGGTGAAATATTTTGTCTTTTCCTCAAGTGCGGCCGTTTACGGTGAGCCGCTATATCTTCCTCTTGACGAGTCACATCCCACGGCGCCTATGAACTTTTACGGCCACACAAAACTGGCAATTGAGAATTTGCTTCGCTGGTACAGTCAGCTCAAGGGGTTGCGGTTTTCCAGTCTGCGTTACTTTAACGCAGCTGGTTATGACGTGGATGGAGAACTGAACGGACTTGAACATGAACCGAATAACTTATTGCCGATTGTGCTGGAAACAATAGTCGGGCGGAGAAAAAAAGTAGAAGTTTTCGGCACCGATTATGATACAAGGGACGGCAGTTGCATACGTGATTATATTCACGTCAGTGATCTCGCGGACGCACATCTAAAAGCACTGGATTATCTGAAGCATGAAAATCAGGATCTGGTGATTAATCTTGGCACATCCAACGGTTTGAGTGTGCTGGAAATTATGCAGATTGCACGTGAAGTATCCGGACAGGAATTTAATTATACCCTCGGACCTCGCCGTGCCGGTGATCCTGCGGTTGTTTTGGCAAAAGCAGAGTTGGCGGAGGAACTGCTTGACTGGAAGCCAAAACACAGTGACGCAAACACTCTGCTGGAAACAACTCTGCGGGCTTATCGGCAGAGTTCGTAGTTTTTTCGTCGACATCTTCAAACTCATCTTAAAACAATTACCAATAGAACAATTATGCGTATTTATATTTTGATTCTTGCAGCGTTTGCCTTGGG
>OFKE01000092.1_pt1 | contig 11496 bp, 7 predicted proteins | sample 1540451 | NCBI WGS metagenome assembly OFKE01 (sample SAMEA104347367, study PRJEB22522) | marine metagenome | isolation source: seawater | reverse complement strand
GATATAATCAGTAAGAAAACGAGAATCAAGGTAAACTGACGCTCGTTCACGGCCGACTGTCATCGTTCTCACTCTTTTATCCCTGCTCCCCTCTGTTATCGAGTCCAGCGAAGTATTGATGGCCCGAGACGTTGTTGGAGGAACATGGCAAAGATATGGCCGTTCGGGAAGAAACCGGCCGAGCCGCGCCATGTTAAGCAGCCCAAAAAGCGTAAGATCGTTGAGTACGAGAGGAAGCCAGATGACTCCTCTGGAGAGATAGTGGCCGACCGAAGCCATCTTGAAAACGCAGCTTTCAAGGATGCCATGGCGCTTCTCGGAGATGATTCCAAGAAACAGTGAGGTCCCTCTATAGGACGGGCTTCGGGATCAGTCGACCTGAGGATTCGATGTCGAACTCGCCCGCATGGATGGGTGATCTCAGTCCGAATTCGTAGCCGACTGCTGGGTCGATCTCTCCAAACTGCCCGAGCTCCTCTCCTGAGATGAGTACTCTCGCCCCACGGCCTGCTATCCAGGGTCCCTGTTCTTCCTCTGTCGCTTCGAACACGACTTCGTCCATATCTGCACCGAGGTCCCTCAACAGGGCCTGTGCGATGCCTTTTGCCGCAGTGAACCCACCTCCGACCTCAGCACATGCCCAAGCCACCCTCGTCGAGTTTGCAGAGTTACTCACAACCTCTCCCAATTCATACACCTTCTGTGGCAACTCGTGATGCCGATTGGCCGCAAGCAGCTTCAGCAGAGAGGGCAGGAGGTACTGGCGTAGCATAGTATGGTCTCTGGTGATAGGGTTGGAGATCACTGACAGCCTCCCTCGGGCAGGCCATCTGACTCTCTTGAACTGGTCCCTTTCATTCGACAAGGTAAGTCCTTGCGTCTCTTGGATTCCCAGTGACCTCAGGCTTGCCCTGATTCTGCGTTCAAGGTGTGACGAACTCAGCGGAACCGCGTCTAGGTGGACTGCGGAGAGCTTCTCGGGCATATTGCCGTAGCCGTACCCGATGGCTATGTCCTCGACGATGTCTATTGGGTGCATTATGTCGCTGCGCCATCGTGGCATTTCCACCACGTGCTCTCGCTCGCCCACTGCACAGTCCGCCCACCGCTCCACCCTGTTCACGCCGTCGGTAACCGTTCTCGATTCAATCAGTCGTCCACCCATCTTAATCAGGGCGGCCGCAATCTCATCTGAACCCAAATCTAGACCTAGCACTTTCTCAATCAACTGGTCCGGAACCCGATGCCTCACGGCATCCCCGCGTGGAGTGTTGGCAACATCGCTATCGTATCCGGTGACGCTGACGCTTTCAATCGCACCACCTCTCTCATGCAGTGACAGGCACACCAGTATCAGGCATGCTTCACAAGCCCGCTCGTCCCATCCAGTCACGTCAATGAAGAAATCCGTCGTGGACTCTGTGACTGTGGTGTGGTCACCATTGATTATCGGAGGGAACGACAGGATGTCGTCGTTGGAATCGATAATCACTGGAAATGAATCCAAGCCATCCATCAGGTGCGCGTATTCGACGCCCTTGGGATGTTCTTCCAAAATCTGCTTAATTGTCATCTCCTCACTCATCATCAAAGGCACGAAGGAATGCGATTCAGGTACCGTGACGACCTTGAACGGCTCAGAGAGCATAGATAGGTCGTGCACGCCTATAGAGGCGAATCTGCGCTTGCGCCCTAGTGTCAGATGAAGTTTCTCTTGATGGTCCATCAGGGACTGGATGAACTCATTCTTCTCGGAGTCGGTGTTTCCAGTGTTAACACCTCTGACTATCGCTGCCATGATGACCGGTCTGACCTGTTCTAGGGATGGGTCAACCACCATTTCCACTCCGCTCTCAGAAACCTCGACAGATGGATCTTCGAAAGTCCCACCTACGAAACTCCTGGCAGCCCGAGCTAGAGATTCGTGACTGAGCAGGTCGGGGCGGTCTGGAAAGACTTCGACCTCGATGATTTCGTCGTCATTGCCCTCTACTGGGCACCCCATAGCTGGTAGCCAGTCTGACCAGCTTCCGCCAGAGTGCTCGGCGCCGTTGATTCCCTGGATGTACTGCAAGACGGAGTGCTGAAGGTTTAGAGTAGGCATTTCTCACCTCAATTACCAAGCCACATGGGCAGCGGGCGGTCGTAACCAATCAGCCTCAGGCCGCTGATGGAGGCTGTGTCGTAATCTAGGGCCCTGAGGTTTCTTCTACTGAGTTTCTCCAGCCCGTCAAGGCCTAACTCATGCATCCAACCCCGAACGGCCGAGTCGAGCCAGACCAAGGTCTCCTCGAGACCATCTTCAGGAGGTGGCGCCACTAAGATAGGACATCCTGCCGCGATTGCAATCAACATGTCCTCAGCACTCGGTGCCTCATCCATCTCGATGAGTAGATGGCGCCCTTGCTCGGTCAGGTTCATCGCCCGGGCGGCGAGACCTATTCGTGGTAGAGCAGACGCCGCGCGACTGCCACCAGGGGCTGCTGCGTCGATGACTGCGCCGTCCAAATCAAGGTCTACAACCAGTCTGAACAGGTGATCGACCCTATCGACACGGTCACGCAGGAGAATCATCGATTCATCGCTCATCTTGCAGGTAATGGATACCAGAATGGCCTCAATCTCGGCGTCGTTGAGTGGTGGCATGTCAGCCAGATCAAGTACTATACCTGCACAATTCCCAAGCCAGTCCCCACAGTCGACGAGATTACCCTCGCCTACGAGAATCAGATCACACTCTCTGGGCGAAGTCCTAACCAGGGCTGGCTGAGTCGAAGCCGCTCCCTGCCAGGTGTCGGTGGAGTCAGATTCGATTAACCAAGGGATTGGGAACAGTAGGCCGCCCTCTTTGGAGCCGAGCGGCATCAGGAGGGTGTACGGATCGAGAGGAGAGTGCTCAGGAAGTCTGTCCGAGGTCGAGGGCACCAGTACGATGCTCTCAAAGCCCTCTGCTATCGATGAATCAGGCATCTTCGTAGATCCCAAAGGGGAGTCAGACGGCACTAGGACCAACGCATCTTCTTCCAGAGTCAACCCCAGCGGCTCTAGATGCTCAGCTAACTGGGCCATCTCTGCGGTTTCTATCCCTCTCATGGCCGCACCTTCTCCGGGAGGGGGGCAACTACCGGCGATGACCACGCGCCCTCCGGTCATACCGACTCCGGGCTCGGAGCCAACTGAGCCAAGGACAACAACAGTTCCGGCGCTCATGCCGGCCCCAGCCCTCTTCCCAGCATGGCCCCGGACGATTACCGTGCCACCAGACATGCAGGCACCGACTTCGTCTCCGGCAGAGCCATGCACTGTGATGAAACCTCCAGTCATCCGACGTCCGAGACGGTCTCCGACGTCCTTTTCGACGACTATCCGTCCGTTTCGCTGAAAAGCCCCGAGCATCGATGTACTGGATCCTTGCAGCGTGAAGGTACCTCCGTTGTTCATGCCCCCAGCGCACTCACCGAGGTCGCCAAGCAGCAGAACTCTTGATTTTGAGGGCAGATGAGAAATGGCCCCAATCTCTCCGCTCTTGGGCTTCTCATCTCCTCCGCGACCCCATCCGATCCTGACCAGCAAGTCCCTCTCTAGGGCTTCGGACAGCATTCCATCTAGGTCCCGACCAAGTTTCATGCTCTTCGCAGTGACCTCGCGCATGGCTCTCCCTGTGCGGACATGACGCTAGTGGTCTTCATTCTGACGGGCAGCACGGCCTCAAGTTGCGGCTATTGAGGGTAAATTCGAGGTGCGAGGGGAAGGGTATGTTGATAGAGGGTTGGCAAGGGCGTTGAAACGCCCTCAAGGGGCTGTGAGGTCAAGGCGTGATCAGGGTCGCCATCAACGGCTACGGGACAATCGGCAAGAGAGTTGCCGATGCAGTCGACGCCCAGGATGACATGGAAGTCGCGGGGGTGACCAAGACAGGACCCAGTTTCGGGTGCGAACTAGCAGCGAAGAAGGGCTACCCTCTGTACTGCACCACCGATAATCCAGAGCACATAGCCTCCTTCTCATCCGGCGGATATGAGTGCCATGGAGGACTCTCCGACCTGCTGGCCTCAGCGGACGTGGTGATCGACTGTGCCCCAAGTAAGATGGGGGCGGCAAACCTTGCCAAGTACGAGGCAGCCAGTATCAAGCACATGTTCCAAGGCGGTGAGAAGCACGAACTCACCGGTTTGTCCTACAGTTCTAGCGCCAACCACGCCGCGAACATGAATGCAGATGGCACGAGAGTTGTCTCCTGCAACACCACCGGACTATCACGCACTCTCGTGCCGTTGTACGAACTCGGCAACTCCCTCAAGGTCGAGTGCACCATGATTCGTAGGGCGGCCGACCCAGGTGACTCGAAGAAGGGTCCCATCAATGCCATTAAACCGGTGTTAAAGGTTCCCAGCCACCACGGCCCAGACGTCATGACGGTGATGCCGGAAATCGAAATCAACTCACTGGCCGTAGCAGTTCCAACCACTCTGATGCATGTTCACACCATCATTGCAGATCTTCCCTCAGGACACGGTCAGACGACTGAATCGATTCTAGACATATGGAGGCAGACTCCAAGGGTCATTGTAATGCATGGAGAGGGGAATCGACTGACAACCACCGCTGAAGTCATGGAGATGGCACGCGATTTAGGCCGCAAGTGGGGTGACCTGCACGAGATATTCATCTGGGAGGACGGAGTGAAGTTAGTGGGCGATAGGCTGTACTACTTCCAAGCGATACACCAGGAGAGCGACGTGATTCCCGAAAACATTGACTGTATTCGCGCTCTGATGGGAACTGAATCCGATTGGCGCGCTTCTGTGGCTAAAACCGACAGTGCAATTTCGGATTACTACGGGCTATGAAAGCGCCTTCATGTTGGCGAGTTTCGTGGTACACCTAGTATGAACGGTCAAAAAGCCCCCTCGGGTCGGCTGTTGCATGCTCAGGGCTCGCTCTGTCATACTGGTTCTCACAACACTGCTCTTGTCTACGTGGACCGGAGTGCTTGCGAGCGCCTCGGAAGATCTCTTTACAGGCAGTGATGAAGGAGAGGGTGCTTCTGTGCCTCCAAACTCACAGTGGTCACAGATTGATGCCTCAATAACCTCCTATCCACTGCGTGAGTCATCAGGCCTACTGTACTCTCCGTTCGGCTCGTTCGATCCGCTGGACACCCCCATCCCTCTCGGCCCTGAGAACCTGTACGACCCGCAGGCCCTGAGGCGCACGGGAATGCTTCTGGTTCAATCCGACAGTTCTGACTTGACGGCCATGATGGACACCTTCTCCATCATGGGGGTCGATATCCTAGATGTGATTCCTGATGACGCCGTAGTGGTTCGCGTGGACACGCTGAGTAACGCCGATGTAGTCGAGTCAATCAACAGGCTGCCAAGCGTCAGATGGACTGGTGCGCTGCCAGTGGCGTGGCGAGTAGCTTCCGAGTTGATTCCACTATCAGGGAGGAATGGAATACTAGTCGATTTGGACGTGACGCCAGCTCCAGATCTCGATTTCTATGAATTGGCAGAACTCTCGCTGGATCTGCAGCTGGTCTCCGGAGAAATAGGGCCTAGGGGGGTTTGCGACGCCTATCTGTGCCAGCCCCGCTCTGTTGATGCAAAATGGATTCCAATTCTCGCTATGGATGGCAGGATTCTGCACATTGGCTCAGCTTCGCAAATAGTCATCCACAATACCAACGCCAGTTCAATCAGTGGCATCAACGGTGCGTTGATTAGTTCAGGTGGGACGCTGAATGGGAGCGGCGAGGTCCTTGCCATATCTGACACTGGCCTAGACGATGACCACGGTGACTTCACGAATCGAATCAGAGGAATCTATGACCAGTTTGGACCCGACAACTCGAACGCCGACATGAACAGCGGGCACGGTACTCATGTGACAGCCACATTGCTTGGAGACGGTTCGGGCGACTCGACGACCATGGGCATGGTGCCTGCTGCTACCTTCCACTTCTATCAGCTTGAAGCTGACAGTTCCGGGGTCCTCGCCCGTTGGGGTTCGCTGTACGAAATGTTCACTCACTCGTGGCAGAACAACGCACGTATACAGACCAATAGTTGGGGGAACGAAAACCTCGTCGGTGAATACAGTTCCGACTCCAGATCCGCCGACTCGTTTCTAGTGGATTTCCCACGCTTCCTGGTTCTCTTCTCGGCCGGTGATTTAGGTTCGAGCGGAGCCAGCAGCGTTACACCGCCCGGGACTGCCAAGAATGTCCTGACGGTCGGAGCCTCGACCACCGGGGCGTACGGCAGCACTGCTGAGGGCACAGTCCCCGGATTCTCATCTAGGGGATTGACCCTTGACGGGCGCATCAAACCAGACCTAGTCGCCCCCGGTGTAATGATCTGCTCGGCTATGGCCGAAGAAGCACAGTTCGCCAATGGCGACTCGTGTTCGAGTGCCACTCACAATGATGGAAGCACCCCACTGTACATGACACTCAACGGCTCGTCGATGGCCACCCCCATAGTCGCCGGCGCTGCAGCAATGGTCAGGCAGTATCTCAGGGAGTCAGAGGGCATAAGCGAGCCCCGCTCGGATCTGATTCGAGCCATACTGATTAACGGCGCGGAGGACCTTGGCATTCCTGACATCCCCAATCCGGCTGAGGGGTGGGGGCAGGTCAATCTTCAGAACAGCCTATACCCGTCTTCAGGCGGGCAGAGTCAGTCAGTCCTGTACGACAACTCACGCGAGTTGCTGCCCGGCCATGCCTTCCTCTACACCTTCGACATCGACGCGAGCCAAGGCATGGACATCACGCTGGTATGGAACGATAGAGAAGGGTCGGCAGTAGCAGACCAGAGTGCAGCCCGGTTGGTAAACGACCTCGACTTGAGGGTGACCTCTCCCGAGGGGACTGTATACATCGCTAATCAGTTCTCTAATGGATTCAGCGTCGCGGGAGGCAGTGAGGATCGACTAAACAATGTGGAGAGGGTACGATTGCCTTCCAGCACCTCGGGCACATGGACAGTCGAGGTCGGCCATGCAGGAGGGACGCTGCAGGACTACGCCATCGTACTCAGTGGGGTGGCCACCGAGTTAGAGCAGGCAGACCTTTCTGTATTCGAGGGCTCTCTCTCGAGTTCCGTGGAGAGTCCCCTACAGGGCGATACCTTCCTAGTCGAGGCCGCTTGGAAGAATCAGGCCGCGGCTGATACAGGTACCTACTCAATCGAGGTTGAGGACCTCACTGCGGGGTCGATGATTCACACCTCACAGCGCTCCTCTCTGGGTGGAGGCATGCTCGACTCACTGTCATTCCCTCATTCGTTCTCGACTACTGGCCTGCATGTCCTCGAGCTAAGACTCGATTCGGACTCAGAGGTTGACGAGCTCAATGATGAGTCCACTGGAAATGACAACAACCGTATTCTACTGCATGTCATCGTCTCTCAAATCGGAGTCAGACTCACTCCTCTCATGGATGACGGTAGTATACCTAGTAACCCCGCTGAACTCTCCCAAGCCATGTCGAGGACGTTAGACCCAAGGACAGCTAGTTGGGTCCTTTTCGAGCTCGAGATGCGCAATGAGGGAACCTCGGAGATTTCAGTAGGTCTGAGTGTTTCGCCCGTACAACTACTGGGTAATGACGGCGTCCTTTACTCTCCGCAGGACGAGTGGTGGAAACTAATCAACGAATCCGGACCGTGGACACTGGCTCCGTTCGGCGAGGAGGGCGACAGAGTCGTAGTCACACTGAACATGTCCGACATGGACACTGACTTGTCCAGCCCTTCGGGTGTCGTCTACGCTCTGCCAGGGACTTTCGTCTCAGACCTGACTCTGTTCGATACTAATGCGCCCACAGTTTCTCACAGCATCAGGCTGACAGCATTCGTGGAGAGGGTCGAGGGACTTTACACCATAGTCGCAGGGACGGAAGGATTGGGGGCAGAGCCTGGCAAGTTCGCTGTCTTCTCACTCTCTATCAAGAATACTGGCAACGGCCCGACTCAGTACACAGTCAGTTGCGAGACTACCGACCGCTGGACCATACATATCGGCAACAGTCAATCGTCCGAGATAACCCTTGAACCGTTGAGCAGACTCCAGTTCCTCCCTCTTCCTATCAAAGTCAGAGTCCCCGATGCCGAAGACGGACAGCCTTCCGCGGGATTCACTCAAGACATCGAGTGCATCACAACTTCGGTCAATGACCCGACACTGGAGACCATTGAATGGGCAGTTGTCACCGTGTTGGAGAGTCTCGACTTCTCTCCCGAGCTGTTCGATTCTGAAGGAGTCGCTCTCGGGCCTTTGGCGATAGCTGATCCGAGACCCGTCTTGAATAACGACGTAGTCACAACCGAACTTGTCGTCTCTAATGACGGCAACGTCCCGATGCAGTTCGTAGTACAGGCTTTCTCGTCCCTCAACACATGGCCAATTCAGATTTCGGAGGGCTCGGACGTGCAATCAGAAGAGATCGCACTCGACATTCCTGCTGGGACATCTTCCATTGTCACCATTGTCACCATCGTCCCCCCTGCTGCAGATAGGGGGGTATCCAATACCATCACCATACGTACAACCCTCGCTGGTGGCCCCACAGTCACCAACGCCACACGCCTAGTGGTGCAGGAGATTGCCACCTTGGACCTCTCATGGAATGCCACCATGGCCATTGCTCTGGGAATTCCCGGGACAGCTAACATACAGGCTCACAACACCGGAAATGTCGTCCTTGGTATCAGTCTGACAATGGGTACCCTTCCCGACGGCTGGTCGGGAGGGTTCCTATCGGGCAGGGATTTCTCGATGGAGATGAACCAAGAGGCCACTATAACGGTCGGCATCGATCTTCCCGGTAGCCTCCCCGTTGGGCTCGCGGGTCAAACGGTTTCAGTCATCATCGAAGTCACCCCTCCTTCCGGTGACGATGTATACATTTACACGGTGGAGATGGAAATAGAGACACTATCTTCGATATGGATTGGCGTATCTTGTGATTCACCGTCTTTTGAGGACATCGGGGCCAACGGGCGGACATTCGAAGTCATAGTAACCAATCTGGGAAACTCTCCGGCCGAGGTAATCATCCGGTCCGACGACCTAGAAGGCTGGGGAGTACAAATTAGTCAGGTCCAACCAATGATTCTGGGGGCAGGCGAATCCTCCGCAGTGGCAGTTACCGTAACCCCTAGCGAAGGGACTTCGAATGGTCTAACTCACATTCAATTCACTACCAACTCAACCTACTCAGGTAGTGGACTCCCTACCATTACGGAAGGCACTTTGGAAGTGGGTATCAGCAAGGCTAGGGATTCCAATAGAGGCGGACTCGGTGGTATATTTGACAGCCTCGGACTTCCAGATTGGACCCTAGCACTGACCTTCCTCATCCTGTTAGGTTCCATCGTAGTCTCAGGAGTGAGGATGCGCAGATCCTCGACGACCTCCCTAAGCCCTGAGGAGGAACTGATTCCCGAGGGTTCTGCACTACTGGCCGGAACTCAATCCGAGCGAAAGGCAGCCGCCTTGGAGACCGCAGCCTCAGGAGAGGTACTGACCGGTGGAGTCAGCGATGATGAGATCCAAGCTGCCATAGCCCAGTCGTCTCCGATGCTCAAACCACTTTCTAGCGCTGAGGGGTCTCCGCCCTTGCCCCTTGGCGGTCTGCCCGATGGCTGGACAATGGAACAGTGGACCGCATACGGTCACCTGTGGTGGGAGCAGAACAAGCCTTAGTCTGCGCTTTGCTTATCACTCGGGCCACTCTCGAAGCACCATGAGTGGCTCGATAGTGCTGTTCGGCCCCCCGGGTGCCGGCAAGGGTACTCAGGCCAGCAGGATTTCATCTCTCACCGGCAAGCCTCAGGTATCGACCGGAGATATGCTCCGCGCCGCTGTAGCTTCGGGCTCTGAAATGGGGTCCGAGGCCAAGGGCTACATGGAATCTGGCCTATTGGTCCCCGATGAAGTGATTATCGGGCTAATCTCGGAGAGGTTGCAGGAGCCCGATGCTGTGTCTGGCCTACTGTTGGACGGCTACCCGAGGACAATCGCCCAGGCTGAGGCGTTGGCCGAGGTGGAAGGAGTCTCCGCCGTGATTTCTATTGAGGTTCCTGACGAGGCCATCGTCGAGCGGATAGTAGGCAGGAGAATGGATCCGGAGACCGGGATGATTTACCACATCAGATTCAATCCCCCTCCTCCTGAGATCTCCGCACGAGTCGTTCAACGAAAGGACGACACTGAGGGCACGGTGCGGAACAGGCTGTCCGCCTATCACGAGCAGACCGCACCTCTCGCGGGTTGGTATGAGCAGAGAGGGGTGCTCATAAGAATCGACGGAAACCGCTCTATTGAGGAAGTAGGAAGCGCCATCGAGGCTGCGATTGCATCACTGGGGGGGTCGAGATGACTAACCGGCGGCGCAATAAAGACTCGAGGAGGAAGAGGAGAGCCTCAAAGGCCATTGACGAACTATCCGCAGTCCTGCTATCCTATGGGACTACGGACCCCGAGACTGTCGACGCTGCTGCGAGGGACATACTCAGAATTGGGAAGCGACATGGTGAACGCCCGGAATCGCAAATCACCAGACTGATTTGCAGGGGTTGCGAAGCGGCACTGATTCCTGGTCGCAATGCGAGATTCAGAATCTCAGTTGGCATGCTGATTATAACCTGCAAGGACTGTGGCAGGATAGAACGTTCAGGACCTGATTTCTAGGGGGCGATTAAAATTAGTGAAAAAATTCCTCAATCAATCCTTCGACAGGCGAAGGACAAATCTACTCCTGTTACCATTAGAATAGGTAAGGAAGGAATCACCGACTCAGTGGTATCAGAGTTGAGCGACCAACTCAGCAAGAGAGGACTAGTCAAGGCGAAGGCCAACCGAGGTTTGCTAAGTGGCTCCTCCGAGAGGACACAGGCGTTCGAAGGCCTCGCCGATGCTACTGGCTCCAGATTAGTTCTCAGCAGAGGGAACACCGCGGTTTTCTGGTCCGGCAGGAGTTAGTTCAGGAAAACTATCCTCTCTTGGGAAGGGTTGCGATGGTCATATATTTAGAGGCGACAATGCTCGCCGAGTCATGGTGTCTGAGGAACAGGTTGTCTTAGCCGTATTCGTAGTATCTTTCGTACTCATTCTGTCGGAGTACCTCCACCGTACCATCGCGGCTTGGTTTGGTGTTGTTTGCATGCTCTTCCTTGGCCTATCGACGGGCGTCTTCGAGATGTGTGAGACGGTGACCCTCGGCCCCGACGGGGAATATGCATCCTCCATTTTCCACCATCTGGGTTTTGATTCAACCGCAACGTATGGTGAGATTTGTCACCATTCTCTAGAATCTCTAATGTTGGGTTGGATACACTTTGATGTCATCGGTCTACTATTGGGGATGATGATTTTTGCCGCGCTACTAGAATTCTCAGGATTCTTTGAGTATGTCTCTGTTAAAGCAGCAAAAATGTCGGGTGGAGATCCTTGGAAGCTGGTTGTTTATCTGGGGTCATTTACAAC
>OFKE01000087.1_pt1 | contig 11633 bp, 8 predicted proteins | sample 1540451 | NCBI WGS metagenome assembly OFKE01 (sample SAMEA104347367, study PRJEB22522) | marine metagenome | isolation source: seawater | reverse complement strand
CGCAGTAGATCAGTCCCGGGTTGACTTGCCTGAGGGTCTCGTATCCCAACCCCAGGAGCTCCATGGTGCCCTTGCGGTAGTTCTCGATGACGACGTCGGCGCCGGCTAAGAGTCGGCGTGCTACCTGCTTACCACCCGCCGTCTTCAGGTCAACAACGATGCCACGCTTGTTGCGGTTCATCATCAGAAAAGCAGCCGATTCGCCGCCGATGTCGGGCGGCAGGAAGCGGCGCGAATCGTCACCCGCAGGCGCCTTCTCGAGCTTGATCACGTCGGCGCCCATGTCGGCAAGCATCAGACCACAGCACGGCCCGGCCATGATATGTGCGAGCTCGATGACCTTGATGCCGGACAGTGGTCCCATCTCAGCGCCCTTTGAACTCAGGTGATATTTTGTCAAGGAAGGCCCGGTAACCTATGTGGAAGTCCTCGCTGGCGTAGCAGTCCAGTGAGGCCTCGATCTCTTCGTTGCTGAGCGGTGTCGGATCGGCGAGGCGTATGAGCGCCTGCTTGTGGAACCGCGCGACAAGTGGAGCGCCCTCCGCGACACGACACGCCGTCGCGTAACATTCGGCCTCGACCTCGTCGTCGGCGTCGATGCGGTTGACCAAGCCCATGCGAAGCGCTTCGTCAGAGCCGAAAATACGACCCTCTAGCAGAATTTCGAGCGTCTTCGCGCGGCCGACCAGGTTGACTATGCCACGCAACTCGGCATAGGCCATGACCAGCCCGAGGCGCTTGATCGGCACGCCGAACTTGCTGGATTGGCCGCAGAAGCGCATGTCGCAAAATGCCGCAACCTCCAGCCCGCCGCCGACGCATACCCCCTTGATCAGCGCAAGAGTCGGGTGTCGGCACGCCTCGAGCGCGTTGATCGTGCGCTCGACCGTTGTGTTGTAGGCACGCGCTTTGTCGCGGTCTGCGCGCTCGGTTTCAAACTCCGAGATGTCGGCGCCAGGCGAGAACGCCTTGTCCCCGGCACCGCGTAGCACGATGCAGCGCACCGTGTCGTCGGCCTCGAGCACCTCGATCGCGTCGCCCAGCGCTATCCAGGTCACCTTGTCGATCGCGTTCAGCTTTTCGGGCCGGTTGAGCACCACGGTGACTATCGGCCCGTCACGTTCAACCAGGACGGTATCGGCCATCGCTTCAGTCTCCATAGAACAGATCGACCAGGCTGAGCGCCGTGAACGGAAGGTAGGTCACCATCATGAGAACGGCAAACAGGACGCCGATGAAGTAGATGTTGATCTTGCTGACCTCCCAGATATCGGCCTTCGCCACCGAGCAGGCGGTGACCAGTACACTCGCCACCGGCGGAGTTTGCTGGCCGATTCCGAGATTCAGCGTCACGATAATGCCGAAATGCACCGGGTCGATACCAACCTGGTGCACCAGCGGCATGACAATCGGCACCACCAGGATGATCGCCGCGGCCGAGTGCAGAAACAAACCGATCACAAGGAAGAACACGTTTAGCAGCGCGAGCACGAAGTACTTGTTCTGCGTGATGTTGCCGATGCCGTCGGCTAACGTCTGCGGCACCTGGGCTTCGGTAAGGTATTCGCCGATCAGCACTGACGACGCCACCAGCAGCATCACCACTGCGGTTTGTACGCTACCGTCGATCATCGCCTGTTTCAAATGTGGCCAGTCGAGTTCGCGGTAGATAGCACCGATCACCATTGCCGCCACCACCGCGAGTCCCGCGCCTTCGGTGGCGGTCACGAAACCGCCGAAGATACCGCCGAGAATAATCAGGGGCAGAGTGAAGGCGAGCGCCGCGTCCTTGAATGTCGCCACTACCTGACTTACCTTAAACACTTCCTCGACCGGGTAGTTGTAATGCACCGCGAAGCGGTGTGCGACCACCATCATCAGGAATCCTCCGAGCACACCCGGGACGATGCCGGCGACGAATAATTGAACCACCGAGCTTTGCGCCATCACTGCGTACAGAATCATCGGGATCGACGGTGGAATAATCACCGCGAGCGTTGCCGACGATGAGGTCACCGCCGCCGCGAAAGGAGCGGGGTAACCCTTTTTCTTCATCGATGGAATCAGTATCGATCCGAGCGCGGCGACGTCGGCCACCGCGGATCCGGAAATCTCGGCGAAGAATAGTGAGGTGCCGATATTCACCATGGCCAGGCCACCCTTGACGAAGCCGAAGATGGCTGAGGCAAAGGCGATCAGGCGACGCGAGATACCTGTTGAATTCATAATCGAACCGGCAAGGATAAACAGCGGAATGGCAATCAACGGAAAATTAGTAGCACCGTCCATCATCACCAGCGCCACGTTCGGCAACACGTCCGGTCCGTGGGCAAACACCATCGCGGCACTCGCGACGACCGCAAGCGCCACCGCGATAGGCACGTTGATCAGCACCAGCGCGAGCAAACCGAGAAACATGAATAATATAATCATAAGGCAGATACCCGTGGATCATTCATGGCGCATCATCTCCGCGTGCGCACTGGCCTCACGCATTATCTGTGGCATGTTTAGCAGTTCCGCGATGATGAACAACACCGCGCCGATGGGAATCACCGACTGCGTTACCTGGGTGCTGATCCAGGGAAGGCTGATCAGCGTATCGCCTTCAAGAACGACCAACACGATGTAGCCGTACCAGGCTAGGATCAGGAAGAAGCCGATGACCACGGCCTCGGCCAGCAGCACCAGTGGCACGCGGAAGAGCGGTGGCACCACCGTGATCAGGTTCGGCACGCCGATGTGCGCACGCTTCAGGGCCGCAAGCGAGGCGCCGTAATAGGTCAGCCAGGCGAGCTGCACCGAGGCGATCTCGTCATACCAGGAAAGCGAGGAGCCGGACCAGCGGTAAATCACGCCGAGCACGACGACGACAGCCAGGCTGATGATGAGGAATACCGTGATTGTTTCCAGCAGGCGCTCGAACAGCGCACGGGCATGGTCAAATTTAATCAACCGAGGACCTCTCGAACTAAAACAGTTTAATCAATGAAACAAGCAGCCCCGTGGCGCGAGGCTGCTTGTAGCTTTGCTATTTCGCGAGACCGAGTGCTTTATCGATCAGCTCCTTGCCACCGGGAACGCTGCTGCCAAACTCTTCATAGATCGGCTTGCTGGCGGCGATAAACGCGTCTTTGTTGGCATTGTTCACTGCCATGCCACCCGCCTTCAGCTCGGCGAGCAAGTCAACTTCGAGTTGCGCGGCGGTCTTGTAGACAAAGGCCTGGGTTTCCTTAGCCGTTTCCTCGAGCACCTTACGCACATCCTCGGGCAGTTTCGCCCAGTACTGAGTGCTTACCGTGACGTAGGCCGGGGTGTAGACGTGGCCAGTCATGGAGAGATACTTCTGCACTTCCTGGAACTTGCCGCTGGCAATCTGCGCCAATGGATTTTCCTGACCGTCGAAGGTACCAGTTTGCAGCGCCACGAATACTTCAGAGAAGGATAGCGGTGACGGGTTCGCGCCATAGGCCTTGAACATCTTCACGCGCCACACCGATTTCGGGGTTCTCAGCTTGAGGCCCTGCAGATCGGCCGGTACGTTGATTGGGCGTGTGTTATTGGTGATGTTACGGAAACCGTTCTCCCAGATCGCGATCACCTTGTAACCCTTCTTTTCAAGGATCGGCACCAGTATAGGCCACACGATTTCCTTCTCGATGCGCGCCATGTGTGCGCGATCCTTGACCAGATAAGGCATGTCGAACAGCCCCGCCTCATCGGCGACCGAAGCCATTACCGAAGACGGCAGTGCGAAGTTGACCGTGCCGAGCTTGAGCTTCTTCAGCAGCTCCTTGTCCTTGCCGAGCTGGCTCGAACCGAAGCCGATCACTTTCGCCTTCCCGGCGAGTTTCGCATTGGCACGCTTGGTAAACTCGTTGACCGAGGCTTCGAACAGCGATCCAGGCTTTCCGACGTGGCCGAACTTGAGCTCGAGCATCTGGGCCGCGGCCGGGCTCGCCACCAGCGCGGTGAATGCGAACGCGAGCGTGAACATTTTATTAAATTTACTATTTTCCATGAGATATTCTCCTCTCCTGCGACGATCATATCGTCCTTGGTTAATACGAAGCTTCTGCAAGCACCTTCAGGGCACGCCTGTAAAGGTTGCTGACCGGTACGGCACGGGATTGTGTCGATGCAAATTTAACCGGTTCTCTTGATATTCACGATAATTTAAGGTACTTCAAAAATGATGTCAAGCTTAATTGTTGAAAAATTTAAAAATGCGCGAGCTACCTGCACAACACAGCAAATTCTTGTATATTTAACCAATTTTTAGTATAGATAGATTTATCCTCTACCAAATTTATTTTACTTTTGTTATTGAGGGAAATATGAAAAAGATATTTCCCCTTTTTCTATCTACATTTTTAACTCTTACCATCATCTCCTGTGGTGATGAAAAGGAGGAGTTTACTTCAACTACCACAACTACCAATGACAACAAAACCACTACCAACTACTCCCTTCGGTCGAGATGACAAGCCGCAGTTAATAATATTAGTATCTTATGAGAACTCGTGACTCACGAAATATTCAAAAGTGTTTTAGTAAAAAGCTAAAATATAATTAAACAGGTTGTTCTAATTTCCCCTGACTCCTGAATAAGATATAATATTGCTAGTCTGGTTCAAGAACCGCCAGAAAACCTTCCACAACATCAACCAAAAGGACGTGATGCAACGACTCCAGAGTGGCCGCCATTTTTTACAGATTCCCGGACCAACCAATGTGCCTGACCGGATTCTACGCGCCATCGAACGTCCGACAATCGACCACCGGGGTCCGGAGTTCAAGGGCCTGGGACTTGAGGTACTGGAAGGTATTAAAGAGATTTTCCAGACGAAACAACCGGTGATCATATACCCTTCTTCCGGAACCGGAGCGTGGGAAGCCGCACTTGTCAACACGCTCTCGCCCGGAGATCGGGTGCTGATGTACGATACAGGGCACTTCGCCAGCACATGGCGCAAGCTGGCAGGGAAGCTCAGCCTTGATGCCCAACTACTCCATGGAAGCTGGAGGGAGGGTGCTAAGCCAGAGGAAATCGAGCAGGCGTTGGTGGAAGACAAGGACCATACCATCAAGTCTGTATGTGTGGTCCACAACGATACCGCCACCGGCATCACCTCCGACATCCCCGCAATTCGCAAAGCAATCGACCGTGCAGGACACACCGCCCTCTTCTGCGTTGACACGATTTCCTCACTGGCTTCCATCGACTATCGCCATGACGAGTGGGGTGTGGATGTGACGGTGGGCGGCTCACAGAAGGGGTTGATGCTGCCACCGGGCTTGAGCTTTAACGCTATCAGCAAAAAGGCGCTTGTCGCTTCCGGAGAAGCGAAGTTGCCACGTTCTTACTGGGATTGGGAGGACATGCTCAACGCCAACAAGCAGGGAGTCTTTCCTTTTACTCCGGCAACCAACCTGCTCTATGGTCTGCAGGAATCCATCCGGATGCTGTTGGAGGAAGGACTAGATCAGGTGTTTTCCAGACATAGTCGACTAGCCGAAGCAACACGCGCCGCTGTTCAGGCTTGGGGACTGGAACTCAATGCGCTCAACCAAAGTGAATACAGCAACTCCCTCACCGCGGTCGTGCTGCCTCAAGGACATGATGCGGATGCGTTCCGCAAGGGGGTACTGGAATGTTTCAACGTCTCTCTCGGCAACGGGCTTGGTCGCCTAAACGGAAAGGTCTTTCGCATCGGGCACCTGGGTGATTTCAACGAACCCATGCTGCTCGGCACCTTGGGAGCAATCGAAATGGGGCTGGAACTCGCTGAAATCCCGCATCGTCCTGAAGGCGTCCGTGCAGCGATGAGTAACCTCGTCGAAAACAACCGCTGAATGCTGCCCTATTCGGGACTGTGGCCAGTGGAAATAATCTGGTTGAAAAACAATTTGTCGTTTTCGCTTTCAGGTTTGGAATCGAACTTTTACGGCGTATCCGATTCGACAATAAGCTTATCTTCCATGAACACCAACCGGTGCGCCACAGTACGGGCAAACCCCATTCCGTGGGTGACGCAGTTCATCATCATATCGCTTACCGCGAGGTCGATCATCACGTCAAGCATCGGTGTCGCAGCACACTGATCGGATGTCGCACGGAGCGTCCGGAGCCGTGTTCTATCTGGTGGCGGCAACTCGTCCCGCAGGCAACTATGTGTTCGTTGGCAGTAGCCTGACGAATGCGGGGCAACAGAGAGAGTTCTGCCATTTCCATCGAAACCTCGTAGTGTTCGGCCTGATAGCCGAACGATCCTGCCATTCCGCAGCAGCCTGAGTTGATCGTTTCGACCTCAATTCCGGGAACGTTCTCCAGCAGCTTGATGGTGCTGTCCATCGCGTCAAATGCCTTTTGGTGGCAGTGCCCATGCAGCAGTACCTTTTCGGGTTCAGACGTACGGAATTTAAGGCTCAGCCGCCCCGCGTCATTTTCCGTTATCAGGTATTCTTCCAGCAATTGAACATGATCGGCGAGTTTTTGGGATTGTGGTCCCGGAAGCAGTGATGGGAGCTCGTCCTTGATCGTGAACACACATGACGGCTCCAGCCCGACGATTGGCACTTCGCGCTCGACGTAGGGCGACAAATTTTCCAGCAATCGGGTTGCTTCCAGTTTGGCTTCGTCAATCAATCCTGAGGACAGGAAGGTGCGACCGCAGCAGAGCTTGTGGCGGGAGTTTTTTGCCCGTGGGACGATCACCCTTCGACCGGCCGCTTCCAGCACGGTCAGTCCGTCCCGCAGGACTTGCGGCTCGAAGTAAGTGTTGAAGCTGTCTGCGAACAGAACCACTTCCGGGCCTGCGGTTTTTTGCGAAGTTTCATCCGGATGGAACGGTTGCGAATCCCACTGCGGCAGTTCGCGTTTGCTGGTGAGTCCGAGAAGTTTTTCAGAAAGCTGGGAGAGTCCGGGAATCACGTCCCGCAGGTTCGCCAGTCCTCCGAACTTTGCAACCAAGGGGGCGTAGCGTGGCATGTAGGCAAACAGTCGTTCCCGAAGCGAAAGGCCGTTTTTCCGGTTATAATGGTATAGGAACTCGGTTTTCATGCGGTTCATATCCACTCCAGTGGGGCATTCCCTTCGACACGCCTTGCAACCTACGCAGAGCCGCATGGTTTCATACATGTCCTGGGAGGCAAGCGCCTCCGGCCCCAACTGTCCGGAAAGCGCGAGTCGCAGTGCATTTGCTCGTCCCCGGGTGAGATGGCGTTCGTCGCGGGTGACGCGGTAGGAAGGGCACATCACCTCAGTGTTGAACTTGCGACATGCACCGTTGTTGTTGCACATTTCTACCGCCCGGTCAAAGCCCCCCCACTCCGACCAGTCCAGTCCGGTTTGCAGGCTCGACTGCCGGTAGTCCGGGCCGTAACGAAAGAGGCGGCGATCGTCCATTCTGGAGGGCTGCACGATCTTGCCCGGATTCAATAAATCACGGGGGTCGAAGATGCGCTTGATTTCCTCGAATGCCTTCACGAGCCGCTTGCCGTACATGACCTCGTGAAACTCCGAGCGCACCAGACCGTCTCCGTGTTCTCCGGAATGCGACCCCTTGTACTCCCGTACAATCGCAAAGGTTTCTTCCGTGATCGCCCTGAGTTTCTTCGCATCCATTTCCTGCTTGAGGTTCAGCACTGGGCGGACGTGCAGGCAACCCACCGAGGCGTGCGCGTACCACGTTCCCGTGGTGCCGTACTTAGCGAAAAGCTCGTTGAGGCGGCTGGTGTATTCTGCAAGGTCCGTCAATTCCACCGCACAATCCTCAATGCACGAGACCGGTTTGCCGTCGCCCTTCATGGACATCATGATGTTGAGTCCTGATTTGCGCACCTCCCAGACTTCCTTCTGGAATCCTGGATCGATTGCTTCCACGACAGCATCTGGGAAACCGTGTGCTGCCATCAGTTCCTCCAACTCGTGCAGCTTGTGTTTGAGAGAATCAAGTTCCTCTCCTGCGAACTCGACCAGCAGCAGCGATCCGGGCTTGCCATTCACAAAGCGTTTCAGTTTTACCTGAAATTGAGGAATCTCCGAAGCGAGTTCGAGCATGGTCTGGTCGACCAACTCCACGGCATCCGGTCCCAATTCGACGAGGTGTTGGGTGGCCGCCATAGCGTCATAGAAGGTTGGAAAGTGACACACGCCCAGCACCGTGTGTTCCGGGATCGGCTGGAGATCGAGGTGGATTTCATTGGAAACCGCGAGTGTGCCTTCCGAGCCGACCAGCAGATGGGCCAAGTTGAGCGAAGACCTTGCCTCTGAGGTCAGCACGTCCAGGTTATAACCCCCCACTCGGCGCTGCACTTTCGGAAAGCGCCGGGCCACTTCGTCGGTTTCGCGAGTACCCAAGTCCAGGAGCTGACTCACAAGTTGTTGCTGCCATTCCGGAGCAACGAAGGCCGTTCCGTTCCCCCACTCACCAAAGTGCATGTGATTCCCATCCGCGAGCACCGCGTCCACCGCCCGGACATTGTCCACCATCTTGCCGTAACGGATGGATCGCGCGCCGCAACTGTTGTTAGCCGTCATGCCGCCAATGGTCGCCCGGCTGCTGGTGGAAACATCAACGGGAAAGAACAAGCTGTACGGCTTGAGCAGAGTATTGAGTTGGTCGAGCACAATTCCGGGTTGCACCACCACCCGCCGTGTTTCCGGATCCACCGAAATGAGGCGGTTGAGGTGTTTGCTGACATCGACGATGATACCGTCCCCAACCGTTTGCCCGCATTGCGAGGTTCCTGCGCCCCGCATCGTCACCGAAACGCCTGTGTCGTTGGCGATGCTGATGGTCGCCAGTACGTCCTCCTCGGTTTTTGGCACCACCACGCCCAGCGGTTTGATTTGATAGATTGAAGCATCGGTGCTGTAAAGCCCCCGCGAAAACTCGTCAAACAGCACTTCAGCGGTAGTTTCCCGCCGCAGGCGTTTGGCCAGTGAGGAGTCTTGAGTGGAAGTGGTGATCATGAATGAGATAAGCCAGGTGTACAGGTTGTTCTTTGTAAGTAACTGATTTTGTGGCGCACCAGACAGGACTTGAACCTGTAACCTACTGATAATAAGTCCGTATACTCCATGTTATACTGAGTGCTATTAAGTAACATTAACTAATATATTCAGCATTCTAACTCCCCTTGCCACTTATATCAAGTGTTACTGAATAGTACTGAATATCAGGGCTGATAGACACCTATATGGACACCTAATTGTTGCACTCAGGTCGAGCCATTAAGTACTTGGCCGGAATACGACGAAAACCTGATTGCTGAAGAGATGGTAACACTAGTTGTCTAGGTAAATGGGAAAGTCAGAGACCGCAACGGGGAACCCTATATTCCTGCACACTTGTCAAAAGATCAAAATATTCTAGTTCAGACAGGAGATACAATTCGGGTATCAACGCCCGGAGGCGGTGGTTACGAAAATCCATTTCTCCGAAATCCGGATCTTGTCCGGCACGATGTCCAAAGAGGCTACTACACTCCTCAAGAAGCGCAGGAACGCTTTGGTTTTGTGCTGAATCCGCAAAATGAAGTCGATTCGAAGGCCACCCAAAAACTCAGGAAAGGACAATCGTTTTTTAATCTCTCAACGTAATCCGTCATTTGCTGAAATCTGCTCGGCTTCCAATCCGCCTATACGTGCATGTGTACGTCCTCCGGTTGTCATGATCAGTCCATAAATAATTTCATTTGCTCTTGGCGCGTCCTGTACGTAAACTTCCATTGCGTCAAAATGACTGCGTACATAAGAGGCATTGATGTGTGTGATGGGAATATCCATCCGACAGCCGATGCCGCCGACTTTCTTGGCAGAAGGCACGATGGCCAGCGCACCGCCCAATGCCTCACGCATGGCATATCCTCCCGGAACATGCCAGAGTGCGCCGTGTTCCAGTTCTCCGGCTTCTCCGACAATTGAGCCCTTTCCGTAACTTTGAATTTGATCTGCTCCTCCAAGTAATTCGATGAGTTGGTTGGCCGCATCAAGTCCAATTGGTTTTAAGGCTTCCATCATCGGTGTGATGTCTTCAACATAACTTCCTGCATACGGGTTTTCCAGAACAATCAGGATTGCTCCTTTTTTGATTGGCTCCGTGTGAGCCGGGCCGCCTTCATGGTAAATATTTTCGATGTGTGTTACGATTTTTCTGACTTTGATCAAATCATTCATTTGATTCCTTTTTTAGATTGTTTTCAACAACAAGTGTTTGCTTCTGCAGTATTTTATGTCAACCAATATATAACATCATTCGGTTTGATTTACAAGAATGTTGGGATTTTACTTGGAGGGTGTCTGACTTGTGAAGAATTAGTGGGGGTTACTCACAGGAAAGGTGTTGGGCCGTTGCCGCTATATATAAAAGGCTCTCAGATATTTTTATTGAATTATAGCACACTCTTAACTTTTCACAATTAAATCAGGGAGAGTTTTTAGCAGGAATCAGCTTAATATTTCTTTTCGCGGCAATTTTACTTTGCCAGATTTTTCCCAACTGTTCTCGTGAAATATTTGGAAGATCGGTGACGGACCTGAGTGCGGATTGACCTCGCTTGATCACAAGAATTCCTGAAGGAACCAGTTCCAAGTGGTTCTTATCATCACGTTTTAACAAAGCAAACTCAAAGTAACCACTGGCTTTGCTTTTGACAAGAACCTGTTTATTTTCTGTCTCAATCCAGCTGAAGTGTTCATCACCTCTAAGATGGGCTTGAAAGGTTGAACCGTCAGGTTGGGCAAAGGTGATTAAAAATGGTACAGCGGGAACCGCCATTAAATTCATGGCAAAGCAGGTAAGCAGTGCAATTGTTAAGCTGATGCGTTTCATGTTTCTTTTATTTGCTGATAGTTAATGTCATATTGTCTCCGGCTGCACTGATGCTAGTGGCGCTGATTCCGGAAGAAGAGTTATCGTAGAGTTTGCTGTTCGGAGTACTGCTGTTATCGAATGTTGCATTATTTCCACTATAAAACAAATTTGTAGTCCTGCCATATGACGAAGCATTGTCTAAATCACCATCATTAGCCTCTACAAGGTCTACTAATTTTGGAGATTGTGTCTCGCAAGTATTGTTATCAGAACAGGTACTGAGAATGTCCTTGATATGCCAGATTGCCGCTCCTCCACTGTAGCTACTCCACACTCCATAACTCGAACTGTTATCAAGCAGTAGACCATTAAATCCTTGATCATAGCCACCTGAACTACGGTTTTCAAAGAGAAAGTATTCACCACTAGTAGAAGTTGTGGCTTTGTAGATTCCGCAGGAGGACGCATTATCTATATTTTTATAGACTGCAGGCAAGGTAAGATTGTCTGTACCGTTGTCAACTGTTTGAGGGACACATGCCCTAATATTTTCCTTTGACCAGGCACTGAGATGTACGGGTGTTGCTCCGCTTTTTTCACTGGATGATTTACGTCCCCAGACCCCGCTTCCCATCAGACCGAAAGGACCAATACCTGAGTTTATTGGTGATAGTCTAGTGTCATACAAATCCGGCAAGAGAAAATAGGCATGTCCAAGTTCGTGAGCTATTATACCTATGGTAGCATCCCAGGTATCGCTGGAACTCCTACCCTGACGTTCTCCAAACTGTGAGTAGCCGTTTTGTCCGTAGC
>OFKE01000083.1_pt1 | contig 12117 bp, 7 predicted proteins | sample 1540451 | NCBI WGS metagenome assembly OFKE01 (sample SAMEA104347367, study PRJEB22522) | marine metagenome | isolation source: seawater | reverse complement strand
ATAAAAAATTTTGTTGGTTGGTAAAGACAGGGGATTAAAACTGCCAGGTAGTGAAGGGGTAGTAGGTTGTGGAAGGTTGTAAGACTTGAAATCTATCGTGTAAAAGACAGCATTGGAATCTCAATTGTTGATTCTATCTGTTAATTTTTTTTGATTTCAGAGAGGGAACATGTGGCCCGACAATTGTCTTCGTTAAATTAAAGTATCCTCTCATTTAATTATTTTAACTGATTTTTAAATCTTGGGAATGTCTGATTTTATCAATATCCTCTTCCATGTCCCTCAGTTTATGGATCAAATCGGCAGTGAAAATTAGATCGAGGTTGTCTTTCAGAACCTCTTTACCTACAACGTACTTCCTTAGTGCTTCACTATTCCAGCGTATAATCTTAGCTGCCTCCTTGCCGATTTTGACATCCGCCGAGGTTTTTTCTCCGGTTATGTAGGACTGCTCACCAATGAATCCGCCTGTAGGAATAATTATATGTTCTCCATGTTTGAGCACCACTTCAGCCTCACCTTCCACCACATACATAAGACTGTCCAACTGAGTATCACGAGTAACAAGACCCTCTTCAGGTTGGAGTTCTTCCAAAGATCCTTGGTCGACCAAATGTTTAAATTCTCTTAGTCCGAGAGATTTGAATGTCATATTATAGATCTTCTGTTCTAAATCACTTAGTTCGATCGGCCTACTTTCGAGGTAAATAATAAAGAGCATTGCCAAGTTGATAATCGTATAAATACCAACCCAGACAATGGTATTCCACAGAGGTTTTTCATGAAAATATAAGAAATAGGGTATAACTATGATATTCCCTGTAATAGTGAGTAACCTCAGCCAGACAATTTTTTTTGCCATAAAAGCTGCTAAGAAAATAATATTAGCGGTATTAAACAGAATTACTAAAATTTTCCACTCATTCATTATCTTCCTCCATTTAATTTAGACTAAGAAAATTATTTATCTAAGTGTTTTATTTCACAAGATAGGCCAAAAAGTATATTCTCCTGTGAAAATGCAAATTTAGTACTCGAATTTCTTTAACTCACGACCTTCCTGAGCATCCTGTACAACATCCAGGTTTTAGAGTAAAAATCATCATTAAACTAAAAGCGTTCAATATCGTCATCACCAAGGTACTCACCCTGCTGAACCTCAATTATCTGCAGAGTTGTGTTTCCGGAATTTCCAAGACGGTGCCGCATTCCTTTGGGAATGAAAGCAGATTCGTTTTTTTGCAGAATCACCTTTTCATCACCACGCTGAACATCAGCTGTTCCCTCAAGCACAACCCAGTGTTCGCTACGCTGTTGATGACTCTGGAGAGACAAACTTTTGTCTGGCTGGATTTTCAGCATGCGGATACGATACCTCGTATTTTCCAGAATTGTCGTGGCACTGCCCCAGGGACGCATTACCCGTGTATGAAACTTATATTCGTGACGCTCCTCGCTTTTCAGTGTTTCAACGAGTTTTTTTACATCCTGGGAACGCGTCATGTCGCATACCAGCAGCGCATCATCAGTTTCAACAATGATCAAATTCTCAGCGCCAATACTCGTTACCAGCTTTTTGCTGCTGAAGATCAGGCAGTTTTGCGTTTCATGGGAAATAACGTTGCCCCGTATGACATTACCCTGTTTGTCTTTCTCTGAAACCTGATAGATGCTTTCCCAACTGCCAAGGTCACTCCATTCCATATCAACTGGCAAAACTGCAACCCGCTTTGATTTTTCAAGCAGTGCGTAATCAATTGAGTCAGACTCGATGGATTGGTATATTTTCCGGATTACTTCCGGATCAGCAAGCTCCTTTCCATCAACCGTTGCGTTTTCGAACACAGAGAGCAATCCCGGTGCATGATTACGAAATTCATCCAGCCAGGTTTCTGCGGTTGCCATAAAAATACTCGCATTCCAGGTATAATCTGAGGATTCCAGATAGCTTTCTGCCGTTGACTGGTCAGGTTTTTCAACAAAATCTGCAACCTTAAAACCAACTTCAAGTGCTTCTCCTGCCTTGATGTAACCATATCCTGTTTCCGGCCGGTCCGGACGTATTCCAAAAGTCACAAGATAACCTGAACTTGCCAGAGTTTCCGCATTTTTTAAGGCACCGATAAAATGTTCAGGTGCCTTTATCAGGTGGTCCGAAGCCAAAATGACGACCGGCTCACCGCGTTGATTTTCCGGAATCTGAAGAATCCCCCATAGTATGGCCGGTGCAGTGTTGCGGCTAAGCGGTTCAATAAGTAACTGTTCAGGACGATAGTCCGGATATATTTGCGCCATCTGCTGCTGAAGCTCTCCTTCATGTGATGCAGAACCGACAACATAGATTTTCTCCGGATCAATAAGTGTTTCCAAACGCCTGCATGTTTCCTGGAACAGGGATTCGTGAGTTGAACCAAGATTGAGAAATTGTTTGGGAGTCATACTGCGACTATAAGGCCAGAGACGTGTTCCTGTTCCTCCGGCAAGGATCATTGCAATCATATATTTTTTATACCAGTTAATTGTCAGGTTTTTCAGTTTTTGAAGAGATGTTTTTGAGAAAATCCAAATGACTAAGATTTACTGCAATTGAAGTCAGACTGATCAATGAACCACTTTTCAGTTGCTCAAGTGACTGAATATATGCCCGTAAATGGGCAGCATTCATTTCTTCCAGTGGTTCCAGTAAAGTTGAGAAATCCTGTTCTTTCATTGTCTCAATTTTGTGAGATGCAAGCAGTACTTCCAACAGCCTCAATTTGTTTGCATCCAATGTACGTAAAAGAATGTCCTGAAATTCCAGTTCCCAATCATTGCCTGGCTCCTGCAAAATCAGACGTTCTCGAAGCCAGTCTAGTCCAAATTTCTGTTCTACACTCTCTGCAATACGATATGCCGTAGAGACACCCAGTTTTTTGTTAATGCACAAATGAATTACATCCGGAGCTAATCTTAAACGCCGCAGTGAGGTCCTGACAGCGTCAATTGCACGTTGTTCGCTTAAATCTTCTGATTCAACTTTTTCCCGCTCGGAATCTGGAGGAGATTGATCGTTTTCTGAATTTAATGTATCTACAGAATTATCTGGATGCTCCACCAGTTCACTCAATAATCCATGATATTGGTCGATTTGTTCAAAACCCGGTGGAACTGCTTGACTCTGCAGTACATTTCGAACAAGCATCTTCAAAACATCTTCCAAATCTATCAGTACTTCGTAACGCTCTTTCTCACTGATATCTGTCATAGAATACAGACGCTCCCGTATTTCTGTTGCACCAAGGCTTGACTCCAGTATCAGATAGGTCCTTATTATATCAGGTATGCTCCGTTCAGTGACTTGTGCCATTCTGGAAACAAAGGTTGAACCTGCCTGATTAGTGATATTGTTCGTCAGAACCGTAGAAACAATTTCCTTTTTCAGAGGATGATCGTTGGCATTTTCACCAAAGTGACTTTTTAAAGTTTTAGGAACATACTCTAAATACGTTGCAGTCAGTTCTTTTTCAAGCGGCATTTCTGAAGAGGTAAGCGCTTCGTAGATCTCCATTTTTGCATAAGCCATCAATACTGAAAGGACCGGACGCGGCAAAGGCATGTTTGCATGTTCCAACTGATCAAGTTCTGTACGTGTTGGAATGTATTCGCCGCGTTTATTCATACCCTGTTCCTGCAGGTGCGCAATCAGCTTACGGAACAAACGGAAATTGAGGTTGGAACGAATGCTGTCCATTGAGATCAAACGGTGCTGTCCGCGGTTATTGGCTAATACAAGCTCAGAAACCTCATCGGTTGCTGATGCAAGCAGATCATTTCGCTCTTCCTTTGACCCTACAATGCCTCTTCTAAGAAGCTGCTGGAGTAATATTTTGAGATTAACCTCATAATCCGACATATTTACACCACCGGAATTGTCAACAGCATCGGTGTTCAGTCTAACTCCATTGTTAGCAAGATCAATGCGCGCCAATTGAGTCAAGCCTAAATTAGCCCCTTCACCAATAACCTTCATTTGACATTCAGTAGTATCAATTCGTAAAGAGTTGTTTGCCTGGTCTCCAACTTGATAATGAGTTTGATCAGCAGTTTTAATGTATGTACCTATGCCGCCAAACCACAGCAGATCTACGTCCATTTGTAAAATAAGCCGTACTGCATCTTCACCTTTTAAACTGTCTGCATCTGTACCAAGCATTCCTTTTATCTCAGGCGACAGCTTAATGGATTTTGCATTACGCTCATAGATTCCGCCTCCGGAACTGATTCTTTCCGTAGAATAATCCATCCAGCTGGATCCAGGCAAATCAAATAGACGTTTTCGTTCCTGCCATGAACTGTCTGCATCTGGATCAGGATCAAGAATGATATGCATATGATTGAATGCAGCTTTGAGAAGGAGCATTTTACTCTGCAGCATCCCGTTACCAAAAACATCTCCACTCATGTCTCCTATGCCAATTACTGTGGTGTGTTCAGCCTGAATGTCCCGACCCATTTCCTTAAAGTGCAGTTTAACGCATTCCCATCCTCCTCGAGCTGTGATTCCTTCTGTTTTGTGATCATAACCGACTGAACCGCCTGAAGCAAAAGCGTCGCCCAGCCAGTAATCGTATTTTTCAGACACTTCGTTGGCAATATCTGAAAAAGTCGCCGTCCCTTTGTCTGCAGCAACAACCAGATAAGGATCCGGATCATCGTAGGAAAGAACGTGACTTGGAGTTTTTATCTTACCCTGTGCGTCAAAATTGTCGGTTATCTGCAGCATTGCACTAATGAAACGTCTGTATTGATTTTTAGATTCTGTAATTGCTTCTTCACGTGATGCCGGAGTGTTTTTCAGCACAAAACCACCTTTTGATCCAACTGGAACAATCACCACATTTTTTGTTTGTTGTGTTTTGACAAGCCCCAATATTTCCGTTCTGAAGTCATCCGGCCGATCTGACCAGCGAAGTCCACCCCGTGCAACTGGTCCAAAACGTAAATGCAGACCTTCCATCCCCACATCATGCACATATATTTCTTTGAAAGGCACCGGGTCCGGCATCTGTTCTATTTTTCGAGAATCAAGTTTGATGGAAATACCTGTTTCTTCAGTATCTTGCTGCAGGTAATAATTGGTTCGCAAAGTATTTTCAATCAATTCAAACAAACGACGCAATACTTCATCATCAGTAACCTGTTTTACTGTTACTAAACTCTCAATGAACTCATGTTTTTTCTGCGGCAAAAGCACTTCTTGACGATAAATCAAATTACCAAAAGAAGATTCAGGAGAAAATCGACAGGCAAATGTCTCAAACAACAAGCGTGAGCAGAGGGGATGCCTGAGCAGAATCCCATTTATCGTTTCACTGGTTAAAGGTGCACTTAATTGGAGAGATAGATTGCGATAAAGCTGAAGTACATTAATTTCGCGCCATGCTAAATTTGCCAGTAAAGCCAAACCATTCAAAGGGTCATTTTCTGTTTTTTTCTTGAAGACCTGTTTAACTATTGGTGCCAACAATGGTTTGAAATGCTCTTCTTCTATTTTTCTCCTGTCACTACGTACTACTCTAAAAGACTGGATGAAAGCTAAAGTTTTTTCATCATTTCCAATCCTTGTCGTCAACTGGTCGATTACATGCAGTCCAAGATTTTGCAGGACAGGCATGATCTCAATCAAATGTATTTTCTCTTTGCTGTAAACATAGAGCAGGGAAATAGACTTGCCAAGTGCTGATGGAATTGAGAAGTGTTTTAAATCGAATTGAAGATCATCATCCCGGGTCAGCAATTCCATGAACTGAATATTTTCCAGGGCTTCCAATATTTCAACACGGGCACTGTAATGAGAAGGCATCAGTGGGACATAACGTTCATATAGTCGTGCACCTTCATCACCTGTATTTTTTCTCTGCAGGAGTTCGCGCAGTTGAATTTTCCACGGTTTTATAAGTCCGCTGATTTCATTTTCAAGCTGCAGCAAATCAACATTAGGTAATTCACTTTTTCCCAGTGTGTCTTCCTGCAGCTCAAATTCCAGATGTAGACGTGATTTTTCACTTCCGCGTGCTTCAAACCAGTCACAGTGCAGATGTGGAGTTTTTGTCTTGAGTAAGACAACAGTGTGTTCAATAGCTTCCTCAGAGAAAAGTGAAGTGGGCATCACTATCATCAACTTTAATACTCCTGTAACTCTGGAATTTATCTGAAAACAATAAATATTATTAGGATTGTTGACAGAAAGAAGTCCATCGCAAACCTGAATCAATTCTTTCCTTGATGAACGGAATAATTCAAATTTTGGTGTTGCACTGAATATTCGGACGACTTCATTGTAGTCATAACTGTTCACCAGCATATTCCGGTTTTTGAAAATATAGTCCATCTTCTGGTGAATAAGAGGCGTTTCAACATTTTTTACTTGGAGTGAGCTTCCCCTGAGCAGACCGAGAAAAACATGCTCAACCATACCTGATTTCTTATCCGGAACACGGATACTCAGCATCATCAAGTTTTCAAAACGTAATACCGGACTGGTGAAACGAATCAGGTCCAATGCAAAAGGGAATTCTGAGTGACGGCGCTTACTAAGACGTGCAGTTACAACATTCAAAAGAGTCTTGGAGGATTTAGCTAGAAAGGTCTCTGCCAAAATTCCCAGTCCGGAATTGTCTATAGTTTTAATGAAATTCGTAGATTCTGAATCCTGCGCTACAAGTGTGATAAAACCCATTAAAGTAAAATTGTCCAGTTTCAACCATCCACAAAGTTTCGACCACTCTTCCTTTGTATCAGAGGAAATGACAGTAACTGTATCAATTTCTTTTTCCATTGATTCCAGCCGCTTCAACATATTTTGACGCTGATTCTGGACAAGCTGAACTGCCAGCATGTGACCGGCAATCAGGTTTTCAATACGTTTCAAGGAAACGATGTCTGCATCAGCATCAATTTCCAGATAGAGATGATCAAATTTTTCTGATGTATCTAATGGAGAAATAACTCCCAAAATCTCTTTCTCTGCAGTCAGGCGTACTCCCATTATAGGATGAAGTTTTCGATGAATCATTAAATCCAACTGACGCAACAGTGCCTCAACAGTAACGACGATAAACGGTGCATCTGGAGAAACTATTTCTATTATTACATTCCCGGCAAAGTATGATTCTTCATGTGTGTTAGATGGCAGTTTATGAGGAACGACTTGTACCATTCCACTCCTGCTGACTGCTTTCCTGAAAAAAGCAAAACGATCTTTGAGAAAGACTTCCAACTCTGAATTGCTGTAGGTCTCACGCATTCGATCTGACATACCACGTAAAAAATGTGTGATAAACTGATCAAAAACCGAATTATCGGAATCATCCTGCACCAAAGTATTTTCTTCTCTTATCTCCTTAATTTTGGACATTGGATCATCTCTCTAATGGAAAATAGTTTTTTCCACGTACATCATTTTTTAAAACAATTACTAATAGAATGGCTGATATTATTTAGTAAAGTAAAATACATCTCTGGACCCGGAGAAATGCTGGTACCAATAGGATCAAGAATTCCTTTTTTTACAGCAGTTCCCGAAATGACAGTCTGCACCAATTTGGGAGAAAATTGCGGTTCCGTAAAAATACAAAGAACGTTTTTATTTTTTATTTTTTTACGGATATCTATCAGCCTGCCTACACTTGTTGAAGGACCTGAACTGACAATAACTGAAGCAATTGGATTGAGTTGATAACGCTTCTCAAAATATTGATATGCATCATGAAAGACAATATAAGGCTTTGATGAAACAGAACTCATTTTTGTTTCCAATTGTATGTTTAAATCAGAAAGTCGGAGTATTGTTTTTTTGCCGTTACTGTGATAAGTCTGAGCATTTTCAGGATCAAAATCACTCAATATTTGGACTAAATACTGGGTGATTTTTTGAGCATTGAGCGGATCCAGCCAAATGTGCGGATCGTTTCCGGGCAACCTATTAATTTTCCGTTTCTTTACATGGTCTTGATCATTTTTAGATTCAGGATCAAGTTCCTGCCACTCTTTGACTGAACGAAAGGGCCGCAGTATGAGTCCCGGTGTATCTTCAAATGAAACCACCCTGGCTCCTGCAGCCAGAGAATGAATTGGTTTGGCCAAAAATCCTTCCAGATTTTCTCCTCCCCAAAAAACAAGATCTGCGTTTTGAAGCTTGACGGCAGCGCTTGGCCGCAGGGAATAGGTATGTGGTGAGTTGTTTCCATTTAAAAGCAAAGCAGGTTCTGAAACCCCCTGCATTACTGAAGAAACAAGTGAGTGAAACGGTTTTATTGAAACCACAACTTTCAAATCTGAAGCTGCCATTGCCAGATTAAACCAGAGAAGTGGAATAACAATAATAAAGCAAATTCCAGTTTTCATCAAAATCCAGTTTTTGCTTTGCGGCTTTGCTTTGAAGAGTAAAATATGTTATAAATATTGCTTACCTCAGAATAACTCTGACTAACTCATTTGTCAATGCCAACCAAGATGGAAACTGCAGCAAATTTTTCAACTGCAAAAGAAAAAAAACAAATTCTGCTTCAAACCGAAAATATGTCTCTATTCGCCGGAGAACAGGAGTTGCTGTCCGATGTTTCGCTTACTGTCTCTGCTGGCGAAATTGTGACTATCATCGGACCAAACGGAGCTGGTAAAACCACACTGTTCCGCGTTTTGTTGGGAGTGATCCCTCCAAATACCGGGAGTATATATAAAAAACCAAATCTCAGAATTGGCTACCTGCCGCAAAAAATTACTGTAGATCCGATTCTTCCTCTTTCAGTCAGCCGAATTATGAATTTGACTGGAAATTTTTCCGTTCGACAAATTGAAAATGTCCTGGATGAAACCGGTGTATTATCATTGAAAAACAAGCCTGTGTATCAGCTTTCCGGAGGAGAATTTCAGCGTGTGATGCTGGCGCGTACACTTTTGATAAATCCGGAACTTCTTGTTCTCGATGAACCGGTACAGGGAGTAGACTACATGGGAGAGTCAGAATTGTACAAACTAATTGGAAACCTCAGAAATAAGCATGGTTGCGGTGTGCTGATGGTTTCACATGATCTGCATGTAGTAATGGCTTCAACAGACCGTGTGTTGTGCTTGAACCGCCATGTGTGCTGCGAGGGAGAACCTGAAGATGTGAGCCAACATCCGGAATACTTGCGGCTGTTCGGTTTGGACTCCGGAAGTGCTTTGGCTGTATATAGTCACCATCACGACCATACACATCAATTATCAGGAACATTGCGTGAGGACAGACCGTGATGATTTTAGATGATTTCTTTTGGCGAGCTGTTATTGCCGGGATGGGAGTTGCCATTCTTGCAGGTCCACTGGGTTGTTTCGTGATCTGGCGAAGAATGTCCTACTTAGGTGACACCATGGCTCATTCAGCTTTGCTGGGAGTCGCACTTGGTATTTTTCTGGAAGTTGATTTGATTTTCGGTGTTTTTGTTGTTGCCATCGCTGTAGCAATGATTCTTTTTATTTTTCAACGACAAAAACAGCTTGCAAACGATGCTGTTTTAGGTACACTTTCTCATGCATCACTGGCCATGGGAGTGTTGGCAATCAGCCTGATGAGTTGGGTGCGCGTTGATTTAATGGGATATTTATTTGGTGACATTTTGGCAGTAGACATGACAGATCTTTACTGGATCTATGGCGGCGGTCTTTTGATCATGCTGATATTTCTTTGGCTCTGGCGACCTTTACTTGCTCTTACATTTGACAGTGAACTTGCCCAGGCAGAAGGAGTTCCAGTTATCAGAGTACAACTGATCTTCATGCTTTTGATTGCAGCTGTGATTGCCTTATCCATGAAAATAATCGGAATTCTGCTGGTCACCTCACTTTTAATAATTCCTGTTTCTGCAGCGAGGCGTTTCAGTAGAACTCCTGAACAAATGGCACTTGGAGGTGCGCTTATAGGTATGGCCTCAGTAGGACTTGGATTGTGGGCATCACTGCAGATTGACACACCTTCCGGTCCCTCAATTGTTATTGCTGCAGTACTGTTTTTTTTCGCAGCCAATCTTTTTCCTCTGCGTAAATTTCAATAGAAATTGTTTAAAAATTCTTGACACTGGTTTTAAAACGGCATCATTCTTTAGTAAAGAAAATAAATAAAAATCCGCTATACAAAAATGACAACAGACCTGCTTGCAGTTACACCGGAGATTATTCAGCGTTACAATAGACCGGGACCGCGTTATACCAGTTATCCAACTGTTCCTGTCTGGAGCGAAGGATATTTCTCCGAGGATTATGCAGCCTGTTTGCAAAAAGAAGGGCTGAATGAGAAACCGATTTCTCTCTACCTGCATATACCTTTTTGCCGCCAACTCTGTACTTTTTGCGGCTGCAATAAAAATATCACCAACAATCAGGAAATAGTCGAGAGATATCTCGATGCTCTTGACCAGGAAATAGCCGGTGTAGCTAAACTCCTGGGCGTTCGAAAAAAAATAGCACAAGTTCATTTTGGAGGAGGAACTCCGACTTATCTTAACCATTCACAACTCCGAAGAGTAGTTGAGATGATCCACTCCTGCTTTGATGTACAAGAAGATGGAGAATGGGCCTTGGAGGCTGATCCTAGGGTAACTACTAACAAACAACTGGAGCTGCTTTATGAACTTGGTTTCCGGAGGATCAGTTTTGGAGTACAGGATTTGGATCCGGCAATTCAACAAGCAATTAATCGAAATCAGACAGTGGAACAGTCATGGAGAACATTGGAAACTGCCCGCAATCTGGGTTATAAAAGCATAAATATGGATCTGATTTACGGACTGCCGCTTCAAACAAGACAGAGTTTTAGAAAAACCCTTGAAGAAGTCTATAAAATGAGCCCGGATCGGCTGGCGATTTACAGCTTTGCCTATTTACCCGGAATGTTCAAAACACATAAGCGTGCAATCAGGGAGAAAGATTTACCTTCACCTGAAGAAAAAATAGCAATATATCTGGAAACTATACGCTTTTTGGCTGAGGCAGGATATGTAATGATCGGCATGGATCACTACGCGCTTCCCACAGATGAACTTGCTCTTGCAGCAAAAAACAGAACTCTGCATCGAAATTTCATGGGTTACACAACTCTGCACAACATGGCTCAGATAGGTGTGGGCGTATCTGCAATTTCAGATTTTGGAGACAGTTACTGGCAGAACACGAAAGAAATTAATCAATACATAAACGAAGCCACAGAAAAAAAGCTCATACCTCGCAAAGGAATGACACTGGATGAAGAAGATCTGTTACGTCGTGATATAATTGAAACTCTGATGTGTCATGGAGAAATTTCAATTACGGATTTTGAAACACGTTATAAAATAGAATTTCAGGATCATTTTTCTCAGGCCTGGAAAAAGCTGGAACAATTCAAACAGGAAGGACTAGTGAACTTAAGTTTAGAAAAAATTGAGCTGACAGATGTGGGAGTACTATTTACCAGGAACCTGGCCATGCCTTTTGACAGATATCTTGAAGAAAGTGCAAATCAGCATTTTTCCAAAACAGTATAATTATACTCATGAAGCAGAAGATCCCTGCTCTGTATACCACTGATAAACTTGTTTAAGTCCCTTTTTTAAAGGAATTTCTGGTGTCCAGCCCAGAACACGGATTTTGGAAATATCCAGAATCTTTTGCGGAGTACCATCCGGACGTGACGAGTCAAATGCCAAGGACCCGGAATAGCCAACGACCTCACTGATCGTTTCTGCCAAAACCCTGATCGTTTGATCTTCACCACAGCCGACGTTGACTATTTCAGAATCATTATAATTTTCCATCAGAAACAAAACCGCATCTGCAAGATCATCTGAATGCAAAAATTCACGCCTTGGATTTCCTGTCCCCCAGATGCTGATCGACTCTGAATCGGCGAGTTTTGCTTCATGAAATCTCCGTATCAAGGCCGGCAGGACGTGTGAGTTTTCCGGATGAAAGTTGTCGTTGATTCCATAAAGATTGGTTGGCATTGCAGAAATAAAATTTGTACCGTACTGCTGATTGTAACTTTGACAGGTTTTGATACCAGCAATTTTTGCGAGAGCATATGCCTCATTAGTTGGTTCCAATTCACCAGTCAGTAAAGAC
>OFKE01000073.1_pt1 | contig 12555 bp, 11 predicted proteins | sample 1540451 | NCBI WGS metagenome assembly OFKE01 (sample SAMEA104347367, study PRJEB22522) | marine metagenome | isolation source: seawater | reverse complement strand
CAACAAGACAAGAAAGAGATAAATACCTGTGACAATAAAGTTTGGTGTCAACCCGCGGAAGAAAAAAGCCAGCAATTCCTGCTTCCTTTCCAAATATGAAGCCACATAGATAATCAAAACTATCTTCAGCAATTCGGCAGGCTGCAAACTTAACGAACCTATTCGCAGCCAGCGGCGTCCTCCCTTAACCTCATGTCCCACTTCAGGAATCAAAACCAGAATCAGTAAAATCAACATTACCAGCATTAACCAAATTGAAAATTGCTGCCATTTGTGATAGTTCACGTACAGTGCAACTCCCAAAACTACAAGTCCTGCCAGTATGTGCATCAAGTGCCGGTATAAAAAGTATTGACCATCATCGTATTGAAGGTCGGCATAAACACCACCTGTACTGTAAATCATAACTGTTCCCCAGGAGAGCAAAAATAATGTTGCTCCAATCAGAGGAAGATCATAGCGAGTATGCATAAATATTATTTTGTTTTCAACCTGGAATACTTTTAAAGCAAAATAGCTAACAAATTTTTAAGTATAACGTTCTTATGAAGAAGATTCAAATGCACTTTTTACGAGTTTTTGCCGCAAGGACTCAAGATATTGCGGATTTTTTTCACGTTCCGAAATAATTTCTATTACTGCAGATTTGTTTGCTTGAATTGCTTTTGAATAATCTGTCTCAAAAGCACTGATCGAACCAGGGTTAAAATAATTCAAATTAAACATTGAAGAAACTTTCCGGAAATTATAATCGTGTGGTGCAGCGAAAAAGGGTTCGAAAATATCTGTCTGCCGGGCAACAGGAAGGAATGAAAAAATACCTCCTCCGTGGTTATTGAGTAAAACCAGAAAAACTGGTTCAGGAGAATCTGTGAGTAGTTTGAACGAATTAAGATCGTGTAAAGCTGACAAGTCGCCAATAAGCAGTGTGACCGGCTTCTGCATTCCTGAAGAGTATCCGCATGCTGACGCTATAAGGCCGTCAATTCCACTGGCGCCCCGATTGAGTGCTATTGGAATATCCGCTCCTTTTTCAGAACCAACCATGTCCACTGCACGGACTGGGAGGCTGTTTCCGATGAAAAAACCATGAGTTTCAGGTATTATCTGAGTCAACCTTCGCACCAAAGCAAATTCATTAATCTTCTCATTTTCTGAATTTGTGGAAAAATGTTTCTCTATCAAATCACCAGCCTTTTCTGATGCCTGAAGCCATTTCTGCGTTTTTGAACGGTTAACGACTGACCTTTTATCCAGTCGCAATTCATGCACTAGATGCTCACAAAATTCTGTAATATCAGCCTCTATTATCCAGCGAAAATTGTGAGACTGATCGTGACGTTCAGAATGGTCTGCGATCCAGACCATTTGAGAGGGAGGGCTCTGTTCCCAGCGCGTAAGCCAGCGTTTAGATGTAGGTGGAAAACCAATGTGCCAAACTGCTTCAATGTCCCAGTTTGAACTGATAAGATCATCATGCAGAAGTTGATCATAGTAAGTTATCCTGTTCGGGCAATTATTACCCAGACGTAGTCCGGAAGTGACATCTGCAAATACCGGCCAACCCAATTCTTCTGCAAGTTTTCTGAGGGAATCAAGTGAGTTTGAAGGAACACGTCCGATGCTCAAAATTCCTGATTCAGGACGCCTTTCAATCAATTCCAATATTTCTTTTTTTGGCAGGATTTTTCTTGAAATCGCAAAGTGAACGTAGCAGTTTGTTTTCAGCGGCAGTAGTAAATCTGTACTTTTTTCAGCCTCATTTTTTTCAAAGAAAGGTTCGCGGAAAGGTAAATTCAGGTGTACTGGTCCGGACAAGGGACGCTGTGTTTTTGATAGCGCATGGTTAATTGTGGAGAGCAAGGCTGCGGACGCGAACTCCGGTCCGGGACATCCTGGATCAAAAAACCAGCGGACGTGTGTTCCAAAAATGTGAGTCTGGTTAATAGCCTGATTGGCTCCGGTATCTCGAAGTTCTGGCGGTCGGTCAGCAGTCAGTACCAGCAGAGGAATTTGCTCAATTGAAGATTCGATAACTGCAGGCAAATAATTTGCGCCGGCAGTTCCGGATGTGCAAATCAAGACTGCCGGTTTCCCGGTTGCTCTGGCATGACCGAGTGCAAAATATGCGGCTGCACGTTCATCGTAAAATACAACAGATTTTGCCAGGTCATTACGGGCAACCGCCGCAGTCAAAGGTGTGGAACGTGATCCGGGCGAGATACAAAAACACAACGTACCATGCCGTACTAATTCCTCAATAATCCATTCTCCCCAACATTCATTCCAGTTCACGATCGTCCCAGTAAAGATTTCCAGCTTTGGAGTTTGACTTCTATCTCCCTCCACTCTTCTTCCGGAACTGAACCTGCAACGATTCCAGCTCCTGTATAGACTCTTAAAGTGCGTCCGCATAACAGTCCGGATCGAATTGCAACGGCAAATTCAGCCTGATTACGGTTTATCCAGCCAACAGGGCCCGCATACCAACCTCTGTCAAATGGCTCCAACTCCCGGATAATCTCACGAGCTTCCGGATCAGGTGTTCCTGAAACTGCCGGTGTCGGATGGAAAGACGGAAGCAAATCGGAATCATTTACATTCGGACGCAGGATCCCCTGCATCCTGCTAAGCAGGTGTTGAACATGCCGCAGGGGCAGGCGCTCCAAGTAAGACAAGCGTTTTGTTTGCCGGCAAAATTGCTTCAGTACACGTTCCATTCGATCTAAAACCATTAAATGTTCACGCTGTTCTTTTTCACTGTTACGTAGTTCGTCTGCCAAACGTTGATCATCTTCAAGTGTTTGTCCGCGGGGACGTGTTCCGGCAATTGCTTCACTCCCAATTTGTGTTCCCGATCTTCGGTAAAGCAGTTCTGGAGAGATACCCAAAAAGGCTTTATTGGGAGCAAGCTGAAAACAAAAATGAAAAGCTTGTGGTGCGTGACGTCCCAATTGGAGCAGTAGTTCAGTGGGGTCATAGTCACGGGCCAAACTGAAAACTGCAGCTCGTGCCAAAACCACTTTGTCTATTTTGCCGCTGGAAATGTTTTCAAGTCCTTGCTCAACCAGGCGACACCATTGTCGATATTCTGGAAGATCGTGCCGCTCCAGTCCAATCAGCGGATTATCTGGAATGATGACATCTTCCGTTCGCAGAGACTCCAGCAAATTTTGCAACGGCTGAAGCTTGGAATTCTTTTTATCACCTGGAAGGAAATTACAGGCCAAAGTTACATTTTCCTCGATAATGCTTAATTCAACCAGTGGTATAGTAAAACGTGCGGTTCCCCAAGTTTCCCACTCTGGGGAAATTGAAGCTTTGGAGTCAAAACGCATTCCTCCGTAAAAACGGACTGTTTCAGGAGAATCCTGTAAAATTTTACTGATAACTTGCAATATATTTTCGTAACCATCCTTCCCGTCTGCAATCTCAAGGGCTGTACCAATACCGGCAAATTGTTCTTTTTGCGAACGGTTTTCCCAATAAATCTTCTGAGAACAATCCTGTAAGGTTAGCCATTCCAGAGGGTGAGCTGACTCTAGAGAAGCTTCCAAACGTACAACTCCAGAGTTTTTAGGGGTTGTTTTATTTTGGGAATTATCCCATTCTTTTACTTGTTTTAGTAGGAAACAGCGGGCATCCTCAAGCGATTGAAATTTTTCTGGTTTCACTTTTAGATTATAATCAATTGATGGTTGGTTTGCAGGCAACATGTACAGTGGAAGCCCCAAAAACGAAATCGTGTATTTCAACCTGCTGGAATCCTGCTTCAAACATTAGGCGTTTAAGTAATTCCTGGTTAGGATATTCAAGTGAAGAATTTGGCAAATATTGAAACATATCCTGTCCGGGCATCAACAAATTTCCGATCAAAGGAACGATACGGAAAAAATAAAAGTTATTTAGTTCCTTAATAACCGGTAAACGAACTTTTCCAACATCCAGGCTGACCAAAACCCCGCCTGGTTTCAGCACACGCAAGATTTCTTGCAGGCATCCGTTCAGGTTTGGAACGTTTCGTAAACCGTACCCAATCGTGACTGCATCAAAATTTGTATCCGGGAAAGGGATTTCCATTGCGTTACCCAGCAGATATTGAATTCCTGAATTATTACTGCTTTTGGATTTGGCAATGTTGAGCATTTTTTGCGAAAAATCAAGACCTGTCACTTTGGATGCAGGATATTGACGTAATACTTCTCGAGCGATATCGCCGGTTCCACAGCACAAATCCAGGCAGTGTTCTTCCGGGTGCAGTCCAGTTTGTCGTACCACGAACCTTTTCCAGTAGCGGTGCATTCCAAAAGTGATAAGATCGTTGAATCGATCGTATTTTTGAGCAATTTCATCAAACTTTTGTTCAACGTAGCGAGATTTTTCATCGGTTCCTGGAAGTGTGTAGGTCATCGATTTTTATTTTAAAGCAGCTTTTTAGGAGGTCAAGAGTGAGGAATATTTTTCAGTTAATTCTTTGAGGTCCAGTCGGTAATAACTTCCCAAACAGCGGAGTTTGAGAATTTCTTTTTCTATTTGTTCAACTGCTGAATCCATCTCAGAAGCACAGGCATTCACGTCCGCAATCCTGTGACCCATTTCGTAATTTTGATGATTTGCCATATACAGTTGACCGTCCTCTTCATCTACTTCATTCCACCACAAGTCACACTCAAGAGGTGCTGAAACTTCAACCGGTAATTTTGGTACAGAAGGAACAACGTAAGGATAGCCGTATCCTGCTAATGTAAGAGTACAGCCAAAAATTTTCTCCGGATGCCAATCCAGTACAGGGACTTGATCCCGGACGACTTTCAGCAAAACATCAACCGGGTTTTTTAGCATCCTCAACAGAAGCGAGGTTGTAGTCACACCTAAACGAATGTTGTATTCAATTGCATGCCAGGTTCCTTCTTTGCGTATTGCAGTGACCTGGAGCGGTCCGGTGTAGCCTGTTTTTTCAAACCAGGGCTTTAGAGGATGAATTAATTCTCGAGCTAAACCAAATTTATCATCCGGATCCTGTTCTACAATTCCGGCCAAAGGTGCACCTGCCAATGGCCCCATATCTCCGGTAAAAGCACGTTTGTATTCCTGGTTTGTAACCAAACTGCGTATCTCTCCGCCACTGATAAAAACAAAATGTCCGGCCTCCTCTTTTCCAAGATACTCCTGTAAAAATAGACCTTCTGCATAATCCACGCGCTCAATCCAGCCCAGCGTATCTTCCGGGCTTTCACAGATAATGGCGTGAACTGGACTGAAGGGAGAGCAAATGGGGTTTTTCAAAACATAAGGCCGCGGATCGTCCTGCATCAACTGCCGTGCCTCAATGCGGTTCTGGACATGGTAGTAGGCCGGCACTGGAATGCCGTATTTCCGGCACAACTCCGAAGACTCCTGTCGTGAAATTTCTATCTGCATTGCATCACCGACAGGACTAAAAATCGGCAAACCCTGCTTGACTAGGTCTGCAGCCCAAGGCTGTTCTGCCCAGGCTACTGCCTGTGGAATTATCAGATCAGGTTTAAATTTTTCAATCAGGGGTAAAGGAGACGGATGATCTTCAGCACTCCAGGTTTGACCGACTATTTTGGGGCCGAAGTGACTGTAAGGTCTTGTCAGGTAACAAGCGGTTTCTGCGCCATCTTCCCGAAGGATAGTTTGTACTGCATGCGCAAAAGCACCCACACCCAATACCATCACACGAGAAGTCATATTAATTTTAATTAAGCAGAAAGTGCAGAACAGACTGATCTTCCAGAAATCGACTACAGCAAAAGTAAAGTTTCTGGACTGTTAGTTTCGAAAAAAAAGCTCATTTATTGAAGTCTGATACTAACATATAAAGTGACATTCTCCAAGTCGTCTCTTACTCTAAAAAGATTGCTTCTTCCGGGAATCTCTTGCAATTGACTTGAAGCCATAGTGCTGTTGGGTTAGTCTTAAATGACAATTGGGAGGTTCAGCTTCATAGTTGGGAGAGAAGCCTGATCGAACCACCTAAAAACAAATTACTGATTAGCCATGACATTAACTGTTTTGATGATGTCTGTATAGCCAATAAAGAGAATGCTTATGTAGACAAGGTTTATGTTTTACAGAAGAACGAAAAACTTATTTTTTGCAAGGTAGCTGGCGTGCATGTTATGGTCAAACAGAGGTATTGTGTTTTGAAAAATCAAAAAAGTTATCCTAAATAATCAAGGTGTTTTGGAATTCAGGATTTAACTACCTCTTTAATTACAGCACAGCTAAATCTAAGTAGTTTTGTTGCTCAGAGCGTTTCTGCAAGCAGATACCCAATTGGAGGGTTGCCCTTCGACTTGAATAACATCTCAAACTCGGTCAGCATATTGTTTTCATTGTAGTTGCTCAGGTGTAGATCAGTGGTGTGTTCAACAATCTTGTAGTTCTCAAGCTTCTGCAAAATTTCAGTTACGTTTTCAAAGTATTCGAGATGATCCGTCTTAAATCGGAATTCTCCCCCGGAACGAAAGAATGGATGCATTTTGATGAGAAAATCTACACTGAGGATACGGTGTTTACGGCGGGATTTTTTGGACCAGGGGTCAGGAAAATTGATGTGCATGCAATCTATGCTGTTGTGCGGCAGATATTCATCAACAAATTCCCCTTTTTCTCGCATCAATAGTATGTTGGGAAGGGCTAGCTGTTCAATTTTTTTTGCAGCTAGCACAAGTCGTTTATAACGCAATTCAAGGCCGATGAAAGCGTCCTGAGGATTCTCCTGAGCCCATTCAATAAGGTAACGTCCGGAACCGCAGCCAATTTCCAGATGGACTCTTCCGGATGAAGCAGGGACATTCTCTTTTTTGCTGTCCCAGAGTTGTTGAAAATTTTCAGGCGTAGGATGAGGAATTAGAAGTTCTGGATAATCGTAAACACGAGCCATGTACGGATTGGTTTTTACCAGTTGCGCAAAAACTTCTGGATTTTCGTCACGGTGGTTTCGTGGGCGGAATCGCATGGAGACAGGAAAAATTGGAGTTAGTTGAAAATAAAAGTTTAGTGTTTGTAGAAGCGGCTCATTTTTCTTATGACGGCACGGTGACAATTAAGTTGAGTGATAAGCGTGAGCTGAAATTGGCTGCTGAAATATGGACCGGTTTAGGGCAGCCAAAAGACTTGCCGCTTACTGACGAGCAGCAGGAACTATTGGAGAAAGAAGCCTGTTACACGACGATCCGCAACAAAATGCTGAGCTTTCTCGCCGCACGTGAGCATTCCGCTTTTGAATTACGCAGAAAGCTGCAACAACGTTTTTACAAATCAGGGGCATTTGATGTTTCTGCCTTGGTGGAGCGTTGCTTGCTGGAAATGCAAGAGCGCGATTTTCAAAGTGACGAGCGCTTTACCAATCGTTTTGTGGAATCAAAACTCGCGAACAATCCACATGGTCCGTACAGGATTTTACAGGATCTTCAAAATCGCGGTATCTCCCGTGAAATGTCAGAGAAAATTCTGAATAAACTCGGCAATCAGGAGTTGTGGCTGAAAAAAGCGCTAAAGTGCCTGGAACGTTTGCATAAAAAAGGAAAAAAACAAACACCTGCGGTTTTAAACCAAAAACTTTACCAGCGCGGTTTCTCCTGGGAAACTATTGAACTGGCACTGGCAGAGTATCAAAACTTTATCAAACATTCGGAGTCCGGAGAATTAAATGCCGATCCGGAAACGTTCACTACTGAAAACCCATGACTCACAATTGTCGCAATGCATAGACAAGATTTGCAAACTAATTCCGACTCAACTGAAACAGAATCTTTCAATCAATCAAATTTAAATTCTGGAGAAATTATCAATTCCGAAATAGATCAGCGTTTCCCTGAAAGGCTTAGCAAAGAACACATCAATACTCTACCAATTCTATCGTTTGAAGGTAAGATCCATTTAATCACGGAAAGTAAAGATGTAAGTGAAGCAATAAAAATTTTGCGGCAGGAATCTGTTTTGGGTTTTGATACTGAAACACGACCGACCTTCAAGAAAGGAGATCAGTATTCAGTTTCACTTTTGCAGTTATCCACACGTGAAGAAGCATTTTTGTTCCGTTTAAACTATTTGGGGCTTCCGGAGGAATTGGCTTCTTTGCTGGCAGATCCGGATATTTTAAAAGTTGGAGTTGCCATTTTGGATGATATCAGGGCTCTCAAAAAATTACGCAAATTTGATGCGGAAGGTTTTGTCGAATTGTCGAACATCGGGAGTGACTTAGGGATTGCGACTTGTGGTTTAAGGAATCTCGCAGCTATTTTCTTCGGTGTCCGGATTACCAAAAAAGAACAATTAACGAATTGGGAGCGTCCGGATCTTAACTCAAGTCAATGTCTTTATGCGGCTACCGATGCCTGGATTTGCTTAAAGATGTTCAGTTTCCTGGAAAGTGAAAAAGTGCTTCCGGAAAAAATAATTTGGAAAATGCCGGAACCTCAACCTCCAAAGTCAACACGCAGGTTCAAAAAAAAGAATCGGGAGCAGGGAAATTGATGTTGCCCCAAAAACAATGGTATGACTCATCTACAGCTGATCCCGAGCAAGTAAAACAATTGTGCCAGGAGTGGAATACGAATCCGTATGTGGCAGAAATTCTTTTGCGCAGAGGACACAAAACCCGTGAAGAAATTAAATCTTTTTTATTGCCCAGCCTCAATAATCTCCGTGATCCTTATGAACTTCGCCAGATGCGGGAAGCAGTGGATCTATTGCAGGAGACGATTGCTAAAAATCGGCGCATTGTAATTTTAGGAGATTATGACGTAGACGGAATCACGGCAACTGCCTTGATGCTGGAGTTTTTGCATAAATGCGGGAAGCTGGATTTAGACTTTTTTATTCCGAACCGTATAAAACACGGTTACGGTTTGACAGAATCGAGTACAGATATTTTACTGGAAATGCGTCCGGAATTGGTCATTACAGTGGACAACGGAATAACCGCTGCCCGGGAAGTTCAGAGACTGAATGATGAAGGTATAAAAACAATAATCACAGACCATCATTTGGCGGATGCGAGTTTGCTTCCTTCCGGAATCGTGGTTAATCCAAATCATCCTGAATGTAAGTATCCGTTCAAGAAAATCTCCGGATGCGGTGTGGCACTTAAGTTGATTATGGCATTACGGAAATCCCTGCGGGACTCCGGATGGTGGACTGCTGAAAGACCGGAACCAAATTTGCGTGATAGTCTTGATTTAGCAGCTTTAGGCACGGTGGCGGACGTGATGCCACTGGTAGATGAAAATAGGATTTTGACACATCACGGACTGCTGGTGATGAATGAAAAACCGAGACTAGCAATTCAGGTCCTCCAGAAATTAAAAAATGTTAAAACGATTACTTCGCGTACATTAGGTTTTCAATTTGCTCCCTTGCTGAATGCGGCAGGTCGTCTGGAAGATGCAGATATGGCAGTTCACTTTTTGCTTTCAAACGATCTTCAAGAAGCCGAAAAAATGGCAAAAAAACTTGATGCCACAAATATTGAACGACGTGAAAAAGAAGGCGAGATGCTGGAAACAGCTCTTGCTCTTGCGGAGACACAAAAGCAGTTTCCAGCTTTGATTTTGTCCTCACCGGAATTCCACGAAGGGATAAACGGCATTGTCGCTACCCGTTTGGTGGAACGTTTTTACAAGCCGGTGCTGATACTCAGCGAGCGTGAAAAAAAGTTGAAAGGTTCCGGACGTTCCATTCCGGAATTGCATTTGAAGGACGCACTTTCGGAATGTGCGGATTTACTCGAACGTTTTGGTGGTCATGCCGCTGCCGCAGGCTGCAGTTTGATTCCGGGGAATTTAAATGAGTTCCGGGAACGGTTTTTTGCTTTTTGCCGGGAGCATATTCCTGAATCAATTGAGCCTAAATTACAACTCGACGGCTCCCTGGAGGTTCCAAAATTAACGAACTTGTTTGTGGAGCAGTTAGACCGTCTCCAGCCTTTTGGTGAAGGGAATCAGGAACCGCTATTTTCCATAGAAACTCCGGAATTACCGTTTACACTGCTCAAGGAGAAACACGTCAAATGGCAAGTAAACGGAAATGTTGAAATTATAGGCTGGAATCGAGCAGAGACCTATGCAGAAAAACCACCTTCTCAATTGGCAGTGAATTTGTGTTTTAACGAATTCCGCGGCAGACGTAAAATTCAACTGAATATTCAGGATTCGCAGTGATGAACATTTCGATCATCATACCTTGTTACAACGAGGAAGAGGTTCTGTCTCTTGTATTGGTTCAGCGTGAATTAAAATTTTCCATGTTTTGAGTTAGAGTAATCTGATAACCCAAACAGGAGAATAAAATGCGTAAGAATCGAACGAGTTATACGGCGCAAGAAAAAGTAGTCATCTTAAGGAAGCATCTGCTGGAGAAGATCCCTATTTCCGATATTTGCGAACAATACGAACTCCGTCCGACAGTATTTTATCGCTGGCAGAAGCAATTTTTTGAACAAGGAGCAAGGACCTTTGAAGTAGAAAAGAATCAGGATCGGTCTAAGGCAAAGAAGATATTGGCCTTAGAGCAAAAGCTTCAAATAAAAAACGAAGTACTCTCTGAACTGATGGAAGAGCATATAAGGCTTAAAAAAAACTTTGGGGGAGTCTGAACGGCCAATGGACTCAACCCGATTTAAGAGACACTGTTATGGATTTTATAGGAAAATGGTCAAAAAGAGCAGAGATCAAAGTGCCGTGTTTTGTGGATTGGCTTGGAATAACTTCAAGCAAGTACTACCATTGGAAAACACGATATGGGAAGGTCAATGCTCATAATGGTACTGTCCCTCGCGATCACTGGCTTGAAGAGTGGGAGAGGGAGGCCATTGTGAAGTTTTGGTATAAAAATCCGCTCGAAGGATATCGGCGCTGCACCTACATGATGATGGATCAAGATATTGTCGCCGTCAGCCCAAGCAGTGTGTACCGTGTTCTAAGCAAAGCAGGATTAATGAAACAGTGGTCCAAAAAGGAGAGCAGAAAAGGAAGTGGTTTTGTGCAACCTCTCGCTGTCCATGAACATTGGCATATTGATATTTCCTATTTGAATATCAAAGGTACTTTCTATTATCTTTGCAGTGTTTTAGATGGTTGCAGCCGTTATATTGTTCACCATGAGATTCGAGAGTCAATGACAGAGAGCGATGTTGAACTGGTCATGCAAAGGGCAAAGGAAAAATATCCTGATGCAAGGCCGAGAATAATATCGGACAATGGACCTCAGTTCATCGCAAAGGATTTCAAAGAGTTCATTCGAGTATCAGGGATGACACATGTTAGGACATCTCCGTATTATCCACAAAGCAACGGAAAACTCGAACGCTGGCACAAAACTTTGAAAGGCGAATGCGTTCGACCAGGCTCACCGCTTTCTCTTCAAGAGGCAAGAGAACTGGTTGAAAGGTACATTCAGCATTACAACGAAAATCGCCTACACAGTGCCATTGGATATGTTACGCCGATGGATAAACTCGAAGGAAGAGAAAATAAGATCTCTCAGCAAAGGGACAAAAAGCTTGAAGAGGCCAGAGAAAAGAGGTCAAGTAAAAATACGATTAAAATTGCAGCGTAGTTGCACAATCAAAAAGTGACTAACTCGTGATATAGATTTTTCCAATTCCATCTGAAGCAAAACAACATCTCTTTCCCTATTGTTTCAGTATCCATTATACTCCTTTGACAAACCTTCATCAAGGTAATGGAAATCACTATCTTTGGACTATAACTGTATGTAATATAAGTACGATATACTCTAAAATAAACCTAAAAAATAATGTCTATATTATCAGTAGAACCAATCCCTACAAGAATCTGGGAAAACGAGTTTGATAGGTGGGAATTGGTGGTTGAGAGAGATAAGAACAGGAAGAAGTCACAACAACAGGTAGATGAACGAATACACTATTTGTGGTTTAATTATCTAAAACTCTGTCTCAACTTGGAAGGAATAGAACACTCTATTGAAAAGAAAGGTAGGGGAGGTAAAGTCATTTCAAAAACAAAAGTGAAAGTTTCAAAAACCATTTACAAGAAATGGGACTTGAATGAACTTTCAAATCGTTTTGGAACACAGACTTCTATGACTTTTGGTGACTGGTATAAAGATGAGAAACATAGATTTTTATTTACGAAGGGAGGGTTCAAGTATTCCAGAGGAAGTCAGTATCACTCGTTAGTGAAACGATATAATGTCTTTGTTGAATATTACAATAAAATGAATAGTGATTATGGGGATGATGGAGATGGAGGTAGGAAGACAAAGAAGATGAAGATATGTGAGGATATTGTTGAGAAGTTCCAAAAGGAAAGATACGAACAAATCAAAAGGAAGGATGACAAAGAAGTGAAACAATCATTTACAATCATAAAGATAAGGCGTTCCCTTCAAACAATCGTTCTCAACGATATAAACAATTATGAGAAAACAATACTATCTGTTTGTGGGGGTAGGTTTTCTAAATAACCCCACCATTACAGGGGAGATGGGTTCCCTACGAAAGAGTTTAAAATAACATAAAATGACCCGACCCTAATTCAC
>OFKE01000070.1_pt1 | contig 12862 bp, 8 predicted proteins | sample 1540451 | NCBI WGS metagenome assembly OFKE01 (sample SAMEA104347367, study PRJEB22522) | marine metagenome | isolation source: seawater | reverse complement strand
GTGCATCTATGTTCATTCAACAAAAAATGACCCCACAAACCGCAATGATGGACCCCACACAGGCGAAAATCATGCAAATGCTGCCCTTCATTTTTACTATTTTTACCTTCACTTTCCCATCCGGATTGACTTTGTATTGGGTAACGAGCAATATCCTTTCGATTGCCCAGCAGCAAATTATCAACCGGATCAAAACACCCGAGTTACAAAACTGATCAACAGTTCTGTTTTTCAGTCTTTTCCTTAAAACTAAATTTTCCTGGTTAGCAGAAAACTTGATTTTGGTCAGGATTTCTGTTCTTCTCTAAGTTAAAGTGTCAATAAAGGATCATTCATGAGCGAAAAGCTTTGCCTACTCATGATATATTTTGACTTGTTTTAATAGTTGGTTGAATAAACCAAAAGAATAAAACCATAACTTCATAAAGTTTAGTGCAGAGCTTTTTATAAAGTATAATTTTAGTTTCCTATATGTATCAATATCCTGAAAAACAAGGGCTTTACGATCCTCAATTTGAGCACGACAATTGTGGAGTGGGATTTGTAGTTCAGATAAAAAATCGGCAATCTCACCAAATTGTCGAGCAGGGACTGAGTTTACTCTGCAATCTGAATCACCGGGGAGCACTTGGCGCAGATCCAGATACAGGAGATGGTTCTGGAATTATGATTCAAATTCCCCACCAGTTTTTTGTTGAAGAATGCCAAAGTTCCGGGTTCCATTTGCCTGAATCCGGAGAGTATGGGATTGCCTCCATTTTTCTTCCTCAAGATCCTTATGCCAGAAGACATTGTGGCGAAGTGATTGAAAGTCACATTGTTGAAAAAGGGATGGATTTGCTGGGGTGGCGTGATGTTCCGATTGACAGAGGATACGTTGGGAAACAGGCTCTTGCCACAATGCCAGCTATGCGCCAATTGTTCATGGGGCATCGCAGGTTTGAAAATTATAATCAGGACCGCTTTGAAAATAAATTGTATGTAACGCGTAAAGCCATACGTTCATCACTGCAGGATGTTGAAGGTTTTATGATTATCAGCATGTCCTCACGTACCATAATTTATAAAGGGATGCTGATTCCACATCAGATGGGGAAATTTTTCATTGATTTATCTGATAAACGCTTAAGTAGTGCTTTGGCGTTGGTACACACCCGTTTCCCGACTAACACCTTTCCGCGCTGGGATTTGGCTCAGCCTTTCAGAAATTTGGCTCACAATGGAGAAATAAACACACTGCGAGGTAATATAAACTGGATGCTGAGCAGGCGTCCGACTTTAAAGTCACCATTGTATGAGGATATCAGCGAACTGCAGCCCATCATTATTCCAAGAGGCAGTGATTCCGCCTGCATGGACAATGTTTTCGAATTCTTGATTCAATCCGGCTATTCTCTCCCACATGCAATGATGATGATGGTGCCGGAAGCATGGGAGCAAAACCCGGAAATGACTCCTGAAAAACAGGCATTTTATGAATACCATGAACATTTAATGGAGGCCTGGGATGGTCCGGCATCTCTCACTTTTACAAATGGTGTCCAAATTGGAGCGACACTGGACCGTAACGGATTGCGTCCTTCACGATATGTAGTGACAAAAGATGATCTGGTCATTATGGGCTCTGAAGTAGGAGCCGTCGAGATTCCTCCGGAAAATATCAAATTTAAAGGACGTTTACAGCCGGGCAAGATGTTTCTTGTTGATACCAAAGAGGGAAGGATTATTGATGATACTGAATTGAAAGCTAATATTTGTGCCGCTCAACCTTATTCGAAGTGGCTGAAAGAGAATATGCTTGAATTGTCTGATTTGCCAAAACCGGATCAGGTACCGGAAACGGATTTTGAACCACTTTTATTAAGGCAGAAAATATTTGCTTATACCACCGAAGATATAAATTTATTATTAACTCCAATGTTTACAAACGGTGTTGAAGCTTCAGGTTCAATGGGTGACGATACGCCGTTAGCCGTTCTCTCAGACAAGCCGCGGCTGCTTTACGATTACTTCAAGCAAATTTTTGCACAAGTTAGTAACCCTCCCATTGATGCAATCCGGGAAGAATTGGTGATGTCACTGACAAGCAGGGTGGGGTTTGAAAGAAATATTCTTGATCCCGGAGCAAATCACGCAAAGATGTTGAAACTCTTTCATCCAATACTGAGCAATGAAGAGCTTGCAAAAATTAAAGCACTTGATAAACAGGACTTCAGATCGAAAACTTTAAGTATGCTTTTTGATGCAGCTTCAGGTGTTGAAGGGTTTTCCAGAGCGCTTAAAGAACTTTGTGAAGAAGCAGAAAGTGCAGTGAATTCCGGTACAACTTTTGTGGTTTTGAGTGATCGTGGTGCAGCTAAGGATCAAGTCCCAATTCCTGCCTTATTAGCAGTAGGGGCAGTTCACCATTACTTGACTCTCAAAAGGGTACGCTACAAAACTGGTATAATTGTGGAAACCGGAGAAGCGAGGGAAATTACACATTTTTGCTTACTTGTAAGTTATGGTGCAGGTGCGATTAATCCGTATCTGGCTATTGAAACTATAGAACAAATGATTCAGCAAAAGGAGTTGCCTGAAGAATTAACGCTGGAAAAAGCTAATCAGAATTATTGTAAGGCCATTCGTAAAGGAATGTATAAAGTTTTCTCGAAGATGGGAATTTCTACCATACAAAGCTATCGTGGCGCTCAAATTTTTGAGGCGATTGGACTGGATGAAGAACTGATACAGGATTATTTTACAGGAACTCCATCCAGAATAAGCGGTGTTGGTATAAGAGAAATTGCCCAGGCAAGCTTATTGAGGCATGAAACGGCTTTGGAAAAAACTCCGGAAACTAGAGAAATATTGTCTGGAGGAGGATTATATCATTGGCGCAGAAACGGAGAATTTCATCAAATTAATCCGGTCATGACAAACACTCTACAGAGAGCTGTCCGCAAAAACAGCCAGGACGCTTATAATGAATTCTCACGTCTCGTCAATGAACAGAAACAGCGTTTTTCTACACCGAGAAGCTTGTTTGAGTTTGCAGAAGGAACTCCAATTCCGCTTGATGAAGTTGAACCTGCTTCGGAAATTGTAAAGCGATTTGTGACTGGAGCGATGTCACTTGGATCGATCAGCCCTGAATCACACGAAACTATGGCGATTGCCATGAATCGCATCGGTGGAAAAAGCAACAGTGGAGAAGGCGGTGAAGATTCTGCACGTTTTGATAAACGAACAAACGGAGATTTCCCAAACAGTACTATTAAACAAGTTGCTTCAGGACGTTTTGGAGTTACAATCCATTATCTGGTCAACTGTACAGAAATACAAATTAAAGTCGCACAGGGTGCCAAGCCGGGAGAAGGCGGTCAACTACCTGGGAATAAAGTCAGTGAGGAAATTGCAAAAATTCGCAATTCCACTCCCGGAGTGACCTTGATTTCACCGCCTCCGCACCACGATATTTATTCTATTGAAGATCTGGCTCAGTTAATTTTTGACCTGAAAAATGCTAATCCACAAGCAAAAATCAACGTTAAGCTGGTGGCTGAAGCAGGAGTTGGTACCATTGCTGCGGGAGTAGCAAAAGCTCATGCTGATGTCATCACAATCGCTGGTCACGACGGCGGGACTGGTGCGTCACCTTTGACCTCGATAAAACATGCGGGAGTGCCGTGGGAACTGGGGCTTTCTGAAGCACAGCAGACATTAATGTTGAATCAATTGCGTGGTCGGGTACGTTTACAGACCGACGGTCAACTTAAAACCGGAAGGGATGTAGCCGTAGCGGCTTTTTTAGGTGCAGAAGAATTTGGTTTTGCGACTGTCCCATTGATTGCTATCGGCTGCATTATGATGCGTAAATGTCACCTCAATACGTGTCCGGTCGGTATTGCCACACAAAATCCTGAATTACGTAAAAAGTTTGTTGGCAAGCCGGAACATGTCATCAACTATTTCTTTTTTGTAGCAGAAGAACTACGGGAAATCATGGCCAAACTGGGTTTTCGCAAAGTTGATGAAATGATAGGACGAACAGATATGTTGAAGCAGCGCACGAACGTAAACCATTGGAAAGCTGGAAAAGTTGATTTATCAGCACTCCTGCATCAGATTCCTGTGGGAGAAAATGACACTCCTTACTGTACTCAGAAACAAGATCACGGACTGGACAAACAAATTGATCTTAAGCTGATTGCAGAATCTAAAGATGCTCTGGAACACAAAAAGGCAGTAGAGTTTGTGTTACCGATCAACAATGTGAACCGCTCAGTCGGTACTATGTTAAGTGGTCATATAGCCAAAAAATACGGTGCAGAAGGTTTGCCGGATAACACAATTCACTGCAAATTTGTGGGTTCTGCAGGGCAAAGTTTTGGAGCATTTCTGGCTCATGGTGTTACTCTTGAGCTTGAGGGTGATGCAAATGATTACACGGGAAAAGGTTTGAGTGGCGGCCGGGTGGTTGTTTATCCTCCCAAAAAATCTACATTCAGTTCCGCTGAAAATATTTTAATTGGCAATACTGTACTGTATGGAGCAACCGACGGAGAAGCTTTTTTCTGCGGTATTGCAGGCGAACGCTTTGCTGTCCGTAACAGTGGTGTAACGGCAGTGGTTGAGGGTGTTGGCGACCATGGTTGTGAGTACATGACAGGTGGAAGGGTAATTGTGCTTGGAGAAACCGGAAAGAATTTTGCCGCAGGAATGAGTGGTGGGATTGCTTATGTTTGGGTAGAGAACCAATCATTCCATTCACGCTGCAACACTGAAATGGTTGAATTGGAAATTGTGAGTGAACTGCAGGAACAAAAATGGCTCCGGAAATGGATTGAGCGACATCAAGACTATACAAAAAGTTACCGTGCGGCAAGTTTATTGGAAAACTGGGAAAAAACATTAAGTCAGTTTGTAAAAGTAATGCCGATAGAATACCGGGCGGTATTGGAAAAAATGAAAAATAAATCCTCGATTAAATAGCAGCAGTATTAACAAATGGGAAAAGATACAGGTTTCTTAGAATTTGATAAAGAGAGCCCGCCGCTGCGTCCAGTGGATGAAAGAGTGCGTGATTTTCAGGAATATGGCACTTTTTTGTCTGAAGAAAATTTGCAGCGTCAGGCCTCCCGCTGCATGGATTGCGGTGTACCCTTTTGTCACATGGGCTGTCCCCTGGGCAACATGATTCCCGACTGGAATGATCTTGTTTATCGTGGACACTGGAAAGAAGCTCTGGCTGCATTACACAGCACCAATAATTTCCCGGAGTTTACCGGCCGTATTTGCCCTGCACCATGCGAGGACACTTGTGTTTTGAATGAACATTACACTTTGGATGCAGCAGAAAAACAGCAAAAAGTGAATGTTGTCACAATTGAAGAAATTGAAAAGCACATCGCTGAGCGAGGTTGGGAAGAGGGCTGGATACAACCTCAACTGCCTGAAAAACTTACCGGTAAGTGCATTGCGGTAGTGGGTTCCGGTCCTGCCGGACTGGCAGCGGCACAGCAGTTGCGGCGTGCAGGACATGATGTGACTGTTTTTGAAAAAGACAATAGAATAGGTGGATTACTAGTTTACGGTATTCCGGATTTCAAGTTGGACAAAAAAGTGGTTACCCGACGCGTTGAACAACTCCGTGCAGAGGGGATCAAGTTCCGGACAGGAGTCCATGTAGGCGTGGATTATTCAGTCAAAGAACTGCGGAATAGTTTTGATGCTATCCTGTTGGCAACCGGTGCGCAAAATGCGCGAAAGTTGATGGTCGAAGGCAGTGACTTAGAAGGAGTCCATTATGCAATGCACTATCTTCCGCAGCGCAATCGTGAAGTTGCCGGGGATTCCATTCCTGAAGAGCAAAAAATCGAATCCGGAAACAAAAAAGCAGTAATTCTCGGCGGCGGATTTACAGCAGCTGATTGTTTGGGTAACCTAAATCGGCAAGGTGCAGATCCTAACATTCATCAGTTTGAACTGGTTGATATGGTGCCGCGTCCTACTCCAGTGCATAAAGAAGCGAATCCGGATTGTAGAGCAAATATTTTGACGGAAAAGATAATCAGCGACGAATCAGGACGGGTTAAAGCTATGCAGGCCGTTTGTGTAGAATGGAAATGGGAAGCAAAGGGAAACTCTGCGCCTGGTCGAATGACGATGCAGCGTGTTCCGGGGTCAGAGTTTAGCGTGTCCACTGATTTGGTTTTTCTGGCATTGGGATTTTTGGGGCCAGAATTGGATGGATTACTGGAAGGACTGGGAGTTGAGTTGAATGTTCGTGTAGGAGAAAAACCTTTTACATCTGAGCAAGTTAAAAAGTTGCTGAAAAACGCGCAGCCGATGTATGATATTTTTTCAGATGAAAATTTTATGACCAGTAAAGACGGTGTGTTCGTAGCAGGTGATGCAAATCGTGGTGCCTCGCTTGTAGTTTGGGCCATTTGGGAAGGGCGTGAGGCTGCACGTTGTATCGATAAATATTTAATGGGAACCACAAGTCTCCCAACGACACCTCAGGCAGAAGTGCTGGTATAACAATCGTTAAAACTAAATATTGTGAGCAAAAACAAACTTATATTTTTGACTGCCTTCGTTGGTTTTGTGGGCCTAACTGTTTATGCTCTCTGGAAAGAAGTAAGCCGCGGCACTGCTCAATTACAGTACAGCATCAGCGGTGTGATCCTTTCCGGTCCGGGAGCAAGAGGAATTATCAAAACTGACAATGCTCATGTTTTGCTCTTTGATCCGGAAACATTTGAATTGGTTGCTTCGAAAATTATCAACCCTTTTTTACCACCTTCAACATTTAGTATCGGACAGGATGACGCAAGTCAACCGCTCAGTGGCTCTTATCGCCTGCTTGTACTCACCGACAAAAATGGGGACCCAAATCTTCCTACAGCTGGAGAAGTCATTGGGCCTCTATCTCAGCCGTTACCTTTAGGAACTGAGGGAGTAAAATATTCTGTGGATCGCCCTTTTCAGGTTTTTCCTGCGGAACTTTTGGCTGTCGAGACAGATTCTCCAGATACGAGTATCCGGGGCACAATCACCGTTGCTCCTGAATTGCAGAGTAAACTAGGTTTAGAAGATAGATTGGTGATCATGCTCTTTGATCCACAACAAGGCCGTCCTGTTGCCATCAAAATGCTCCCGAGTTTCAGGCCACCACAAAATTTCAGTATTGGTCAAACTAATGCTATGGGAGGTCAACAACTCAGTGGAAAGTATTCTCTAAGAATTCTTACTGATAAAAACAGTCAGCCGTTTCAATCTGTTCCTGGAGAAATAATAGGTCGTTCACAAAGTCTGATTCCTTTGGGAACCGGTGATTTGGAGTTTGAACTGGATCAGCCATATATTCGCTAATCCACCTGCAATAATTAGGGTTTACTGAAAAAGTATTTATTTTGTCATTCTGGACTTGATTTGGGATTCAGATTCACGATCAGATTGAGCACAGGATTTTAAACTGTATTCATGGACTCCAGGTCTTTTCTGCGCTTTGTCCGGAGTGATAATGGAGATGAATTGAAAGCGGCAAACCTGATCAAAAAATTACTTCCGGTCTGGCTATATTGAGAGCTTGATCAATATTTTCACGAAAGCAGGCACGGTTAGGGAAACCTCCGGGCTGAAGATATTTTTCCGGAGGTATGCTCTGCTCAAGCTCACGATACTTTTTTGTGACAGTCATCTTTTGTCCTGTACGTCCGAGTCCACTCATTTTGAATCGATAATGTGCCTCCAGTTGTTCGTCACGAACCCGGAGTAAACAGAGCACGTAGTCCATGTTGGGATATTCTCGTGAATCTGGAGGAAAGAGCTTGACCTCAGTCCATTCTGATTTTCGTTTCTGATATTTTTCCAAAAAACGAAATTGAGTTGAGAAAGTTTGCAAATAATTTTGCAAAATTGGATGCAAGTTAATCTGTAAATTGAGCCATCCTCCTTCAGTTAGCGCATCTTCTCCGCCAAAAAGCAGATATAATCCTCCCTGCTTGTCAGTTATTGGACAGTCTGTAGATAAATTAAAATTCCATCCGGAAGTTAGTTCAGAGCCGGCCTGCAGTGCAATATCCTGAGCTGCTACTTGTTTTCCGAGAACTTCCCAGGGAACCCCCGTACCTTCTTTGAAAGCTTTTTTTAAACCATGTGCAAGAATAATTTGGGAAGTTTTTACAGCAACAGTTTTGCTGCTCATGTTCCTGATTCGAAGTTGACCTTTTACAACTTCTCCCTGATTCCATGACTCTCCCTCAACTTCAATTTGATGTTCCAGAGGTTGCTGAAAATATACACTTCTCATTTGATCTCTTTAATTTGCTGTTTTAAAGGCCTGGAAAACATGGAAATTTAGGTCAGGCCGGATGTGATTTTTAGTTTAGATTCCCGTAAACCTTAGCTGAATTTCTGCTGTGAACTTTTCTTCTTTCTTGCGACCCCAGTTTTTATAGCGGCATCCCGTACAGCTTTAGCAATTTTAGGTGCAACCGATGAGTCAAATACACTCGGAATAATATAGTCTGCACAGAGGTGTGATTCTTTTACAGTACCGGCGATGGCGTGTGCAGTGGCCAATTTCATTTCTTCATTTATTGTACTGGCCTGACAATCAAGAGCTCCACGGAATATTCCCGGAAAACAGAGGACATTATTGATTTGATTTGGATAATCACTGCGTCCGGTTGCCATCACGGCCACTACAGGTAAGGCTTCATCTGGACTGATTTCAGGGTCAGGATTTGACATTGCAAAAACAATTGGATCTTTGGCCATGCATTTTACATCTTCCTGATTGATCACATTGGGAGCGGAAACCCCCACAAAGACATCTGCTCCTGCAATTACATCTTTGAGAGTTCCAGAGTCCTGATTTGGATTTGTACTGTCAGCAAACCAGCGTTTACTGGAATTGAGATCGTTTCGTTTAGGATGTATTGCACCTTTGCTGTCACAGCCAATCAAGTTTTTTACACCAAGTTGTAGAATCATCTTGGAACATGCGGTTCCAGCTGCACCTGCACCGGAAACAACTACCTTTATGTCTTCAACTTTTTTATCAACGAACTTTAGAGCATTGATTAAAGCGGCAGTCGTGACAACGGCAGTTCCATGTTGATCATCATGAAAAACCGGAATATCCAGCTCTTCCCGGAGTCTGCGTTCAATTTCAAAGCAGCGTGGCGCTGAAATGTCTTCTAAATTTATGGCACCAAAGCCAGGAGCAATGGCCTTAACAGTCCGGATAATTTCTTCTGTATCTGTGGTATCGAGACAAATCGGCCATGCGTCAATATTGGCGAATTCTTTAAAAAGCATGGCTTTGCCTTCCATTACTGGCATGGCGGCTTTGGGGCCAATATCACCCAGTCCCAATACTGCTGTACCATCAGAAATCACTGCAACCGTGTTGCCTTTGATGGTCAGTTTGTATGCATCTTCAGGATCTTCGTAGATATCCATACAAATTCGAGCCACTCCCGGAGTATAGGCCATGGAAAGGTCATCGCGTGTTTTAACGGGGATACGATTTTGGATGCTTATTTTTCCACCCAAATGGATCAAAAAAGTACGGTCAGAAAAGTTGATAAATTCAACTCCCGGTAGGTTCCTGATTGCCGTTACTATTTGATCGCTGTGATCAGGATCATGAGTAAAAATACTGATGTCACGGACTAAAACCCCGGCTTCTGGCTGCACGAGGTCTATCGCTCCTACTACTCCATGCATCTCGGAAATGGTCTGAGTCACACTGGCTAACATCCCAATCTTATTATCAATATTGAGACGAACGATAATACTGTTGCTGGCATTAAAAGCAGGTTGGCTGACTGTCATAAATTACTCCAAAAAGAGGTGATTTCTGTGAATAACCGGTTTACTCTGTGGATCTTTCCCACCGGTCTTTGCCGGGTTTTGTTCTTTTATTTGATGACGCAATTCTTTGGCAGAACAATCGGCTCTTCCAACTCCGAGCCGTACACCTTCCTGATTGCATATTTCAACAAGGTCCTTGTTTTGAAATTGTCCTTCAACGCGTGTTACACCTTTGGCTAATAAACTCTTTTTATTTTTCATAAGAGCTTGTTCTGCTCCTGCATCGATGACCAGTGTACCCTTGTTTAGTGCACCTGCCGCGAGCCATTTTTGATAGCTGCGTATTTTTCGTCCGTGAGCCACAAAATGTGTTCCCCGTCGTTGGCCTTCCATCACATCACTCACTCCTGCTGGAGATTTTCCATCCATGATGTATGTATCAATTCCAAACGACATTGCCATTCCAGCCGAACGGACTTTGCTTTCCATTCCTCCTTTTCCTCCGGCAGAAGTGATTGGAAGACAGTGTTGTAGAATTTCGTCAGTGAGTTCCTCCACTTTTTCTACAACAGTGGAGCGCTTACCTTCCTGCGTTTCTTCTTCTTTGAGCAAACCAGGTGCAACGGTAAGGAAAAAAAGCTGGTCAGCTCCAATAAGCGTTGCCAGATAAACGGCAAGTAAATCATTATCACCAAAATTGAGGTCCAATTCCTCTGTTGCAACAACATCGTTTTCATTAACAATTGGAACAATTTTATATTTGAGCAGATTCTCAAGAGTATTTCGAATATTGAGGTAAGACTTCCGGAGACCAAAATCTCCACGTGTTAACAATATTTGGGCAACCGTGGTTTTATGTTTTCGAAAAGCTTCAGCATAAATTTGAATCAACCTGGCTTGTCCGACTGAAGCCAATATTTGATGTGACGCCAGGGTGTTTTTCGATTCATCCACAGAACACAACTCACGTCCGGCTCCAACTGATCCTGAAGTTACCACTAAAACCTCGTGACCGTGGCCCCGGATTATCGCAATTTGTGCAGCCAGTTCACCTATTAATTTATGATCCAGCTTTCCATTCGATTGTTGCAGAACATTTGTTCCAATTTTTATGACAATACGTTTAGATTTCACTTTGAAAACAATCAGTAACTGCCAGTCCGATTCAGGGAAAAACTAGAGGGGCATGAAAATAAGAAGAAAGATTAAGCATTTGTGGATACTATCATGAAATTTGGAAGCTTTGCAAGCTTGAGAGAAATATCTTCCTGCTCAGAAACTGTGCTCCGTCGGTACAGATTCAGATATTGATGCAGATCTAATTATTTGAATTGTTCTTCGTGGATTTTATAGTACTACTTCTGAATCAGGATCTGTCTCCTTTTGAAGACGGTTTTCATTTAAAACAGCTAGCCGCAACAACCATCTCTGGAAAAGGGCATAGGAAAACAAAAGTAAACCCAATGCGCCTGCATAATGCCGAACCGGCTCAAAGTAAGAAAGTAAAAAACTTGATCCAAACAACAGTAAAAGAATTTTGTTGCAAACCGAGCAGCCAAAACCGACAAATCCTAAAACTCCACCTATTCCTGCTTTTTTAGTGGCACACTGTGGTGCCTGAATACCAAAGAACAGGCCAATTAAAAGTGATTCAAAACTGAGAATTATATAATCCCAGCCATTCACCTCTGTCATGCGGATGAAAAAGGAATTGTTCCAAAGAGCAGTAATTGTTCCCAACAGCAAAAAAGCTGCTGAAGCAATAATCAAGGTACTCAGCCATTCCTTTAAGCTTAATTGTTTTAATAATTTCATTAGCAGTCCTTAAGAAAATTACATTCCGTTCTGCACTCAAATTATTCCGAACCACAATGGATCAGATTCTTAATAAATGCAACAAGCTCATTTTCAATCAATTCAGTTTAGAATACTTGATTTCCTGAAATTTGTGCTTCAGTCATAATTGATTTTATTATTATAGTTGGAAAGGCTCTGAAATAAGACGGGGATCATCGGATTGTACGATGGCAGTCAAAAGTTGAACAAAATTCAGGTAGTCAGATTTAGATCAGCAAAACAACCTCAAAGTGTGCAAAATGCGTAACAGTTAGAGCGGAGTTTTGTGACCAGTAGTCTTAGTTGCCGGATGAAGATTCGATAGGTGGTGCAACTTTCTGTTCTAATTCAGCTGGAGGAATCTCCGGAGTTTTTTCTGGCTGCACATCTTCTTCAGGAATGAGCATTTGTTCTGCAACAGGAATCGTTGTTGTGGCAGGAGCCAAGTCCCGTACCACTGAATCACGGGCAGTATCTGAGGAAAGATATGCAAGAGAGAGAGAGGTCAGCATGAAAACAATCGCCACACCGGTTGTAATTTTTCCGACACCTGTCATGCTTCCCCGTACCGAGTTTGCTTGACCGACACTACCAAAAGCTGCACCAAGTTCAGCACCGCGTCCGGATTGAAGAAGAACAAAAAAGATAATCGAAATACAAGCAATAATATGGATGACTAGGATTAATTCAAACATAAAAACTGGTCAAATGAGAATTATAATTAACTGCTGGCAGCTACAATTTGTGGGAAGGCATCCGTTTTAAGACTTGCTCCACCTACAAGAGCACCGTCAATTTCAGACTGAGAAAGTAAAGTTTTTGCATTTTCTGCATTTACACTTCCACCGTAAAGGATTTGCATATTTTCTGCTGCTTCCGGACTGGCCAGTGATTCCAGCTCTTTCCTGATCGTCTTGTGCATAGAATTAGCTTGTTCCGGTGTGGCGGTTTTTCCTGTGCCTATAGCCCAAATCGGTTCATAGGCGACGACACAGCGTTTCTGGTCATCTACCGCTAATCCGGACAATCCCTTGCCTAATTGTATAACCACAACTTCTTCCTGATTACTTGATTCTCGTTGCTTCAACGTTTCTCCTATACAGAGAATTGGGCGTATACCATGTTTGAGCAGAGTTTCTGTTTTGCTCCGGATGAATTCGTCTGATTCACCAAATAAAATCCTGCGTTCGGAATGTCCAACTATACACCACTGAAC
>OFKE01000067.1_pt1 | contig 12931 bp, 9 predicted proteins | sample 1540451 | NCBI WGS metagenome assembly OFKE01 (sample SAMEA104347367, study PRJEB22522) | marine metagenome | isolation source: seawater | reverse complement strand
CCCTTGCTCTCCCTGCATGCCCCGACTCTGCATGACAGCACTTTGAACAGGCCGTTGTCCGACCTTATGGTCGCACATCTCGATCCAGAGACCGCGGCAGCGTGGGATGATTGGAAAATCTCTCTAATGGATAGTGTGAGGGGTAATCAGACCCCCGATTCGGCCGTAGAACACCTTCTGCGTGCAGTGTATCTCAATGAGCAGGGACTGCTCGACGATGCTAGATTGATGACCGAGGCGAAGCGTGTTTTCAAGGTGTCAGCAATTGACAGTTTGATTGACAAATCGAACAAGTTTGACCTGAAATCACTACGGACCCTGTTGGCGCACACCAAGGCTTGGGAACCGGGGCTGTTCAGGTTGATTGACAGGCTGCAGGATTCGGCCATCAGAGGTGACCACTCGATGAATGAGATGCCTTGGAGACTGGATCTCGACCTGCCCCCCCGCTGCTCTCAGGGTCAGGCCGACCTGTTCGTCATGCTGCACAACAACACCGGAGCTACTACCAATGTCAAGGTCGATATTGTGGTGGCTGAAGGGGAACCGGCTCTGCAGACAATTAGAGTCGAGGCCAGAGCCTCCCGTCGTATTGACAAGGCAAGAGCCATGGATCAGGTCGATTCACTGGGGCGTCTGCTGGATGACGCCACCGTACTCTGGATTGGTCTTGCGTGGCCGGACTCCAAACTAGGATCGCATCCAGTACAGGTCACCTTGAGGGGAGAGCACGGGAAAACACTCTCCTCAGTTGTGGTGCAGACCACGCTGTCGTCAAAGGCGCAGCAGGAGAGCGCAGGCCAGCGAATGTCCGACGCAGCCTCGGCTGTTCGCAGACTGGCTCTCTCCATAGCCGATTGAGGTCTTTGCGGGACGGAGTCCCGAGCGTCACGTTCATGGCACTATTGTGATTGCGACCAACGGAGTGAACATGGAGTCGTGGGACATCGTCGTCATCGGCAGCGGCCCCGCGGCCCTGCGAGCAGCCATCGCTTCTGCCGACGCTGGCACAATCCCTCTGGTGATTGACTCCTCAGGTGTCGGTTCAGCATCCGGTACAGCCCCTCTGTCAGGCTTGGCTGCCTCGATAGACGAACTTGACTCCACCGCACATCGTAACGATACGGTTACAGCTGGCGGCGAGTCAACTAACAAGGTTGCAGCAGCCCGATTCTGTGGTGAGGCAGTCTCAGTCATTGCTGAACTTGAGAGATGGGGATTGGTTCTGCGTCGCAGAGAGGGAGGGCTCCCTCACACCTCTGAGGCACCGGGCCACAGTAGGGCTCGTCTGACAGGTTGCGGAGACAGCACAGCCAGAGAGGTGACTCGTATTCTCGAAGAGCAGGCCATCAAGAGAGGCATCCCTCGCCGCTCGGACCTAGTTCCCCTTTCTCTGGTGATGGACAATCAGCAGGTTCGTGGTGTTGTGGTGCTGGATCTATTGACTGGAGGGATATCCTCGATTCAATCAAAAGCAATCATTCTGGCCACAGAAGGCCACCAGGGAATATGGTCCTCTCCTTCGAATGGAGCGGGTATCGGGGCCGCCCTCGCTGTCTCTGCAGGCGTAGGTCTGTCCGGCATGGCAAATTCTCCTCGGCACCCACTCACAATCCGTGGCACGGACATGCACCTCCCCATCGATCTGCTGGGTGCTGGAGGTAGACTGCGCAAGGAGAGCGGAGAGGACGTCGAGCCCGAGACAATCCTCAACGGTGAAGGATGCGTCCTCGACCTACGATCACTCGATGCAGCAGCATCTCCGTGGTTCGCTCAGACCACTAGAAGGGTGAGGGAGAGGGCAGGCTTGGATATAACCACCGAAGTCATTCCCCTGATGCCAAGCGTCGCCGCAACTACTGGAGGCGCTCCTGTGGATGAAAGTGGCAGAGTAACCTTCGAGGATGGTAATATGTGGTTCACAGGTCTTTATGCGGCTGGGCGCTCAGCCAACACTGGAATGCACGGAGCGGGTATGCTGCCCGGGAACCAGTTGCTTGAGGACCTAGTGAGTGGAAACAGTGCCGGAGAGCACGCTGGAGTCTGGGCTTCGGACACATCGTTCGGCTCTTCCTCTCAAGTGGAGGAAGCGATTCAGGTCGAACGAGCCAGAGTGACGTCCCTGATGAGAACCACTGGCGAGTCAGTAGGACGATTCTCAACCACCATGTCGTCAATCATGGGCAATCTCAACGGCAGTCGCGATGAGAAAGTCCTCGAAGCAGCCGCAACCGGCCTCGCTGGGTTGCGAGAGATGGGAATCGGGGTCACAGATTCTTCCATAGTGATGAACACCGAATTGGTCACTGCGATTCATCTCCAGGGCATGATTGCTCTGGCTGAGGCGATAATCGTCCCAGAGGGATAGCATGGACGAATCCGATCCGAGCATTTTCACACTCATCATTCAAGGAAACATTCCCTGCCATAAGGTGTACGAGGACGAACACGTATTTTCCTTTCTTGACATTAATCCATGCAGCATCGGGCACACCTTAGTTGTCCCCAAGGAGCAGAGCGCCACACTGGACGGACTATCGGAAGAGGCATCTGCTGCAGTCGGAAGAGTTCTTCCAAGAATATCTAGGGCTGTCCTTGCAGCCTCAGGGGCCAGTGATTTCAACGTCCTGCAGAACAATGGCGAGGCCGCATTCCAATCAGTCTTCCACGTTCACTTCCATATCATCCCCAAACACGATGATGGCAGCGGCCTGACCTGGCCATTCGCCACCACACAACTCGATCCCGGTGAGGGCGCAATACTTGCCGAGCGCATCCGCAACCATCTGAAATGACCCGGTGCGTTCTCAACCACCAGCCCTGTGGGTATGCCATGGCTAATTCCGAGAATGCGCCCGACGAGCTCCCGGGGTTGTCGAGCAGCGCTACTAGGATCAATGTCAGGAAACTCGAAAGTCTGCCCTGGGATCACAGCGGCAAGCATCCTGGAAATCGACCTTTTTGGGAGGTCATCCGGCGGGCCGTTGACATAGCCTGGTCCTACATCATCAGGCACTCGGAGATGGACAGCCCATCCGAGGTGGAGGGTGGCTCAGTGTATGCTTCTACGCACCTCAATGGCCTCATTGACCCGCTGGCAATCATGAAATCACAGGACAGGCGTATCATCGCCATCGGTAGGCACGACATCATGACCATGCCTGTGATAGGCTGGATCACACGCCGAATCGGCTCGCAGCCAGTGATCAGGAGAGCAGAACTGGAGAGAGGAGTTAGTGATCCTGAGTTTGCGAAGAGGATTAACAAGAGGAGTATGCTGACCATGGCCAACTGCATCGCCTCAGGTCACGCGGCGATTGTGATGCCCGAGGGCAAGTCCCATCAGGACACCAAGATGCATGCTCTCAGGACCGGCGCCCTCCGATTCACCCTCAATGCTTCCAGCATTGCGCATGAGAGAGGGTTGCCTCAGCCTGTGATTCAGCCTGTAGGTCTGCATTTCAGATGCCACTACTGGTTCCGCACCGACGTCTTCGTAGAGTTTGGTGAACCAATCACCATACCACTGCTTGAAGACACCCAACATCACTCAAGCCTCGCTGGGGGTGAGTGGCTTGAGCCACCTGCAGAACAAGTTATTCCACTCCGCGACGAATTGTACGAAAGTCTGACCCACGTCACCCCAAATGAACCAGATTGGGAGACATACAGGGCATGGCATCTGCTGGGCCACTTGAGAGCGAATTCATCCACTTCCTCTCTCAGCTCACTAAAGCAGGAGGTACTAGCAGCCCGTGATATCAGAGAACAACTCATTCTTATTGAGAACACCAGTTCTCTTGTCGAAGACGCCAAGGAGGCCGCAGACATACTGCACTCGGTGGGCCTAGATGCCCGTACACTGGATGTGAGGGGACGAATCAAGACCGATTTAAGACTGGAAAGAGGGGCATTGGGGATTCTGGCCATGCTTCTCACCGCCCCTATCACCATCCCGACGACCGGCCTGCAGGCATTCGTCGGGTGGTATGCGGGTGACCACACGGACGAGGGAATTGACTCAAGGACTACACACCATATGATCGGGGCACTCTTCTCTCCTCTGTTCTTTTGGCCACTAATCTCCCTCGCGTTTCTCTACTCTCTCTTTGGCGCTTCCCTCCTCCTCCCAATTTATCTCGCAGTATCTCTCCCTATCATCCATATATCGAACCTAGTTTTCCTCTGGGGCTATGATATGTTGACTGATTTTGGCGACGCCCGAAGAAGAAGGAGACTGGCTTCCTCAGCAACTGGCGGTCGTTTGGAGGAACTTGTGGAGCAACTGGTTCCCCGACTCGGCGTTCTCAAATAGGACGGGCACCCCAATCCCCTCATGAACTCCCACGAGGCCGGCGACAGGGTGCGCAAGTGGCTGCAGAGCGAGCGCCTCGAAGCCCGAGACGTAGTCGACCAGCAGGCCATGCTCCACTTGCATGTCCGGTACCCTCCAACGAAGCAGGGTCACGTGTTCAACGTCGTCATTCCAAAGAACCGCAATCTGGTTCTGATATACTCAGTCACTAGGGTCGATGACGGTCAGCAGAGTGAAATGACGGAACACTCCGAGAATGAGAACGGGGATTGGGAGAAGTGGCTCCACGACACTAGGATACATCTCACTCAGGCAGATCTCGACTGGGTGCTTCACGTTGGTAAGAAGAAGCATGGTGTGCCCGGCCCGCTGCAGGCGTTCAATCTCTCTCGTCCGATTTGGTTCGATGGTCTGACACAGAACGAGTTCATGCACACGATGCGCCATCTTTGGCTCACCAAACTCGCTCTGATTCACAAGATTAAGTTCGCATACGGGCCCGGCGTGGGCAAGCCCGGGCCGGTTGATGACTGGATCGCTAAGAAGGCCCAGAGCAGGGGCAGCCAACCTGAAGTGCATTCAGAGGTGAGTGAGATAGACACCGATGAGACTGGTGGCTTTGGTCGCGACTTCGATCCCTCCGAATGGGCCTAAAACTCCTCTCACACTCGTGCACCCTCGCGCGCGCAGGTGACGGCAAAGGGTCGAGGTTAAGTATCGCTGGAAGACAAACTAGGACGATACACAGCTATGCTGGAGGTTTGGAAATGGAAACTGCAAAAATGAGAAACAGCGTAACAATGGTTCTTCTGATGATGATGAGCACTTTCGCGGTAATCGAATTCCCGCAGGCTGAGGCTAGCGAAGTGGTCTTGACCGACGCGATTCAGATTGTCAATGGGGGCGCAGCTAACGATAAGATGGTGGCTACCGATGCCGACTCGATGGGCAACGTGCACTTCGTCTGGAGCCGCAACACCCAGCACTTGTGGTACCAGATGCACAATCCCAGAGGTGATGTACTAATTTTCGAGACCCAGATCTCTAACCCCGGTGCACATCGGGCTTGGCACCCCGACATTAGCGTTGACAGTAATGACAATGTGCATATCACTTGGACCGATAAAGCCGCTCAGTGGACTATCCTCTACACCATGCTTGACCCATCTCAGGATGATCAGAGTGGCGACTCGGCTATCGACAACGTGATTTCGCTTATCGACGACTTCGAAGTCTCGGTTCACACACAGAACCGCGACTGGCCAGCTATAGACACCGATTCTGAGAACAACGCCCACATCGTCTGGGAGGACTCGTTTGAGCCGCTTGACAAGTTCTACCAACAACCTCAGATTTACTACTCTATGATTGAACCCGACCTGCAGTCCCGTGAGGCTGTAGTCGCCGTGGGCGAGACCTTGCTCACTCCAATCATCGGCCACAAGGGGCACCCCGATGTCGCTGTCGATGCCGATGACTTCGTTCAGATTGTATGGGATGATACCCGCGGGGGCAAAGTCGAGATGGTTGCTCCGATAGACACCTCTGGCTCGATGAACACCGAGTGGGCCGACATGTGTGTGGTTTTCTATGGCGGCTACTTCGCCAGCGGTGGTTACTTCGAGGGACTAAAGCCGATGCTTTTGCGAGCCAACATGACGGTCTACGAGACCCTGTATGCCCTCAGCGGCAACTGGCCGAGTGCTGCTACCAGCGGCAACTGCGCCGCTGCATACCAGACCGGTGGATCGGGCAGCCAAGGCCCAAGAGGAACTCCTCTAGGCCTGGCCCCTGGTGATGACTCAGGTGGTATCAGAGAGCTCACTGAGGTTGTTTACAACAACGGCGCAGTCAACTTGCCCCAGGATGGCGGATACTACAGTGAATTTTGGGGCCCCGGCTCCACTTGGGCCTGCCTGTCATGGCGAGACGCCGGTGGCAACGTTCCCGGCAATCCACCTACTCAATTGGACCACCACTGGAACCCTAACGCGACCAAGATTGTCATCCCAATCTCGGACGAGGGTCCCTATGGTGGTGACCCCGCCCAACAGTCCGATGATACCCAGAGCATCAATGAGGCTCACGACGCCTGCGTCATTGCTGGAATCATTCCAGTGCCCCTGCTCGCAGCCGGCTTTGGCTCCGGGTCCACTTCCGTAGGATCACACATGATGGACCTCGCCCAGTGCCCAAACGGCTTCGTTAGTCTGAACACAAGGACCTGCCCAGGTTCAAACACCCGCCTGACCAATGCGGAAGGTTTGATGTACAGTTTCCCGACTTCAGCCGGCAATTCAGCCGAATTACAGCTAATGGTTGAGGCCATGGTCTACCTATCCACAAATAATTCGCGTGAAATCTACATGACCATACTCGATCCTCTATCGCTGCTGGAGAACCCCCCTCCGACTTGGCAGAAGGGAGATTCAGGGACCTTTGTCGACACCACGGCCGACAGGTACATCGAGGATCTCGGGCCCTCTATCGACGGCCTAGGATACGGCAACCTCGTAGTGGTCAACGACACCAGAATCACACTCAACGACGCATACAGCCTACATCCTGCAATCTCTGTAGACACCTCCGGTAACACCCATCTTGCTTGGATGGATGGTCGCGCCTATGGATTCGATATCGATGTCAACTACGAAATCTACTACACCAGACTACGACTTAGAGGAGCGGGCGAGTGGGACGGAGCCCCTGACGGGTTACCTACCTACGGAATCAAGCAGATTATCGACTCAGCTGTCTCAGAAGTCGAAGGTATCGAAGGAATTCCGACCGATCGGCCCTTCGGCGCCAATTCGCACATGCCAGCCATCCTCACCGACTCATTCGATAACGTGCACCTGACATGGTTGGAAAACTCCAACGAAACCCAAGGCGAGACTGTCGTTTATAGTAGACTGAATCACACCAATGACGACTATCCTGAGGGCTTTCCTCTCAATTCGCTCGCTGTAGGGGTCCTCGACCCATGGGAAGTCATTCCGATTACCGAGTGGCAGTCCGACAAGCTCGGCCCAAACTCACCTGCAGTCCCCGAGTTGGGTCAGCCACCGGCATTCGCCAATGACCTTGGAAGCGGCGCCCATATCGCTTGGTCTGACACTAACAAGTGCAACGATGTCAGCAATGGCGGATCCTACACGCTGTGCTACGTCCACGTCCTGACTGGGCTAGTTGAGGTCGCACTCACAGAGACTGAGACCTACTACCACACCATTGAGCCCGGTGAGCAAACCACCTACAACATGACAATCTCGAACCCCACACCCGGGCCCGCCGAACTCGTGGCCGACACCTTCACCGTGACTATGGAAGGCGTTCCCAACAATTGGACGGCCACACTGTTCTTCACCACTAATCACACACCAATATTCGACTCGACACCAGTATTCCTGCGTGGCGGCGACGTGGTTTCGATGTACATGCGCGTCCGCGCCCCTTCGATATATCAGGCCCATTCGGACGAATTGGCCGCGATTACGGTGACTGCAATATCCCACAAGGACCCGGCTATCAGGGACGACAGAATTACTCTGACGCTGATGGATGTCGTCCACGGGATTAACTTGGACACCAGCCACTCCCAGGTGGATGTTGAACAGGGTGAATCGGCATTCTTCTCGATAACGGTTACCAATACAGGTAACGTATACGATACGTTCGCGTTTTACGACCCATCCACCTTAGAGGGGCAGGTCGAATGGGCCCTGCCGTTCGGATGGGGTCTCACATTCCCAACGTCGCTATCATTGGACCCCGGCCAGTCGGTGACTAGGAACCTGCAGGTCAGCGTCCCGACCTCACAGGATCCTGGGACTTTTGTGATCTACCTGAAAGGTTGGTCCACTGGTGAGCCAGTGCTCTCTATCGATCAAGGTACCTTTGATGTTCTTGAACTCTGGATTAACGTCTCGATCAAGAGCACGGGCAACATTGTCTTCAATCTCGGAGACACGACGCAGTACGTCTTGCCTGGTGACTGCTCTGAGTTCGATATCGAGGTCACCAAGCACTTCACACCCGGCCATCTGATATTCACGACTCCAGGAGGTCCAGAGGAGAGACCTCCTGAAATTTCCGAGCAGACATGGAGGTTCGACCACTGGACGGTGGATTTGGATTTCTCCGAAGCCCCCGGAGGGAACGGGATCTCAGATAACGCTCCACGCTACTGGTCGATTATCGACACTCCATACACCGTCACAGCCATCATGTGTGCACCGTACAATGCTACTGCTGGCCTAGGCGACTCTGTCACCGTCAAGGCCCATCTTGAGGGGGCACAGCGTGTCAGAGACTCCGTGGTCCTTCTGACAAACGTCATTCAAGAGTACGACTTGGAAGCCAGCGTTCCTGAAACCATTTTGTCCATGCATCCAGGACAGACGTACCAGTTGGATACCACGGTCTCCAACGAAGGAAACGGTGCTGACAGATACGACATAACAGTACATTCGATTGAGGACACATTCGGGGCATCGCACGTCTGGGACATCGATATCCCCCGAATCCTATTCACTGAGTTGGACCGTGACGAGTCGCAGACCGTACCTATCCTTCTCAACGTGCCAGAGAGGACCCACGCCGGCCAGTACACCGTAATCCTGAATGTGCTAAGCGAGGAGTCTTACGAGGGAACCAAACTGAGGGACGTCATCGAGTTACAGGTCGAGATTGTCGAGTTTCACGACATGCGGATAGAGGTTGACCCGATGGTTGAGAGCCGAATCAAGTCCACAGCTCCTGGCAGAATTGTCCGATTCACCATAAACATCACCAACCACGGTAATATGGACGACCAACCGACACTGCACAACCACACCCTCTATGACAGTGATGACCGATATTCGTGGCAGACGTCCCCTACGATGGGGCCCCTACTGGGTAATTGGGCGATTAGTTACGCATTGCTCGAGGACTTCGACACTGAGTATCCGATCGAGAGGCCATGTGTAGGACAAATTTTGGGTGAAGACCCACCTGCCGAGGGCTGCTATCTATCCGCCCAGACCAATGCAATCACCATGCCGGTGATGGAGGCTTACTCAACTCTACAGATTGTCGTAATCATCCAGATTGACCCAGCCGCTACACTGAACAATCGAGAGATTGGAATCAAGGTCGTATCGGCATTCGGCTCCTCGGAAGCAGGCGGTGACCACGATGAGACTGCGGTGTGGGATGACTCCTGCACTCTCGACGCGAATGGAGACGGTTTGCCGGATAACTACCGACCCAATTGTGATACCAACGAACAAGTCATTGAACTGAGACTCAGGGCACCAGATCTCTTCATCCTCGATGTCTTCGCTGCGACCCACACAGGGGAGGTTGGGGAGATGCTCTCCGTCAACGTACAAATCCTCAACAAGGGCAACGCTCACGCTACTGACGTCAACATCATCCTATGCGTAGACCAGACTAAATCTGACATCAAGAAGAACGGGTGCGACGAAGAGAACATCGTTTACCGGCAAATACTCGAGGCGATAATGCCCTGTGACAACCCTAGTTCCGGCTGTGCCAACGAGGACCCACCCACAATTGCTCTACTGTATATGGTCAAGGCTGGAAGACACGACGTCGTCGTAGTCTTGGATCCGGATAACATAATTGTCGAGACCGATGAGACCAACAACATCCAATCGGTCTCGCAGAAGATGGGCTCGAATTTAGGACTGCTCGATGTCGGAATCGAGATCATAGCCCAATACACAGTGCCGACCATAATCTTAGGCGCGACGTTCGCTCTAGTAGGAGTGGTCGCAGTGGTTATGTGGGGACGCAGGGAGGAGGCAAAGATCCGCTACGCCGAGAAGTCCAGTATGATTTCGAACCTTGATGAAGAGGACATGGTCTTCTGATTAGCGTGCTAGCCACCATGGCAACGGTGTGCCTTCGCGCGCCGCGACGAGGCGGCCACGACTAGCTGCGAAATCGCGCATCAGACGCTCGCGCAGAGCATCCATCATCTCCTCTGCGTCCATTGACTGGATTCTCAGTCCCTGCGAGAAGGCATCCAAATCAAGTGGCCTGCGGGGTTGGTTCATGATAGCGTGGGCCAACTGCCTCTCCTCATATGATCCAGATTGCTCAGAGATGCTGGGGGAGACTTTTCTCATCACCTGCTGATGGAGTGCTATCACAGCGTCACGATGCTCGTCTATGCGCTCGAGAGCAGAGTCCAACTCCGAGAGCACTCCCATAGCCTCCACCATCGGGAGCTTGCGTCGGGTACCCAACCTGTCGACCACTCCATTCAGTTCAGGCGGCAATCTGTTGGAGAGACGCATCGGCCCTCCAGCCGGTATCTTCCTGTGCTCTGCACGGAATAAATCAGGTCCGAGGTCGAGACGCAGGGAGAAGGACTGGTTGACCTTGTACATCTTCTTCGGGGGACCTCCCTTCTCCGATGGCATACGTTCGGAATCCACGAACCCTGATTCCTCTAGGACCTTGAGGTGCTTGACTACCGCTTGCTGACTTACATTCAGTAACTCGGAGAGTTGCAGAGGGTAGTGAGGTTCCTTGACTAATTTCCTGAGAATCTGGCGTCTAGTAGGGTTTTCGAGTATCGAGAGCGCCTCGTCGAAACCTACCATTTACTTACCAACCTGAGGTTGGGTAGTGGGGGCCTTCTAAAAACCCAACTTGAGCATAGGATAATATCCGACGAACTAGTAAAACTGTCATGGGAACCGGGAAGACCGTACTAGTCACGGTACTAGTCATAGCTGGATTGCTGATGCTGGCTTTGTCGTTTGTTGCTTCAATAGTAGTTGATACCATTGATCAGAGGATTGCCGATGAATGCGAAGACGAGACAGGTACAATTGGAGAAATTATCGGTGCTGATGAGGGCCAGTGTCAAGACGGCCGTGATATGAGAGACAGAGTTGATTCCATTGGCCAGATGATTGGCTATCTTGGTGCGGCAGTTCTTGTGGTATCAGTAATCATGGTCGCAATCAGAAAGAGACAGTAATCAGCCTTCGTCCCAGCCTTGCCAATCTCGATTGCCCTCAGTCTGCTGGGATTCCTCATCGACCTTCCTCTGGCCAGGGAAGGGATCCGCTATCGGTTCCTCCTCCTCTTCTTCCGGGATGCCGCGGTACTGTCTGTACAACTCGTCGGTTGTCGGCAACCTACCCTCTTTGGACATGACCACGGGTCCTCCGGATTTCTTACGCTGCCCCCGTCCTGCGAGAGCCAGTATGAGCGCGATGACGCCCAGAGGCAATCCAAGGAAACACCCGAAGAACATCATCACGAACCAACCACTACCGAAAAGCGCATTCCACGCAGATACATCATCCACGAACCACAGGGTAGTGTTTCCGTCGTTGTGTAGGGTGTAATCACCGGCCTGAGCCGATCTGAAGACCCTTACAGGGGCATACAAGGTCCCGTCCTCACCCGGTCTATCAACATCTAGACCCGTGGGCGCTGAACCACTTTCCTCAGACCCTATTGCATCAATCAGCCGTAGTTCAGCAGTCTGCGAATCCCCTTCGGTGACACGCAGGGCGACATACTCTCCAAATAACTCTAGAGTGACTTCCTCACTCTCTCCAGCTTCCAACTCTAGAAGGTGCCGCTGGGCGGGGTCGAGCTCGTCGAACATCACTGGCATGGCGTTGTAGTATGACACTACGCCAATCAGCACCAGCAGTAGCGAGACTCCTGAGAGCCTTTTGGCCCAGAGTGTAACGTCAGCCACGACGTGAGGTGATGGCTCCGTGCTATCAGACTTCTCAATCAGTAGGCGAGACCAACATCCGGGTGAGCCAACTTTTCAGGGAGATAGGTATCTGTCACGAAATCCAGTCCGTACTTGGCCAGGGACTGCTGCTCGGCCTTCTTCCCGAGCTCCTGCATCAACTCAATCTGCTGCTGCCACCACCCTGTAGAGAATCTAGGGTCGGACAATTCGGCCTGCAGAGCGCCCAGGTCTTGTTTCGAGAGGTCATCGCTAGGTAGGTCATAAGCGAGAATATCATCTGCGGTAATCCCGAGATATATCGCCCCCTTGCTCGCCAGGTATTCTGAGATATGAGCAGTCTTGATAGCCCCGTATGCGATACTAGCAAAGATTCTGAACGACCATGGGTCGCAGTCAGCGAATACCACGATTGGCTTTTTCCACTCGTCACTCATTCGTCGCATAATTCGACGAGTGGAGCGTGCAGGTTGCCCCTTGAGGTGGATTAGCGCACACCGCGCCTCCTCATCGAAACCATTCTCAATCAGTCGATCGAACATCCCACCAGTCTCTATTGCCATGATGAAATCTATGTCCTCATCAATGAGCCTGAGTTTCTCTGATTCGACATTGTAAGGGACTCCGTATCCAGAGTCGCCGACGTCGTCGCGACAGTTTATCCTCATCCAGTCGCCACGTCGATTACGCTCTTCAAAAGTCACATTCCCGATGATTCTCGCCCCGTCTTCCTCCGGTCTCAGACGGAAGTCCTCGCGTAGACACTTGGTGACAATCTCGAGATCTTCAGCTAGGTTATTGCTTTCGTTCTGCGAGTGGAATTTGCCGTTGCCCCAGGCTTCGGAGATGTAGTACATCTCTCTCAGAGTTGAGGACTTACC
>OFKE01000057.1_pt1 | contig 14119 bp, 12 predicted proteins | sample 1540451 | NCBI WGS metagenome assembly OFKE01 (sample SAMEA104347367, study PRJEB22522) | marine metagenome | isolation source: seawater | reverse complement strand
ATGGATATGCTAAATGACAGCAGTGTAGCCCTGCTCTAGTGAGTATCATGTAGATCACGTATCCGGTGATGAACAAAATGTCTTACAGTATAGGTCCGCATACCAGGAAGAACTGGGTATGCTATGATCGAAGATGTCGTGTCGAGTCCGATTTTTTTTGTTTTTTTTTTTTTTTTTTTTCAAGCAGAAGACGGCATACGAGCTAGCGTAGCGTCTCGTGGGCTCGGAAATGTGTATAGGGGACAGTGTGACTGTGGCAAGAAATTGGTCTAGCCCTGCCCAATCTTCGGTCATACCCTCGGATAGTCGGCGAGACGGGAGGTAAGGACTTCGTCGTCGCTCACCCCGACTGTGATCGCCAGGGTCTACTAGTCGCGCTTCTACGTGGGGCTTTCGAGTTCCAAGGACAGAAGTGCTCCGCGGCCAGTCGCGCCTACATCCCACAATCCGTCTGGAACGCCATCTCAGATGACCTGTGTGCAGAGATTAGCAAGATCAAGATGGGCGATGCGAGAGATTTCACGAACTTTATGACCGCTGTGATAGACCAGCGGGCCTTTGACAAGATTACAGGCTACATCGAGCGCGCTCAGGGCCGCGACTGCTGCCAGATCATCGTCGGAGGCAACTCGGACGACAGCACGGGCTGGTTCATTGAGCCGACAATCATCGTCACCACCAACTCGACCTCGGAGACCATGGTCGAGGAGATATTCGGACCGGTACTCACCGTGTTCGTGTACGACGACGATGACTTCGATAACGTCCTGAAGATGTGCGACGAGGCATCCCCGTACGCCCTCACTGGCTCGATTTTCTCCAGTGACGAGTCCAATATACAGAAGGCGTTCAACGCTCTTCGCTTCACAGCCGGGAACTTCTACATCAACGACAAGCCGACCGGGGCAGTCGTCGGCCAGCAGCCGTTCGGCGGGGCACGGGCCAGCGGCACCAATGACAAGGCAGGCGGTCCTCTGAACCTGCTCCGCTGGATTAGCCCACGCTCAGTAAAGCGTGCAATCGATATCCCACAGGACTGGAGTTACCCGTTCATGGGTGAGGACTGATGGACACACTATTTTCATACGCACTGCTGCTAGGGACTCTTGGCATTTTCGCCTATGTCGGCTACAAGGCTACAACGGAATATGGGATCGACGATGATACCTATCTTTCAGCCCGAGGCACTCAGGGTTGGCAGAGGATCGGCCTGAGTCTCTTCGCTTCTGGAATGGGAGTCTGGGTGTTACTAGGGCCTTCAGAGGTCGCATACTACGGCGGCTTCTGGGACGTGATGGGGTACGCAGTTTCCTCCTCGACACCGTTCCTACTTCTTGCTTATGTGGGGCCTAAGATCAGAGACAGCCTGCCAGACGGGGTCACCTTGGCAGACTATGTCAGATTACGTTTGGGAAGAAGAATGCAGATCTATGTGGGTCTGATTTCTATTCTCTACATGTTCACCTTCCTATTCGCAGAATTCACCGCCATCGGCAAGGTAATGGATGAATTGGTAGGCATCAATCCACTAATCCCAATGGTTCTGGTCGGGGTCGTCACTGCAGCCTACTCCGCGTACGGTGGTCTACCGGCCTCTTTGGCCACTGACAGGGTTCAGGCCTTGGCTATCGCCCTGCTCGTCACAACTCTACTACTCTTCTTGTTCGGAGCCGACATGGGGCAGCTGATCGATGACGCCAAGGCATACAATCCCGATGGGTTCGACGCGACTTGGTCTCACGGTAGCATGAGCTACATGGGCTCGTTAAAGTCGGGACTGGCCTTGGTAGTCGCCATTACCGCCGCAGAGATGTTCTCTCAGGGTAATTGGCAGCGAGCCTACGCCTCAGAGGATGACGAAGCCCTACAAAAGGGGGCTCTCCTAGCTGCAGTCATGGTCTTCCCCCTAGTTTTCGTGATGGGCATCTTAGGTACTGTGGCTGCAGGCCAGGGGGGTGTGTCCGACCCATCCATTGCTTTCTTCTACCTAGTTGATGGCACTAGCAGCTTGATTGTAGCCGCCTTCATTGTTCTGGTAGTCTCACTGGTATGCTCGAGTACCGACACACTGCAGAACGCCATAGTAGCGTCTGTGTCCAGGGATATTACGGACGGGAGGATGAGTATCGTATATTCGCGGATTGTTACAGTGGCCATGATTCCGCTGGCAATCTATCTTGCAACAGGGCCTACAATACTCGGATTCCAGTTCAACGCCTGGAGCGTATTCGGAATCTTCCTGTTCGCAGACATGTTAGCCGCAGCAACGGTTGCTCCGATCCTATTGACTCTCTGGGGAGGGGTGTCATCGAGGGGCGCCTTACTCGGATGCTTGGCGGGTCTGGCATCGGTAGCAGTGTACGGGATGATTGAACCTCCTGCGGACTCCCAGTTCTACATGTACCTGATTCATCCAACAGGGGGCGCAATTCCTGCATCCGATGGTGGTCTGACGAACTTGTGGCCATTCGTCTCAGCCATCATCGGCTCGGCCACAGTAACGGTGGCAGGCTCATATGCTCTGCCTGACGAAGTCGAGTGATTCATTTGCCCTACTCACATCGGGGCCTCATGGATGAGTCGCCCCCCACTCGCATTCACTCTCTTGTGATGCCTTGGAGGGGGTTCTGGCGTTCGACGTGGTCACGCCGTGAGATGATGGGCGGATACTGGTTCCCAATCGAGATGTTCCTCTTCGGCATGCTGTGCGTCGCTGTCCCCTACTTCGGCTCAAACAACATCGCAGAACATTACCTCAGTACGGTTTGGGACCCGGAGATTTGGCTGGACCGCGAGATTCCCGTAGTCAACTGGATGATTGTCCCATATACTGCGCTATACCTGTTCTATCCTGCCACGCTCATAATCAGTCCTAGGGACGATAGAGGAAGGGCTGAACTGATTCTGGCAATGCAAGGACTAATCCTCGTTACTCTTTTCTGCACCTTCTTCTTCATTTTCTTCCCGGCTGAGATTGACCTAAGAGATCAACTTGATTTGGACTCTCTAAGTGGAATTGAAGCCTCTTTGTTCAGTTTTATTCACTTTTCTGATAATCCTTGGAACGCATGGCCGAGCCTGCATATAGTCCACTCTTACCTGCTTGCTAGACTGATGACTTTCTGGGTCAATCGAGAACATGGGGAAAAGCCTCTCGCAAAGGCCTTCTTGGTCTTGCTATGGGTTGAGTATGTGCTGTTGTGCGTAAGTATCCTGACGACCAAGCAGCACTATCTGTTCGATCTGGCAACCGGGCTTGCCACGGCCATGCTGGCGTGGAAACTGTTCGAGTATGCGCTGGGGCTCGCAGAGCACCAGTCACCTAGGCAGATTGCAGAGGACGCCGGATGGGCCTGATCAGTTGTACACCATCGGCAGGAAGGCGTTTGCCGCGGTCTCGCATGCATTGGATACATCGTCGAGACGTTGTAGGACTCGGTACATGTGTATAGCAGCCAGTGGATCGTCCTCGCCGATGCTGAACACGAACCCAGCGGCCCGACTCTCGACCAAGTCAGACTCGTGCTCAGCCAGATTGACATCGTCAATCAGTTCTCCAAGCTTCTCTCGGCCAGCCCTAGTGTATCCGGAAAGCGTCAAGTCACGCAGCGCTTCGACAGTGTCCTCGTAGGTAGCCGCGGTTTTGGCGACTGCTTGTGCCATTTCCTTGAGCAGGGTTTTGGCCTCCGCATTGTCGTAGAGAGGTCTGAAGGAGAGTTGTTCGGCGACGTTTTGGGCATAGTCGGCAATGCGATCTTGACGAGCTAACATGTGGTAGAAATCATCAGACCTCATCAGCAGATTCCACTTGCCTGAACCGACCCTCCTTCTCAAATCATTCTTCACATTGTCAGCGTTCAATTCAGCCGATATTGTCGCCTCGATGGCTTCGCTCGGATCTTTTCCGTCCGCTGCGTTGTTCACTGCTTCCAGCATGTGGTTGACCGTGTCCTCGACAGCCACGGCGTGTGTGTGGAACAACTCGAAGTAGGTTGAAGCCCCCTTCTCTGTATTGCCTCCTGCATCGGCCAAGGCGTCATCGACAAACACCTCTCCATCGCGAGTGGACCAAATCACATAGAGCACCATAGCGAGTGTGATGGGTATTACAATGAGCATCTTGATGGGATCCGAGCTGATGGCTACGTAGATCACTATTGAACCAAATCCTGCAGCCGGAAGACTCGCCAGCCAGGAGGCGATAATTTTGCCGAAGACCCTGAAGTCGACGGCCTTTGCACCCCCTGCTAGTCCTACTCCCACTACCGCGCCTACGAGAGTGTGGGTGGTAGAGACGGGGACAGCGAGGAAGGGCATGGAGAAAATCAAGACAGTCGTTGCAGCACCAAATGTCGCTGCGAAGCCACGAGTAGGTGTGATGTCAGTAATCTTTTTTCCTATCGTTTCCATCACCCTCCATCCCCAGGTGACCACACCGACGGCTATTCCGACACTTCCTAGAAGAACGAGCCAAGTCGGTACGTCAGCCACCGCTTCAAGTTGCCCATCATTCGAAAGAACTTGGTAAACAGCGGCCATAGGGCCTATGGCATTGGATCGGTCATTTGCTCCGTGAGCGAAGGCGACGTAGGCAGCGGCGATGACTTGCAACCAGACAAATATCCTCTCAACACCATGAAAACCCTCCTTCTCTCCCTTGAAGTCGTAGTTTCTCAGGATGTAGGCCAGAGCCACTGCAGCGATGATAGAAACTATTCCTGCTAGGATGAGGCTGTTGATTGGGAACCATGCATTATCCATCATCGGGTTCCAAGAACCATTCTCCTTGACTGGCAACCAGTCGTACTTGTTCTCAATCCAGCCATTATCCTGGGCCTTTGCGAAGAAACCCTTCAGAGCTTTGAACTGCAGTGCGAGGCCAAGCACGAAGAACGTAGGGATAGAAAGTATCGGGGCCATCCAGCGCGCGCGCGCTTCAGGATCAGATGTATCGAGAATAGTCTCTCGGATGACCCAGAAGGTGAAGAATGCGAATAGGCCTCCCATCACTGGGCTAGCAACCCATGACATAGCGACCTTCTCGACCACCGCCCAGTCGATGAGGGAGGTTTCATGCTGAACCTCCATGACTAACCCGACACCGACGATTCCACCGATGATACTGTGAGTGGTCGAAACCGGTAGTCCGTATCTCGTGGCAATAGTTAGCCAGGCCGCCGCTGCCATCATGGCAGCGATGAAGCCATACATTAGGTCATTAGAAATCGCGTCAACTAGGGCCTGATTGTCGAAATCAACAACTAAGATTCCCTTGCGAACTGTGTCTGTAACTGCATCTCCAGCAAAAAAAGCACCTATGAACTCAAAGATGGCAGCGATGATTACTGCTTGCTTAAGCGTCAGCGCGCGAGAGCCGACAGATGTTCCCATCGCATTCGCGACATCGTTGGCACCGATATTCCACGCAAGATATGCGCAAACCAAAATCGTGACGAACAGAACGAGCCCCATCAGAGGTTCCATTGATTCGCGCGCATCGCTGATGGTACTTGACTTCTGCTCATAGCAAACCTACTACGATTTCGGGTTGTGTCAGATAGACTAGCAGACCAATTCCAGCGAACATCATCATCCACGCACCAGTGGCCTTGACTATCCCTGTAGAGCGTCGCAGGAAGTCGAGCATCGACTGCCGACCGAGGCCGACTAGCATTGTCACGGCTATCATCAGCATAGTGACGGAAAGGATGAGTCCCGCCATCCCGAACGCGAAGGCACCGTTGCCGACTACAGCGAGCCAAGCGACGAACGGGAAGACCGCCGCAGCGGTGCAATCTACCGAGGCCGCACTGTAGCCTATGCCCCACAGGTACATGTTGCGTCTAGGTGTGAATTGCTCATCCATCTCCGTGGTCTGATAGCGGTCGAGCACACCTTGGACCCAGTTCAGCAAGTGCGAGGTCCAGCCGAGCAACATGAGTACTCCGAGGATTACCAACAGCAATGCGATACCAATCGCGATGTCATGTAGTACTCCCGAGAGATCAATGATTCCGTCAAGTCCGAAGATGACAGCCCCGACCGCACCAAAGAAGGTCAATTGACCCAGAGCAGCATAGCCACCGACCTCGAAGGGCCTGGGCATACTGCCGGAGAGTTTGCCAGCTTCTTGCAGTTCGTCCTCTCTCATCCCGAGGTTGAGGTAGTAAGCGATGAAAGAGGGGAGCACTGGGAAGGCACAAGGAGAGAAGTAGACCAGTACGCCCAAGAACAGGCCAATCACGAAGACTCCGGAGAGTGATCGATCTGCCTTCTCAATGCCGAATCGGAGACTATCAGCTTCGCCAGCATTTGCGTTTGCAACAGCCGAATCGAAGGACGACCATCCATCGAGAGGTGTCCCGGTATTCTCCTTGGCGACGACGTACCCTTCATGGTCGACCACAATCACCAGCGGGATGGCTTGGGCAGAGTAGTACTCGACTAGATCGCCTGTGGCACCATCTTCGAGAATCACGACATCAGTACCACCGTTGGCGACCGGCCACGGCATGTGCTTGTCGGAACCCGACTCCCCAAAGGTCGCATTGATGTCTTTGAAAGTCTCGTAGCCATACCAGGATCCAATTGACAGGACCAATACCTCGTATGGCCCTTCGAGTGTCTGCCAATTCTCGAGATTATGGTCTATATGTGTCTGGACGTAGTGGCAATTTGAGCAGTCCACTGCCATGAAGTCCAGAATGACCACACTTCCGCGTAGGTCGGACAGACGAATCATCCCCGAATCGTCGGCGATGACATCATCGATTCCAGTCCTGTTCATCGTAGCGACTTCGAAGTCAGGCACCAGTTCGATGTCGTCGGATACCCCATACGCAGATGCTGAGAGGCCGAATAGTGCTAAGGACGAATATCCTATGATGCAAAACAATACTGCGCCAACACCGAATGCCCGCCAAGTCTCTTTCTGGCGCAGAACATCGAAGTCTAAGCCTGCTACCATGGAATGCCGAATTAGGGTCGACTTTTGATTCCGGCGGGAGTTGTGCTCTCGAGACGAGTCATCACGCTTATTGCCAACTCATGGTCGGATGTGGAGCGCGGGCTCGTGGTCTAGGGGTTATGACGTCGCCTTCACATGGCGAAGATCGCAGGTTCAATTCCTGCCGAGCCCACCATCATCCTATGAGCTCATCGAGCAACGACGATGCGCCAATTCTCAGTCTCTCAGGTCCCTCGATGCTCGGGTCCTCAGAGTTGACCAGTCCGAGCAGGCGATCTACGTCTCCAAGGGTGCTTATCCCTCCAGACAGCTTGACTCCCGGATGGCTACCCATGGTGATGCCATGCCTCATGACCTCGAATGCCAGAATCTCTGCCGCCTCGTTGCTACACCCTCCTCGCTTACCTGTGCAGCTCTTGACGAAATCCGCTCCTGCTGCCAGCGTCATCCTCGCAGAGGCGCGCATACTGCGCTCATTGAGCAAAGGAGTCTCGATGATGACCTTTAGGACACAGCCGGCTGAAGCCTCGCGCATAGCAATCAATATTGCCAGTTCAGACTCTCCAGGAAAGTCCTCACCCCCGCGCGGCTCTAGGACGCAATCAATCTCGTCTGCCCCGGCCTGTACTGCTGCACGGATGGCCGCAGACACAGCAGATGGATCACTTTCTCCGACAGGGAAACCAGCGGCTACGGCAGCCACAGGTATTCCTCCGTCCAACCGACTCTTGACATAAGCGACGTGCTCAGCGAAGACGCAAATTGCCGCAGGGCGGTACTCGTTTGCCTTCCGACATAGCATATCGAGGGCAGCTTCGCTGGCATCATGGTCGAGCAGTGTGAGGTCGAGTAGATCGAGCACGCCTCTTGCGTTCATCATATCACTCAACCATGCTGCGACTCGAAGTCACGCATGAAACCAACTAGTGCCTCGACGCTATCAATCGGACATCCATTGTACATACTGGCACGTATGCCACCGACGCTACGATGCCCCTTTAGTCCGCCAAATCCTGCTGCCGTGGCTTCCGCTAGGAAGACTCCCTCGAGATCCTCATTGGCCAAGCGCCATGTGACATTCATCACCGAGCGCGAACCACCATGCGCATGCGGGCGCCAGAAATCACTCCGGTCAAGCTCTCCGTAGAGGAGAGCAGCCTTGGCGCGGTTTCGCTCGATGGCGCCATCGAGTCCACCGTTGCGCTCAATCCAGGCGAAAACCCGGCCGAGTACGTAGATGCCGAAGGTGTTGGGAGTGTTGAACATCGAACCCTTGGAGACGTGAGTATGGTAGTCGAGCATCGTAGGGATGCCCTGCTTGGCCTGGGCCAATGCCCACGGCGAGAGGATTACCAGAGTCACGCCGCTCGGACCGAGGTTTTTCTGCGCGCCTGCGTAGATGATATCGTGAGCGGAGACATCAATTGGAGCGCCGCAAATGTCCGAGCTGGCATCGACCACCCTTGGTTTTCCTCCACTGTCGGGAAGATGGTGGAACTGGGTGCCGTACAGGGTGTTGTTAGAGGTATAGTGGAGGTAGGACGCATCCTCGCGAATCGTGTAGTCTCCATCCTGTGGGACTGATTTGAAACCGTTCTCAGAGTCGTCCCAAACTGCAAATGCATCACCTACTCCGCTGGCCTCCTTGAGAGCCTTCTGCGACCATTCGCCAGTGACTAGGAAATCTGCCTTACCTCCCTTTCTGAGTAGATTCAGAGCAGTCATGTAGAATTGAGTTGAGGCACCTCCCTGCAGGAACAGCACCTCGTAGTCATCTGGAACAGATAGGACCCTCCTGATTCGTTCAACAACCGAGTTGATTATGCGCTGGAAAGTTGGACTGCGATGAGACACCTCAAGTAGCCCGAAACCACTCTCGTCGAGGTTGGGCAGCGCCGCCGCGACCTCCTCAACTACTTCCAGTGGCAGTACAGCCGGTCCGGCGCCGAAGTTGTGGATGCGACCGGCAGGTTGCACGCTCCGATGCGCCCGCTTCCGGCCTTTCAGCCCATCGGAGCCTACGATAGGGTTCATTTTCGGATGGCCGGACGGACAGCCGTGCTTCGCATAGGCCTCGTCATGCTGCAAGGCGCCCGCCACGTCCACATTGCAGCGCTCCAGCGGGCCGCCGAAGAGTGCAATATTGAGATTGAAGTCCACGAGCTACGCAAGGCCTCCGATTTGGCCGCAGCAGATCCTCACGCCATCGTGCTGCCAGGGGGGGAGTCGACGACCATGCGACTGACTGGGAACCACGAGGCATCAGGACTCCTGCCCGCTCTATTCGAATGGATTCGTTCCGACTCATCACTCCCTGTGCTTGGCACCTGCGCGGGCGCGATTCTATTGGCCGATCCGCAGGATGGTGGCAACCCACTAATCGGCGCAAACATCGATCGTAACGCGTACGGCCGACAGTCTGACTCATTCCAGAGTCCACTAAAGGCCACTATCCTAGGGCGCGATTTCCCCGGTGTGTTCATCCGGGCACCTCGGTTCGCATCGCACAGTGAGTCCTCATCTGTGGCCGCACTGCACGGAGAGGAGGTGGTTGGAGTGAGGACCGGTAACAGACTCGCCCTGACCTTCCACCCTGAACTCTCATCTGACACAGGCTTCCACCGCTGGTTGCTTGAGACTGCGACAGGTGCTGCGACATGAGCATCATAGTTGGCTTGCCACAGGTGCCCGAGTTGCATGAACCTCCCGAGGAGGCTGACACAGAGGGGTGCATACAGTGCCAGATGGGCAGCAAACTGGTGTTGTTCATCACAGGTAACTGTCACTGGCGCTGTGATTACTGCCCGCTCTCTGAGACCCGACGCGACATCGATCACATGTTCGCTAACGAGAGGCGATGCGAGAGTTTCGATGAGGTAATCGAGGAGGCGAGGGCTATGCGTGCCACAGGCGCAGGAATCACCGGTGGTGATCCACTGATGGCACGCGAGAGGACACTTGAGGGAATCAGGCGTCTGAAGGCCGAGTTCGGCGCGGATTTCCACCTACACATGTACACCAGCATTCCATTCCGCCCGGAGTGGGCATCTGAGTTTGCCGAGGCGGGCCTCGATGAGATACGCTTCCACTTCCTCGACCTCGAAGCCGAGCAGTACCGTGAAACCATAGCAGCCTGCTCTTCTGCCAGTATCCTCACCGGCGTCGAACTGCCATGCGAGCCTGACAAGGAATCCGAACTGCTAGAACTGCTGGAGGTCCTACGGGACTTCGATGTAGACTTCATCAACCTCAACGAACTTGAAATCACCGTCGGCAACATCGACAACATGGAGTTGCGCGGATTCAACCTGTCAACTGAGATAACCGCTGGCGCTGCTGGTTCAGCCGAACTGGCGCATATACTGCGTAATCGCGTAAATGCCGCTGCGAGTGGCCTCCCTGACCCAACCGATGGAGAGACGCGAGACCCGTATGGCTACCACCTGAAGTTTTGCACCGCCGTCTACAAGGACGCCGGACAGTTGCGAAGGAGGTTCCAACGTCGTGGCGAAGCGACCATAGCACCTCACGAGACGCTGACTGAGGACTCAACACTGATGTTCGGTGCCATATACGCTACCGAGGGAGATCAGGAATCGTGGATAGAGGAGATAGCCGAGCAGACCGACCTACCGCACAGGTTCATGCTGTGGGACCCCGATAACCAGCGCATTGAAATCCCACTCGTCGTGGCTGAGTTGATAGCCGAGCACGTTGACACTCCAGTCGCCATGGTGGAAGTCACACCGACCTTCGAGAGAATGGAGGTTATGGTGGTTTGGCTCAATGACAATAGATAGAGCAAGCCTTTCTCGTTGGGTTCATAGAGTCTCGACTTTCGTTACCAATCATGCCGGTTAGAATCGGAGACCCTCAGGCCGTTGGAGTCAATCCGTACCGCAGGCTCTCAGCCTCTCAGGTCATCACTTGGAAGTCCTGCAACAGGCTCTGGTACTACACCTACATAGAGCGGTTGAAGAGCCCCCTGCCTCCTCAGATTATCCGCGGTAACGCTGCAGAGGAATGCGTCTGTCGCGTTCTCAGGGACTCCCCAGTTCTAGTTTCAGCCGACTCAGCTGACGAAATGACATCCCCTTTGCTCGATGACGGCTCACTTGACTATGACAATCAGAATGCATGGCCCTGCCCTGCCATGTCCGAGTTGCCCAAGGAGCAGTGGCCCACCGACAGACAGTCCCTCGAAGCTTGGGCACTAGCCCGAACCGAGGTCCACTTCGATGTCTGCTGGGAGGCGGCCGTCGCAGATTGGAAATCATCTCCAAACCGCTCCGGCTCGGTTGCCGATGCTGATCCTGAAGAAGCCCTCGAGATGACACGAGCTGGCATCAGGATGCACTTCGACCAAGTCGAAGCCTGTTTAGGGGCCGGAGGTGGACCAAGGTTCAACCAGTGGCGCTCAGGTGGAATCAGGGAACATTGGCCTGCCCCAGATGGATTCCCACGAACTTGGATTGAGTGGCATCCCGCTGCGCTCGACTCGGGTGATATCACTTGGTGTGAGGCGTGGGAGGTAGCTCGGCCGTGGTTCGTTGAACCTGATGCCGGGCAGTGGAAGCAGACCACTTCTCATCCCGATGAGTGGTTTCAGGGAGAATACGATATGGTGTACTACTGGACAGGAGCAATCCGGATTATTGACCTCAAGGCCTCGATAGGAAGGGGCGACCGTTCAGGTGGCTATGTCGATCAACTGCGCCTTTATTGCTGGCTGTGGTGGGAGACTCATGGAAGGGCAGATGAAGTCGAGGCGCTGGAGATATGGTATCTTGGAACCGGTTCAATCAAGGATGTCCCTAGGCCGAATCCGGAGGAAATGCTGACTCTCAGCGAGGAGCTCAAGGAACTGTATCAGACTATCCACGCTCGTAATCCCTCGATTGACGAGTGCCGGCCAGATCCGGCACCACTGCGTTACTTCGATGAGGGAGGTGTGCCTTCCAAGACACCAGTCAACCCTGACCCGAGAGCCCGTTGCAGACGCTGTCAGTTGCGAGGTGTATGTGAGGGCAGCAATCACGAACTTGAACTCCCCCTTGAGCGCAGCATAGAGCGCTTCGGTCACCGCTGGCCTGTCACCCCACTCGGAGAGATAGTGACTCGTGTAAAAGTCGTCGGAGAAGTCTCAGGTCTGCGCGGGCCTAACCTAGCAGCCGACGGCTCAGTAGAACTCTCTTTCATGTTACAGGAGGGCTACGATCGCGCCAAGGTCCAAACCTCGCGCTACGGCACCCCGCGGGAGGTGACCCGCTCAATTACCAACGGCAGCAGGGTACGCATCGAGAACGCTATGGCATCAGTGTGGAAGGGCGAGGTTGTTCTCGACCTCGACGATAAGACCTCAGTCGCAATCACAGACGAGTCCGACTCCGCTCCCATCGTGGACATAGAGACCAAAATCAACGCTATTGGCAGGGTTTGGTCGATAAATGCATTCCCGGATGGAGCAGGGGTGACTAGGTGGTCGGTAACGATGATGGATCAGACAGGCTCTGTCGGGGTGGTGGCGTTCAGGCAGTTCATCCCCCTAGCTGCAGCAGGGGTGGCGAGGGGTGACGAGATAGCGGTGTTGAATGGAGAGATTGGTGAATTCAATGGACAGCCGCAGGTCAGGATTGGCCCCGGTGGACGGCTCGTCATACTCCGAAAAGCTTCCGAAGTTCCAGATTTCTAGTGGCGCCGAGAGAGGGATTTGAACCCCCGCGTCCAATGGACAGTGGATTTCGAATCCACCGCAATACCGGGCTATGCGATCTCGGCAGCGGTCCGGCCACCTACGGATTAGAGATAAGCATGACCCGACACGCAAGGGCTGTGCGAATCGAAGTCAGCCACGATGGAGAAGTACTCCCGATCGAATCCGAGGGGCCTATCACAATATCAGAGTTACTTGAGAAACTAGGCATACCATCGTCTACCGTTCTCGCGGTTCACGGTGATACAATAGTACCTCACACATCTCGAATAGAGTCCGATGTCAGTCTGGAGTTGATTGTGGTCTCATCCGGCGGTTGAAATAATCCAGTCGCTTATTGCATAATAGAAAATCACCCTATCCAATGAATCGTATTTTACGTTCGTCACCTAACGACTGGATATGCGCCGCCTGACCTATCTCGCCGTGCTCCTCCTCCTCTCAGGCCCTCTGGCCGGTTGCACCTCGCCCCCGGATGACACCGAAACCGCGTCCGGATGCACCTATCCGGATGCGCTCAATTTCAACGAGTCGGCCGTAACAGACAACGGCTCTTGCGAGTTCCTGCAGCCCCCCGAAGAGAAACCTGGGTGTACCTACTCAAACGCTTTGAATTTCGATGAGAACGCCAGTGTAGACGACGGCTCTTGCGAGTTCCTGCAGCCCCCCGAAGAGAAACCTGGGTGTACCTACTCAAACGCTTTGAATTTCGATGAGAACGCCAGTGTAGACAATGGCTCGTGCGAATTCAGACCCTACCTAGTCTTCGGATGTAATGACACGTCTGCACTGAACTTCGATGCCAACGCCACGTACAATGATGGATCTTGTGAATATATCACCCAACACGTTTTGATGGTACTCATCGATGGATGGCGCCCTGATTCGATAGCTGCTGGACAAACTCCTACAATTGACATGATGATGCCAGATAGTGCCTATTCTATGGCAGCCAGAGTTGAGGACACGGCGATTAGTGGTTCGGGACATTCCAGTTACCTAACAGGGGTTCACCGTGACAAGCACAATGTCCATAGCAATAATTTCGAAGACCACAACTACAATCAGTACCCCTACTGGTTCCGCCTTCTCCGAGATTCTGCGCCCGACACCCACCGTTCAGCATATCATAACTGGCCGACTATGTCGGATGCAGCACTCGACGAATCCGTCTGTTCCGGCTGTGGAGATTACTTCCAGGATTACGACCAGAATATCGTCAATCGGCTAGTTGCTGATTTAGCGACTAAGGAGATGAATGCAGCAACCCTCGTCCTAGACCTTATGGACGCGCGCGGACATGGCAGTGGATTCAACAGTGCGAATCCGCAGTATATCGCTGGAATGAATCAGACTGACATTTGGCTGGGTGAAGTCATGGATGCAATCTTCGCACGACCGAATTACGTCAATGAGGAATGGATGGTCATCCTCTCCTC
>OFKE01000056.1_pt1 | contig 14386 bp, 21 predicted proteins | sample 1540451 | NCBI WGS metagenome assembly OFKE01 (sample SAMEA104347367, study PRJEB22522) | marine metagenome | isolation source: seawater | reverse complement strand
TCTCAGAGACAGCCCCCGCCTGTCCAGACCGGGCCATGCGGGGCCTGCCTTCCCTTGCCGAGCCTCGCCGAGCCGTGCCTGGCCAACCCAGGACCAGCCCTGCCATGCCTGCCTTGCCGCGCCCGGCCTCGCCAAGCCTCGCCGCGCCTGGCCTCGCCGAGCCTCGCCTGCCTTGCCGCGCCAGGCCGCGCCTGGCCAGGCCTCGCCATGCCGCGCCCCGCCTTGCCAAGCCTGCCTTGCCAGGCCACGCCTGCCTTGCCAAGCCACGCCTGGCCGTGCCAAGCCTCGCCCCGCCATGCCATGCCATGCCTCGCCGCGCCTCGCCTGCCTTGCCGCGCCCGGCCTCGCCGAGCCCTGCCGGGCCCTGCCTTGCCGGGCCACGCCATGCCTGCCTTGCCTCGCCAGGCCAAGCCGTGCCTCGCCGCGCCGCGCCTCGCCATGCCTGCCGTGCGCAGCGAAGCCACGCCGTGCTCGAGACACCGTTACGACGCCTCTTGGATCGCAGCGAAAATTGCCCTGAGCTCCTCGAGGTCTTTCCATTTTGTCCGCCAAACGTTGGCGTCCTTTAGCGCTTCCCTCACCAACGCCGCCCGCTGCAAGTCGTTCGACATCACGCTCTCGACGCGTCGATATCCGCCGTCCTCTTGCACACGATCTCCGCTCAGAGAGACCCACACCTTGACTTCAGGGGAATCGTCGCTCACAACGGTGACGTGCAGTCGGATCAATTGGCGGGCCTGCTGCAGCCGATATTGATGCCCGGCCTTGCTATCGTCCCACTGGAACCGACTGTTGAGTGTACTGTCCTGGTTTTCCTGGGCAAACCGGATCACATCGATGCCGCGCAAAATACCGCGATTGCCCTCCGCGATTGCCTCGAGCTCTTCCTTGATCTTGTCTGTCTTGGTTTGGTTCATCGGTTTGCTATCCTTCACGATGCGTCATTCTTGAGGTGAAACAGGCCCCAACCCATACCGCCCGACTTTTTGGAGTCCGGCCGGCCCTCGCCGATTCCGACCTGACAACCGATCCGAGCCATCAGATTTGAGACATCGGCGACCGTGAACTGATCGGCGTCGAACCGCATCCGGACAACCGCCTGCCATCCAGGGTTCCACAGAGGCCGCGGGCGGATGTCACAGACGCCCGTCTCGTTCCGCACAGCGTGCTCCGCGTAGCGCGGCTCACCCTTGGTGATCTTGACCAAGGGCGTCCCGTCGTCCTTGTCGAAACCATCCGCCTCGATGAAAATCGAAAGCTTCGCGACCGTCATCTTGAATCCAACAACTCTGCACGCACTGATTGCGGCAAGTCTGAAAGCAGATGCTGGAAGACCGATCCATCCTTCGTCAGAATAGTGCTTCGCCTCCTCACAACACTCTAAGAAATCCTTTGCCTCACGCTTCTTGTTTTTGCCGCCCGTCGAGCCCGCTTCTTGTTTCGCGCGCATAATGCCGCGCGCCTTACCCGAGAATTTGTTCTGCACGTACGGAGTGTCACCCTCGATTAAAAAACTCACCGTCCGCATATTAGGCGCAGAAATTACCACATGTTCCCCACCGGTCGTTTCTAGCGTCGTTGTCTTTTTAGCCATTGGTTTTGCGCTCCTTGGCGCGTGTTGTGATTGGCTATTAAGTGGTATGTACCGGAAGCATCGATCAAGACATAGGCAGCCCCCCTTCGTTATACGATCTGCGCATTTCTTCCAGCTCCTCCTCAAAATCATTGAGCTGATCCAAAAACTTATCGATGGCGGTCAGGGACCGCGACCGATCTTCGGCGAGCAGTATCCGAGCACGCTCGACAGGCGTGTTGTATTTGAAAAGTTAGAAGAATCGTTTCTAGTGCGTGGTCTTTGGCATCACTTGCCCCCCCTCTCATCATGAAACGCGATACGCAACCGGTCGAGCACTTGACAGGGAGTCAGAGATTGCTGGTATACCCGAACGTCGTACTGTTCCTTACACCAGCGTATAGCGCACAACCAACGTTCCCTCTCAGCCATGGTGGCCGCAGCGGCCTCCATGGCGGCGCCGTAGATCGTCGTATAATCGAGATACTCATTGTCCCTGATTACCCGATCCTTCTGAACCGCCGCATAGGCTCGATCCAACATCTCCTTGGTGAGTTCCATTACAGTTTCCCATCCTGGAAGGGCTCCCACGCCCGCATAAAATCGAGACCTATTAGCCCGTCGCACACCATGATCCACCGATCCCGGGATCGACGGTGGAATACAATCGGGATCCTGTCTAGTCCAGCGTCGAGCCGGGCCTGAGCAAGAGCCTTGTAGATCTGGAATCGTTCCGTGCGCTTAATTTCTATGTGGAGCCATGGATACGCTGCGACCTCGACATCGGAAGTACCGGCAGTGCCGCAGTATTGTTGTGTTCGCATGGCCTCGAGGCCGTGATCGCGACAGAACCGGACGAACTCGAGCTCACCGCGCTTGCCCTTCGCCTGACTGTCCACGTCACCAGCTCTGGCCATCTACCGGTGGATGCATCGGCGCGCCTTGGTGTGTCTCGTCGACGACGCGACCGCCGACCGAATCGGCAACTTGCCGTGCAGGTGACGGCTCCGCGGCCGGCCAGGGCGGCGCCGGCGGCGTCTGTGGTATCACGTATTCCCTGAGCCGTAGACCCTTGACTAGCTTGCCCTGGAACGGGACCTTGTCATCGACATAGACGACAATAAATTGGCCCGACCACGCATCAGTCTCCTCCCCGAAGAGGCCACAACACATCTCGATGTTGGTGGCATTCAAAACGAGCCCCTTCGGCATCCCGATAAAATTCATCACAAGACACTCGTCATCTTGAAGTTTCTCCGGATGACATCCTGCAATCGTCAGCGGTGTCGGAGCTTTGATATCCGCGCTTTTCAAAAAGTTTCCGAGGTATCTTCTCGCGTCCATGCTGTCACACTCCCAGCTCGAGTTGAAAATAAACGCCCCCGGGAAGGGGGGTATAATGCCCGTCCCGGAGGCCAAGAAGTGTGAGAAACTGGTAGCTTGGGGGGCTCTGGAGTTCTCACACTACACACCATGACTATGGCGTAATAGCAGTAGAAGACTCTGGAGTCAAGTGAGCCTTCACCGGGAGCTTATCTGGAGTAGTGGCAAGTACGAATAGACAGCACAGGGAAACCACTACTAGAACGAAATAAGAAACCATCGCCCCGGGCGAAAGCTCTGGCCTCGTCGGACCTGTCGGTTGTGGTCGAAAAGTAGCTGATCGGTACTTCATCGGTCGCGCTCCAAAAAAGGTGGACCCTCTCGAGAAGAAGTATCGACGAGTTCAACCGACGACTTTAGGCCATGGCTATAAAATAAGATCAATAGCCGCGTATTGTGTAGCCCCCGACCGAAGTCAAGCCCGCGTTGTGGACCGTCGCGATCGTGACATGGTATTCCCCAAACGTTACCGCAGTACTGCCAGTGTCAGCAACGCCAGTGAGTTGAGTCGCCTTCCAGCCGCCGCCAGCGTCGCGGCTCTCATAACCCCAGGAATACTTTCCCGTGTCTCCGCCGGAAGTCGTCTTAATCCACCAATGACACTCATAAGGGCGAAATCCACATAGAATTGTCGGGCTCACATCGTTTGTGAGCTCCCCCGACAAGAAACCCCCGATCAGATCTCGCATGTCTCGATTGGCTGTAACGTCCGTTCCGTCAGTGTCCACCTGACAGATCGGGAGACCGTCACTAAAGTCTGTCGCGTTATCGTAATCATCACCCGTCACCCCTGTTTTATCGAGATCTCCGGCCGGAGTAATCTGGATCGCGATCGTCCGATTACTCAGACTCGCCCCTACAGATTCACTGAAAGCATCGACCTCGACATAATAGCCATTGATTACGGCGGTCCCTGCTGCGAATTCCGCAAAAAGCCCAGTGTTCCCGGTATAGGTTAGACCAGAGAGCACTCTCGACCTCGAGTTCATCGCCGAGAGGCTACGTCTCCACTTAGCTTCAGTGACAGCCCTGCTCTCAAGGGATCCGGTAGCTGCACCGACGTTAGCTTCGGTTGGAAATATTTTATGTGCCATTACGATCCAGCCAAGTTGATATCCCAGGTGATAGCCACCTGCAGAGAACTCGTTTTATCTATCGAGGTAAAGACTACGCGAGAGAGCATCTCGCCATTGTCTGGACTATCAAAAAGCCCAGCTTCCGTGAACGTCAGACCGTTACCGTCGCCGATATCCAGGAAAAGTTGAAACGTCGCCACCTTGTTACTCGAGGACCGTACGGTAACGTCGTCACGGTAATTCTCCGAGCCTAGCTCCACGTCAGCTGCAGAGACCACAGTGGTCGAGCTCCCCAGGGCTACATACCGGGGAGCATAACCAAGAGACGTCCCGCTCACGCCACGCAAGAGGAGTTCTCGTATGATATTCAGACCACTAGTAGTGACGAGATTCCGCCTCTGCTCCCTGCTCACCTGGGCACCATCAGGATCGAATGTCGCGACCGTAACGTTGGGGTGGAAGATCACGTTTCCATTCATTTCTGGTAGTCTTGTAATCCTATCAGAGCGTAACCGATCACCATCGAGGGCTTAGTGGCATCACCAAGATCCCCGATCACTGCCGCCGTATAAGGATCGGATGTGTCGGGATCCAAAATGCTGCTCTCGACAGAGGCACCATCAAGAGCTTCGAAATCATCAGTGAGATCGACCTGCTCTTCCTTTTTACGAACAATTAACAACTTCTCGTTCTGCCTGCTAATGTCTACTTTCTTCCCGCCGCTGAAGAACTTCGCGAAAAACTCAACCCAGCTTTCCATTTCCTCCGGCGGACTAGCGGCCTGGATATCGTACCAGAGATTCTCATTGCCGCGATCCAACAGCCTAACGGACTGAACGAGAAAATCTTTGTTCAACCCGTGATCAGTCAGATCGACGTTAAGGATCTGCCCTGGGTCAAACCCATCTACTTGAGTCCTGAACTTGAGCGATTCGGTAATCTCCCCGAACCTAGAGAGGAACCCCTCGGTGCGACTTACTGCGGCATCGCGACTCGTAATCTCTTCATCTTGCTCGAGGTTCTCATACCGCCCGCTGCCGCCTTCGATCACTTGGCGGGCGATGATCTGGCCCGAATTCTCCTCGAGAATTATCGTCGGCACCTGCCCGATGTACTCCACTGTGAGTTTGTCGCTCGACAAAAGGGCTGTTTCATCTGGCCCCTGACTAACCTGATTTTCTCCTACAGAATAGAGCCACTCAAAATCTTCATCATCCGCAGTCCCTTTGATACCAACCAGAGATGAACTCACCGCGATGTCATTCACTTTGAATGTTGGTTTTAGTACATCGGGATCATTATCGACTTTGAAGCGCAGAGGGAAGTTCTTGGTCTCCCCGTCGCCTTTAAACGTGTCGCTCTGCAGTGTCGTCTTCTGTGCGCCAGCTCTCAGGTACTGTACGTTTCTGTACTTGGATCGGCTTTTTGTGATGTTGAAACTGTCGTGCTGTTTGGCGGCATCGCTCAACGACACAGGAGCAGGCGAGAGACCGAGCGTCTCCACGACGAGGTCACCATCCGGAGTGAAATAGAAACAGTGCCCTGTTTCTCTGACGAGAGTATCGAGAAACGATTTGAACGTCTTGTAGTCGATAACGAAAGGCGAAATCTCAGGTCCGGGGTCCGACATAATCAACCCGACCCCATCTGTTATTCCCAGTGGCGTCTGGACGTCGAGAGAATCCCGGACAACATCCCTCATCGTTTGATCCTCGAGCTCGTAGTTCTTGGCGATGAGGTATCTGGTCGATCGGCGTTCGTGGTCTAGACACCTGATCGTAATTTTGTTGAGCTTCCCGTGTATTGCCTGATCCTCCCTCACTTCTTCGATATCGCCCCCGAAGATCAGATCACCGCTGAGGTAGAGTTGAACGGGTTCGCCGACCAGTACATGGAATGATTTCGATGCGTCGAGCAGAGTAATACTTACGGTCGCTTGCGATGCCAGCTGCCGATGTAATTTCAGGCTCTTTGTGTCGTACATCCCGCTGCGGTCGACGCCAGAAACGAAGAACCGAAACGGCGTTCCATCGTCGTAGCTGAAATTGCCAGCAGTAGCCGTGGACCCAGTAGGACGTCCGATTATCATGTCGAACTTGTGACCTCTTCCCATGCGCTGCTTTTACGAACAAACAGAGCACCGCCGAGGTCCTGCTGAATGTAGAGAGACCCATCAGCCTCTGCTGCCGTGGGGGCACCATTTCCAATTGAAACGACCTCAGCAATAGCAGCCAAGGCATTCATGAGGGCGGCTGTCGTTGTCGGAACGAGATCATAATTCCCGATATCGTGAGAGACAGCCGTGCTTTCGACGCCTCGCGTAGCGGTCCAGGGACTCGCACCGGCGACAGTGACCAGAACAAACTCTGCTTCGGGATCGTCGACCCCATCGGGGTATTTCTTATTCTTGATCAAAGCCACGAATGGGACATCGGGCGGGTCGAGCACAGCAGTAACTGGAATACTCGTTGTAGTGGCGTTGATCCCTTCGCTGAGGGTGAATCGCTTCAAGTTCTTATGGTTGTAATTCGCATTGGCCATTAGCTGCCGACTCCTTGAAACCTGAGAACTCCAGGTATTTTGTCAACTACAGATGCTGCGAGAACCTCGCCGTCGAGCTCGACAACCACAGTCATGTCGCCGCTGCTCAGCATGTTCTCGAATTTCGAGAGAGGCGCTACGACTTCAGACTCCCGGCCCTCTCCGATCATCGCCATTATCGGGCCAGTAACGAGACCGCCCGATGCGAGGCCGACAGTGGCGCCCAGGGCAACGCCCGAGCCGATCGCCGCAGCGGCGACCGCCAGCGTAGATGCGGCATAGGCAGCGGCAAGAGCAGGTCCCGCAGCGATAGCGGCAAGGCCCATAGTTTCCGCAGACGAGGCCATGATCGCCGCGGCGCCGCGGCCCGCGGATCCGGCGATACTGGCAGACGCCTTCTTTGCCTCCGCACTCTTTGTGATAATGGCGGCTATGACCGCTTCGATACCAAGGCGGACCAGAAGCGCAATCACCTGTGATGCCACAGACTTCAAAATGGACACTACGGCAGCGCCCAAGTTCTTTTGGAATACAATGGCTTGGCCCACAGCATTGGAAATACCATCGATGAGATTCTGGAAGACAAAGAAGATTCGGTCACTCGCCAGCCCCGCGAGGTTCTGTATGTCCTCGAACCAGAGCTGCCAGACCATTTGGTTTTCCTGGACTTTGAGTGACTGGTCATCCATAGAGTCTTTGATGGCGCCAAGCTCGCCTGCAACACTTGGCGCACGTGTCTGAATCTCTTCGAGCTTCTCGTCAAGCGCTGCAAGCTCTTCCTTTAGAGCACTCGAAGATGATGCAGCTTCATTGAGGGCTGCAAGGTCCCATGGGCTGGCAGGGCCGATAGCCCCCGGCTTCCAGTCTGGTATCTCTGGTTCAGGGCCGATATCCCCGGGCTCCCAGTCTGGTATCTGCTCCGCAGGTCGGGGCGGTGATTCGCCAGGTCCCAGCGTCCTGCGCGGGGTACCCTTCGGCCACCATGAACCCTGCGGTCCCTTGGGTCCGAACCGTGCGGCCTGGTCGTCGAAATCAAAGAACTCTGCGATCGTCGGGGCATTCTCCGCGAGGATCTCCGCAATGCTTTCAAGAAGGGGGAGCATTGTCTCGAGTGCGGGAATGAACGCCCTTTTGAGCGAGAACGATATATCCGTAAAACGGTCGTTCATGTCCGCCATAGCATCTAGGGTGTGCTCTTCGATCGCACCCCCCAGATCGATAAAGTTTTTCTTCAGATCCTCGACGCCCTCCGGGCCGGCCTTGAGAAACTGGAGAAACGGGCGCGCACCCTCAGAGTCGAATAGCTTCATCGCGACTCTGAGTTTGTCGCCGTCTGTCGCGAGTGATGAAATGTCCCGCGCCAAGATCGGGAGGATCACCTCGAAGTCTTTGCCGCTTTTGACAGCGTCCTGGAACTCCTCGGATAGCTCCCCCATCACGGGAGCGAGTTCACCTTTGCCACTCTTGGCGAATTCCGACATCCGCCTCTTCGCGCGCTGTATACCCGTCGCGAAGGTATTCAGATTCGAGCCGGAACGTTGAGCGGCGAAGTCCAGGAACTGCAGAAACTCCGTAGTCTCTCCGAGACTGTCCCGGAGCTTCGTGAGCTTGTCGCCGGCATCGATAGCCGCACGACCGAACGATACAAGCTTCGCGATGCCAGCCCCCGCAAAGGCTCCAGCGATGAGAGTCTGAATCCCCCCGAGCTTTCGCTTGATACCCTTCAGGGACTTATTGAACCGTTTTGTTTCGAGTCCTAGGCGGACTCTTAGATCTCCGACTCCGGGCATTTTTAAAATAATCCCTTATACGATCGTGTTCGACTCCGTCCAGCTGGAACTTTCCCTTGGTCGGCTTCGATTCTGTCTGTGTGTATCGAGGTTCACCACAGAGTTTCAAAACCGTGATCCGCTTCCCCTTCTGGACGTGACAATTCATCAGATGAGCTGTCTGCCAACCCAAGTAACGGAAAGAGATTTCGTCTCGGAATTGATACCCCTCGAGCAACTCCGAAAGCTCGAGAAACGTCAGCTTGTAGAAACTATCGTGGTCGAGACCTAGCGGCCCGAGTGCGAGCTTTCTGAGCTCACCTATGTCGAGCTTTTGCTTGTTGTTGTTGTTGCCGTCTTTTTTTTAGCATCTTCGGGCCAACACATCTTGAATGCGCTGGCGCACTCGTCGAGAAGCCATTTGAGCTTGTCTGAGTAGGCATCGCCGAACCCGTATTCGATGAGACCGCCCGCTTCCTCGAGGGATAGCGAGCGGTCTTCATGGACGAGGCCGCACCAAATCAGGGCCCGCAAGTCTGCGAGCTTCGGCGTGCCATCATCGAACGCCTTGTCCAGTGGACGCCCGACGGTCTCTTCGAAAAGCACGAAGGCGTTCAGGTCGTACTTGAGCACCCGAGCTTTATCGAGATTGATTGCGTATTCGCCACGCGCGGGATTGGCTATCGTCATTACGCCGTTGTCGCCTTTGTCAAAACGCCATTGCCCTGCAGGGTAATCGATAATGTCGCCGCCCCATCTTTGTCGCCCTGAATCGAGAACTCGGTGATAAGGCTGGAGCCGTTGTAGTCGGACACGCCATCGGTGAAATCCAGATCGACCTCCGTGGCCGGGGTGGCACTACACCGATCCCAGAATTCAGTATCTTGCCCGTTCGAGCTCGTCGCGGAATCGTAGACACACTCGATCTCCGCCGTCCAGCTCCGCAAGCCATAGACGAACTCACGCCAATCCCCGGTTGAGTCTTTCGTCGTCAGATCGATGGCATCATGAGATACACTCAGAGTGACACCGTCCTGTCCGGTAATGACAGCGCCGTCCGAGCCTGCGACCTCAACTTGCCATGCCTTGCCTGCAATCTTCGCCATTACGTCTCCTTCTCGTAAATGATATCTGTCATCCGAACGGTCGCGTGCCGGTAAGGGTCGGATCCGTCGTACTCGCGGCGGACATCCGCCGCGGCTGAAATCTGTAGATATTCGAAATTGTCGGCCGATAGATCGATGGGTGTGGCCGTGAGAGATTGAACGACCTCGTTCGCGATGTCGTTACATTCCCTCATGCCTTGCGATTGGGAATAGATGTGAATCTCCGACGTGATCCGTTGCCCACCGATCGTCGAGGTCGATTCGTCCTCGGTGAAATACTCGCCTATCACGATGTACGGTGTTGCCTGAGTCTCCGGCTCGACCGGCCAGTCGAAGACGGGCTGCGTGATATCTGCGTCGTCATTGAGGCGCGAGAAGATAGCTAGCTGGAGTTCATCGAACGGGAATTTCATCGGCGAAACTGACTCCGGACCAGACGGCGCATGTTGGCCTTGTACTTACGTTGCAATTTCTTGCGGTCGAGGAATTGAAATCTGCGGTCGTACCCGTAATTGACATAGACGCCGTATTTTTGGGCGACGAAAAGAACCGCGGTGTGTGAGTCAGCAAAAAACTTCATGGCCATCGTCCCTCTCAGCCGCCCGGTACGGTCGCTAAACTTCCCCTTCTTCGCCGTGGCCAGAGCCTTCGCGCCTTCTTTTCGGGTCTGAGCATCAAGCGTCCTCAGCAACCGTCTATCCCACCGCGTGAGCTGTTGAACCGTCGTTCTGACACCCTTCACGGTGACAGTGAGTCCGCCAGATCTGCGCGCCATTACTCGGTCACCATTACTTCGATGTAGCCACGCATCGCACCGGGCAGAGGATCACGCACGTATTGGATCTTGAACAGTCGATCCCCAAACATGATCCGCTGCTTTTGCGCATCTAAACTCCGCGGCCGCATCACAATCCGGTGCGTGACTTTGCGGCTCTCGAGATCGGCGTAAAATAGCTCTCGTCCAGAGAGTGGTATTACATCCGCCCAAATAGTCGATGACGTTGCCCAGGTCTCTGTGAACCCGCCACGGCTATCGGAAACATATGTCGCATCCTGGACCTCGACCCGGTGACGAAGTCCGCCCAGGGTCTCAACCATGTTTGATTTTCTTGGTCTTATTCAGGCTCTTCGGTCTTGGAAGAAGGTCTTGCTCCACGACCTTACAGGCTATGAGTGCGCGTGCGAGTGGGATGTCGAGCTTGACCGTAACTCCGGCCTTGTGGGCGACGCCGTCGCAGTCGTAATCCAGAAGAAATTTGACCTGCATCAATACACCTCCGCGACTTTGTTGGACCATCTGAGTTGTTTCTCGACCCAATCCTCGGCCGTCGAAGCCCCCGGTACCCGGAGCTCATAATCTCGAGATATTATCTTCAAGGACAACAGCCTGAGATCTGACGGTACCGAGTCGAGATCCCCATAGCCGCAAACGAAACGGACCGTGACGTCTTTGTGCCCGCCGCGCAGAGACGGCCACGACTGATCAAAGGCCAATCGGATCTCCCCGGGCGTGCGGTCGACGTGCACGTCGTATTGATCGGCAGCCAGAGTCTGCTCGCTACCGTCCTCGTCGAGGTACTTCACACTCGTTACGGAGGTCAGAGGGGGCTTCGGGATCATGAGCACGTCAGAGAACCCATCGAGCCGCCAATCGTACGTTGCCGTGACTAGCTGTCGCCCGGTGCCGCGCTCGATGATCTGTCGAGACGCTTCTATGAGCTCGACGATAAAGTCATCATCAGCCGTGTTGTCGACACGGAGGTAATTCTTCACGAACGGAAGCGTCATATGCTCCGTCAGAGCCGCGGTCACTATAGTGAGATCGTTATTCGCCATCGGCGGTCTCCTGCTCCGGCTTCACGGCATCGGTTGCAAACTCGATGGGCCCATCGACAGGGGCCGCACGGCCCCCGTCGATGAGTTCACGAGCACGCAATTGCTCGAGGTCGGTAATCTCGCCAATTCCGAAACGGCAAGGGCCTATAGTTGTAGGCCTCACAAAACGGATACGCATCAGACGATGGTGAGGTTGTAGATCGGCTTGGTACCGGCATCGAGAAGGTCGCCGTCGCCACGCCAGAAGATCGTGAATCCGACCTGGTCGTTGCCCATGTAGAGCTCGTTGAGCCTGACGATGCGCACCGTGGACGCCTCACGGATGATGTATTTGCTGAAGTCCCCGAAAAGGCAAACGTTGTCGTTTTGAGCGACTGTCCCGGGCGACGCCTCGGTCTGATCCTGATTGATCACCACTGGCTTACCCAAAATGACATCGGGTTGCGACGCCTGGAGTCCCGGTTGCCACAGATAATTCCCGGTCGATCCCTCCGTGATCTTCCGAATCTGGGACGCGATGAAGTCGTTCATCATGAACCTGCAACTCGGACTCTGTCGGTATGCCGGATCAACCGCATGGAACAGTGAGATGAGATCGTCGCCGGCAATCACCGCAGTGGTCGCAGTGCTGATCTCGGCTGATCCCGCGATCGCCGCGATCTCCACTCCGCGCGGCTTCTCCGATCCCGAGCCAAGCGTGAAGTCCGTATTGGTGCCTCGACCGATACGCTCCCCCAAGAACATCCCCAGCTCAGACTCGAGATTAAAGGCGGAATCCTGGAGAAGCTCAGAACTGACCTTGATCAGACTGTTGTACTTGTAGGCATTCAAAGTCAGGCTCGAGGTCGCGACCTCTTCAATGTCCAGTGCGCCCGCCTCTGCCACGATCGTCGCCTTTACAGCCGTGTCGTTCGCGGTCGGCCAGGTCATGGCCGCGCCGCTTGCGGTCCGCACGACACGCGACACTTGCCGCATGCCGCCGAAGGCCAGCAGCGCTTTTTCGAAATCCCGCATGAACTCCGTCGGGATCGTCTCTCCGCCAACGCCGGCAGTAGTGGACATCGGGTCGTTTTCCCGACCCTCGAGGACATTCTGCCGGAACCCGGCATAGGCGCGGTTGTCGATGGTCGGGATGTCGACGTGATTAAAACTGGGATTGATACCGACCCTCTGGCACGCCCGCAAATCGCTATCGTTCAAATCAATCTTCCCAAATCCGCCCCACGCACGCATCGCCTGAGAGCGGTCGTCGGCCGTCACCGTATGCTCGGTGTTCATCCGGCTCCGCATATCCGACAGCGCCGCGGACCCGACCGGCAGACGATAATGAGAGTCCGGCGAAGGCTTCTCGGTCGGCTCTTTCATGCGATTGTCGATATCGCGGATCTGCTCTTCCCGGGTCTTCATCCGGGTGAATTTATCGAAATCACCATTCAGACCGGACCAGTTAGATTCATCCTCCGCCGACCACTCGTATGTGTCATCCTCGAGCTTCTTCCGGAACCTCTGGATCTCCTGATACAACTCTTGGCGCTTCTCGACGATACCCTTGTAATCCATGTTGTGGGGCCTCCTCATAGGCACAAAAAAACCCGGGACACAATCCACTGAGAGTGGTTTGTGTCCCGGGTCAATTCTCGTTGACTGGTTACACTGAAGCGGGATCACGCCCGCCTATTGGAATGTATACTGCTAGAGACTCACGTCGTCAATAGCTTTGCGGGCTCTGGCCTTCGCCAGCCGTAGCGATCCCCGAGCGGCGGCAGCTTCAGTAGAGGTCCCGTCGTATGCGGGCTTCGTCACCGGCCCGACGTCGAACAGGTCGACATCTTTCACGGTACGGATAGCTGTACCATCCTCGAGCTCTTCCCACTCTTCCTTCCGCACGACGAACGCGAACGAAGATCCGGTCAAGTTCCCTGCGCGGATATTAGCCAATACGTCCCGGGCGATCGTCGTGTCGGCGGTCGAGATAGTATAGTGGAGGCCGCGCTCATCAGACTCCAGCTCGAGAGTGCCCGCCCCCGTCCTCCCCAGAAGGTGGCGCGTGTCGTGATCGAATAGGGCGACGACATCTTGATTCTCCCGCAACGCCCGGTCGAAGGCGCCACGCTCGATGCGCTCGGTGAATCCATCAGGGCTGTACTCTGTCGCCGTGTCGCCCTTCCTGTAGTACACAGCCGCATAGCCTGACACCCTCGGCCGCTTCCCGTCCTCCCGGACCTCGATGGGTGCCATAGAGATCGGGGTCTTCCGCCGCTCTTCGATGTGCTCGATTTTCCGATTCATGTTGCAAACTCCGTCATAAGACGCGCGGGCGCCTTTTCCAAATCCTCGTTACTCGCCAACGCCGCCAGCCGATCATACGCTTGCCTCGAGATATCTTCCCCGAGTATCGGGACCATACGACGATGCCAGGCAGTTTCGAAGGCCTCGGTGCGGCCTTCTTTCTGGAACCGCCGACATAGAGACTCGAACGCCTGGAGTGCGATCTCGGCGATGTCCGGCGTCGCCCGGGCGGGATCGTTAGAATCTCCGTCGTCCGGCGGATCCGGGGTATCCGGGGTATCCGGCGGATCCGGCGGATCCGGTGCGTCGGGCTCCGATGGGTCGTGAAGGTTCACGGGGACCAGGAATTCATCGCCACCGTCGACCGAATTCATGCTCAGATCTTGCCGGGCCTCGTTCCGGCTCACTACCCCCATCTGGATCATCTTGGAGAGGAAATCGCCACGGACCTGTAGATTTGCACGGTTCAATCGCTTTCGGTCGAACTCCACGACACGGCTTTCACTGAAGCGCTCCCGCTGGCTGAAAAGCTTCAGGGCGATCTCCTCTTCCCATTGGCAAAGCCACGGGTCAACCGCCTGGTCGACGTAAGCCCGTGAATCCTCCTCGAGAGACGAAAAGCTCACCTTGGAGACATCGCCCAGTTTGGACGCTGGAATACAGAAATAGTTGCTCACGTCGCGGATACTCATCTGCGCGAGTGCCGGGAGCTCAGCGTCCTGATTCGAATTCGATATCGGCTTGGCCACCATACCGTCCTCGAGGATCCAGGGCTTCCACGCGTTTTCCAATCCGGCCTGTTTACGTTCTATG
>OFKE01000039.1_pt1 | contig 18261 bp, 11 predicted proteins | sample 1540451 | NCBI WGS metagenome assembly OFKE01 (sample SAMEA104347367, study PRJEB22522) | marine metagenome | isolation source: seawater | reverse complement strand
GTTCCATGAGAGATCGAGGCTCTCGCCTGGCGACATCGAGACGGTCTTGGTCGATATCAGAGTACCATCGGCGCGGGCCATGACATTGAGGTCTGGCACCGAGCCAGCGCCGAGATTCTGGATCGTCACCGTGAGTTGGACCTCTTCGCCGATCTGTGGAATCGGGGTCGATACCACCACTCCTGGGAGGAAGGCAGGGTCGGGCGAGAGGTCGTTGACGTTGACGCCGCGAACGGCGAGAGCGAAGGGCTGCCAGGTGCGGCCGCCCGAATGGTAGTCGTCCTTGACGCGAATGGTCCAGATTCCGGGCGCGGCGCTGTCGATGAGGACGACTTCGACATTGTTCTTGGAATCCCAGTTTCCACCAGTTATCGAGCGCCCGCTGTTGAACACATTCCCCTTGTAGGTCAATTGGCCGTTCGGGTGAACGACCTCGAGGTTGAGGTCGTTGCGAAGCTGCTGGCTCGAGGAGGAGGAGCCGGGATAATCAGACCAGGTGAGGACGACCTTGAGAGGCTCGCCTGAGCGCGTGATGTCGAATGAGTACTCGCGCGTCTGACCGCTCTTCAGTCGATTCCTGTCGTCGACGAAGATTCCCTCGTCGCTGTCGGGGACCAGCGAATTGACTAGATCGACGCGTCCCCAGCCTTCGTCGTTGTTGGGGATGTTGCGAGTACCCATATCCTTGGCGCCGAGAATCAGGAGCGCCTTGACCAACGCACCTTGGGGCGCGGGTCTGTTTGCGACCTCCATCAGATACTCGCGTACGAGAGTGGCGGCGCCGGCGACGGCTGGTGTCGACATCGATGTGCCGCTGTATTCGATGTACCAATTATTGCTCCAGCCGGACTCCGCGTTCTCGGCCTCTTGCGAGAGACAGGAACGAACTCCATCTCCCGGTCCGAGAACGTCCGGTTTGATGCGACCGTCGTCGGTCGGACCGCGGCTGCTCCAGTGGTACATCGTGTCAGGGGCGCCGCTGTAGCGATTCTTGTGGCCGCCGACTGTAATGATATTCTTGGCAGTTCCAGGTGGCGAAATGCCCTCATCTCGCTCATTTCCGGCTGCGAACAGGACTGTCATTCCTTCGTAACTCCAGTATTGATCCCAGGTCGAGGTTCTGTCATCAGCGTCCTCGGATTGGGTCGAATATGAGCCGTGTCCGCTGCCCGCCCCCCAACTATTCGTGTGCAGGCGGGCGCCAGCATTGTAGGCGGAGTTCAGCATGCTGTTGATGCCATAACTGTAGAGAGTACCTGAATCATCGTCCTCCATCGCTTGCATGTAGAGGCTCGCAGCAGGCGCCACTCCGACGTAAGTGCCGCCGCTGCGCATGCCCGAGCCGAGGACGGTGCAGGCTACGTGAGTGCCGTGGCCGTCACTGAGGTCGGCTGTCGACGAGTCACCTGGAGTGACCGAGGTCAATGCCGAGATTCGGCCGGCGAAGTCACCATGGTCATCGTCGAGGCCAGAATCTCCGACCGCGATCTTCTGGCCTGAACCATCGAGGTCGCTGACGAAGAATGTCTCGACCGTATCGATGCCCATGTGGACTCGAGCCTGATCGTTCTTCAGTTCCAAGACCGGCAAAGGTGCCACCCAAGCCACCGAAGGATGTTGGATGATGGTGCCGATATCACCAAGTTCAATCTCGCCCCAATAGCGGCCTTCCTCGGGACTCCAAGCATCGGTCATCCAGAGTTCTGCAACCCGTGAAAGAGAATCCGTGAAGCTGAAGCCCGCCTCTTCGTGGCGCTGCAGGTCGTCGTCCTTCCAGCCGAGTATCTCGACCATGATCGTACCCTCATCGACGACCTGTAGCAATGGATGAATCAGAAGTCCAGCAGGAACTTCCGCCACCGATAGAACAACCGAGTTGCTCTCGAGCATCTCGAGTTGCTTCGCATCGCCTTGAACGAGGAATCCCGATGGCGGAATCGCTGAGCGAATCTCAACGCCATCGATTTCCTCGACGGCCAGTCTCGCATCCCACATTCCGACCGAGCCACTGACGATGACCATCGCGAGGTCGCTGCGAGTAGTCGCAAGTTCCTCTGAAAGTACGACTGAGGGAATCAATCCCAATTCCGTATAAACGCCGATTGTCGAATCCGCAGTATTGTCACGAGTTCGCTCGAAGCCTTGGATGACAACTGATTCGCCGAGGTCTTGAATCGAATCCGAATCAGGAGCGACCTCGACCCTCTTCACCGAGTAGCCCAGATCGTCATCCACTGCAATTCCCACCCCACCGCTTATTCCCGCCAAAGGAGCATAGGAGAGCAGGAGAATCCCCAGCATGACCACGACGCTGCGCCTTCTCATGTCCTCGCGCCCCCTTGATTCCGATTTCAGCGTTCGGGTCAGGTGGATGCACGTTGAATCACGACCATAGGTCGTGTCAGAAGAGTCGAATCGGTGCCGAATCGGTGAATGTCTCCATCGTCCACTCACCCACAGCGTGGGTCCAACGTTCGTGCATCACTTCGCCCCCGTAAGTGTAGTCGAAGAGGATCTCGATGGTGTAATTCTCCCAGACCGAAGCGCCGTTGATGAGTAATTCCAATTGGTCGCCGGCAACCGATGTATGGGCTGGGATTTCATCGGTCTCGAAGATGGCACGGCCTATCTCGAGACCGGCAGAATCAAGGAATCTGATGTCGAGGTTGACGTCGAGAATCGACCGTGAGCCTTTGTTGTCGATCTCGACGAGGACGACGTGGCCGGAACCGCCTTGCAGGTAGACGATGTCGACCGATGTTCTGTCGTATGGAACCAGCCAAGTGGTGATGATGAGCATCGCGCTGAGGATGAGAAGCACTGCGATCGAAGCGAAGATGACGCGAGCTGGTCTGACCGTCTCGACGCGCTCACCGATTATCTGCAGTACTTCGTGAGCGCGCTCCGTGACTTCGTCACTCGCATCTTCGGTGGATTCCTTGACGGCTGCCTCGGCCCGACGCATCTTCTCGAGCAGACCCACGTCAGTCGCCTCCAAGGAAAGTCGCAGCCATCGTCAGAACGGCGGAGGAGAATGGTTCGGGAACCATGAGGTGGTGTGTCGAGCCCTCGAAGCCGGGAATCAGGTTGAGCAATGAGAGGTCGGAGGCGAGCCCGTTGACTCCGATTGAGGTGCCAGTCGGCACGCCTCCGGTGGTCTGAGCATCGAGCAGGACTCCGCGCAGGTCGAAGGTAATACCGAGTTGGTCAACTTCGGCCGATGCGCGGGCGGAGGCGATTATTCGACCGCCCTGAACATCTTCGAGTTCGATGACGCTGTATGGCCCGACGACCTGCCTGACATGGATCGTCGCGCTGCGAAGATTCTCGCCGAGCGCTTCCATCTCCGCGAGAACGATCGGCGGTGTCATCGGCATGTTTGAGATCCTCAGATAGATTCGCTCAACGCCATCTCCGCCAGAGCGGATCGCCAGCCCGTAGGATTCAGTCGGTTTGATGACCATTCTATCGGTCATTCCCTGGGCGAGCAGGATGATGTCACCGCGCTGGTTGACGGCGCGGCCATTGGCCTCGATGTAGAGTGACATTCCACCTGACGAGGCTGAGAAGTCGAGTACAGGCGTCCCTTGGAAGGCGAGGCTCTGAGTGATATCGAAATTCAGGTCGGGCTCAGTCGTCAGATTGATTGAATCGGGAACATCGGTCAAGAAGACCGTCGCCGGCCACCATTGACCGTCCATCCATTGCATCTGCTGCATCATGATCGAGCCGACCGCAGGGCCGGCTCGACGATAGGCATCTGGAACCGTCATGTCGATCGATATCGCCGTGCCGAGACTGGCGCGCAGGTCGATGGATTCAGGAATGTCATTGATGAGAATCTCCGTGCGTGCGCCAGCTTCTCGATTGATCAGCAGAGCATGAACCCAATCGAGTCTGTTAGAGAGATAGTAATGGGTCGAGGTCGAGACCTCGGTGATTCCTCCTGTTGTCTCTCGAATCTCGAAGATCGTGTCGATCGCTAACGAGGTCGGGGTTCCGGGCTCAAGACCTTGCAGAGTCAAGATGAGATCCTGACCATTTATTCCGCGCGCGGCGATGATGAATTCGCTGCGCGCGGGAGACCATACGTCCATACCCAACTGTATAGCCCAATCCTGGCCATTCTCAGTCATTTCACGGGTGATTGACAGATCAATCACAGGCGGTAGTCCAGGCAACCAGCCTCGGACATGGAATCCATCGCCTATTCCACTGCGCGCCGCCTCCAGCGAGATGCCGTGCACCCACGGCGGCGCCTCGACGGTGCCATTGCCATGGCTCGCTTCGAAGATCATGTCGAAGCCGGAATCGGCATCGAGTTGAAGTCCGTATGAAAACGAGCCGTTCCCCCCTCCGGAGCCAGTCGCTACATCGCTCGTCAGACCCGAGAGAACCCTGTTCACCGAGCGACCCAATTCAGCGAAGCCGCCGAGGAAGAAAGCGATTCCAGCGACGCCTTGCGTGGTGTTGAACTCAGGGATGACGAGGCTGGAAGCCGAATCAGAACCCGTCGGAACATCGACCGACAGAGTCGAGGGCAGAGGATCGATGAGGACCAGAGCCGACAAGCCGCCGCTGCCGACCGTCGGCGCGTGGTCGACCTCAATGCTCATCGAACGATCGCCGGCTGAAGTCATGAAAGCGGCCCCGCGGCCAGCCGGCCCATCCGCGCCGGCTTCCACCGGCACCCTCCAACCGACCTCCTGCAGACCAGAGATGCGAGCCGAGATGGTCGATGTGCCATCCACTGGGTCATGCTGGAAGAGGAAGTGGTCACCACCCATTGTTGCTGGTGTGCTGGAATTGGTCATCTGGGTATGTATCGTCGAAATCGGAGTAGACGCGGTGAAACGAGTCACATCACCGAATTCAATCTCGATTTCAGCCGGAAAATCGATGATGTGAGCCGCTTGTCTCTGGTCTTCATCCACTCCAGTATAACTGATTCTGTGAATCGACGAACTCGCAGAGTACGTCGCCTTATCAGAAGTAATTTCTGCCGTCAGATTGTCAGGAATGTCCGAAAGCCAGACGCCTTGATGGGCTACGGAATCGAGGCTTTCGCGCTGATGATCTATGTAGAGGAAGGAGAATGGTGTCGTCGACTCGGTCCGCAACGAAATCCTCTGAACGTCCTCGTCTCGATCATCGACGAGGGTGAAGGCAGCAAGCCCACTGAATCTCAGACTTGCGGCGACCACCACGAGTGGTTCTACAAGATCAAGCCTGCCCTGGACCATCTCCAAATCTCGATCCTTGGCCAGAATGAGATGGTCTCCGGGCATGATAGGATGTGGGCTCGAGCCGATCTGCATGCCTATGCTGGTAATCGGCAGATCGACCCTATCCACCCTCCAATGATCCGTCATCAAGAGGTGAATCGTCCGACCGGTCAGTCCACCCGCACCACCGACGCCGCCGCCGATCAATTCGACCGTCGCGGTCGGAATATCATTCAACACGCCGCCGATGTCGAGGAATAGATCGACGATGTTGATCAATACGACATCGAGTATCCTTGACATGAAATCGAGGTTCTGCTCGGAATCGAAGCTGGTGTCGGCCTTCGATGCGCCACCCAGCTCGAAAGAACCGAAGAGAACCGCGGCGGTCGGCACATCGAGAGCGGTGATCTCGATGCGTCTGTGGTCGGAATCAACACCACCTCGTTTCATCCATGAATGGTATTCGACCTGATCGACCGATTGCACGGCTCGGAACAGAACGAGAGTCGTAGGCGGATAAGCTGGATTGACCGGTAGAGTCGGGTCGTCGACATTCTGACTGTTGTCACGAGTGAAGTTCTTGACAGCGAGAATCAGCCCGAGTTTCTCTGGTTGACCACCTGGCAGTTCGGGTTCTGATTTCGAGCCGAGCATGGTGAAGATGCGATCTATCTCCTCACTCGATAACGAGCCTGCTGGCATGCCCCGAAGCCACCCCACTGAATCGGTGACATTGCCATATTCCCCATCGGCGTTCTCGGGCGGAACCTCCGAGCGATTCTCATGGAAATGGATGAAGAGATCCGCTCTGCGGTCGGCCCAGTATTCGATCGTCGTCAGTCCGCCCTCACCGGCACCACCGGTGCCGTCGGCCAGAGTGCTGTCAGTGCGGATGACGACGTCGACATTCTCTGGAAGCATTTGACTGAGTCCATTCGGATGGATCGCCGCCTCGATGTATGCAACCTCCCAGACATCACGATCGCCCGACGCATCAGGCGGTGAATAGTGAACATAGCCGAAGCCGACAGTTACGCCGCAGTTGATCTCGCCTGAAGGCAGCGTCCTCAGTTCGATTGGCGAGTATCTCTCTGGACAATTCGTCTGTCCTTCGTTCTCTATCGAAATCTCATACGGTGCAGCGATCGAGGCGATGCGAATGCCCGATTCGTCAGCGTTCGGATCGAGGAGATCGAAGGAGAGGAATGAGATGAGCGAGGCCAGGAAATCCACTCCAGCATCGGCGATGTCGAAGTAGAACTTCTCCAAGCCGATTCCAAGAGTGAAATCGTAGGGTGTGTGGGTGAATTTCGCATCGATGACCCAGACATAACTCTCACCTTCCGAGAGGACTCCTTCAGAATATGCGAAGGCTTTCAGCAAGGCTACTTCGAGGGTGCGTAAATCGTCCCAATCAGGATCGGTCAGACTGTCGGGTAGAACGCTGATCTTGTAGTCGAGTTGTGGCTCCACGGAGACGGTGTCGCCATCCAACTCGATGTTCTCGAATGAGATGGTGAGACCGACTTGGAGGTCATCGTCACCATCGTCATCGACATCCACCTGATGCAGTAAAGGGTCAGTATCTGAATCGAATATCGAGAAGAGCGATGAAGTGAATGTTATCGACTCGAAATTCTCGACGACATTCCCGTCGGCGTCGATGTATCTTGTCATGATGACATAATCTGTCAGATTGAGCAACGTCGACCATATGGTTCGGACCTCACCGGGCGGACGGCTGTTCTCATCGGTGAGGATCCGATAAGGTTCAGGATGTGTGGGCGGGGGGGGCGTGGTATCGACCAGAGTGACGTCTTCGAGAGCGCTGTCGATGTCGTGCAGGGGATCGGCGACCGAGGTATTCGTGATACTGAGCCGCACCTGATCGAGAAGCGGGCCTGCGATTCGTCCAACCGAATCAGTCCCGAGTACATCCTCGCGTTGCTTTAGAACGTCGGTCAGATCATCGAGAATCGCAAAATCCTGCGACTCGATTCTCGCCTCGGCGTTGACCGCGACAAGTGGGGCGATTATGGGCAGAAGGAAGAGAAGACTGATGATGAGTGTCGGGGAGATTCTGGCGGACGGTGTCCTGCGGATGAGCCGCACTGAAGCATCCTCCATGTCCGCACCTCTATGAGGTGCGATTTAGGGTCTTGGGCCGCGAGGGCAGCTGAAGCATCGACTTGAGACGCTTATGGTGGGGGGGCGATCAAGTCAGACTGATGGTTTCGATCGAACCGCAACCGGGGCAGGCAGTTCGGGCCACATCATGGCCCTCCGGCAAGGTGACCTCGAAGCGCTGAGAGCACTGGCTGCAATCCTGTTGTACGGTGCGGTCGACTGGCGCTGACGGTGCTTGTTCAGCGGCTGGCTCAGCGGCTTGTTCAACGGCTGGCTCAGCGGCTTGTTCAACGGCTGGCTCAGCGGCTGGCTCAGGCGCAGTCGGAACCTCCTCCTCGCCGGCTGGAACGGGAGGTGATGGAAGCGTCGATTCAGCATCTGCTTCAGCCTCTGCTGGTGTCTCGTCTGCCAGTGATGATTCCGTTTCCGCCGGCGATGGAGGAGGCGGGGACGGTAGAGTGATCTCGGCAGTGTCAGGAGCAGGTGGTGGAGGGGTTGGCAGAGATTCTTCGGAGGCCGAATCTGATGCTTCTTCATGACTCCATACTTGACCGGCGATCGGCGCTTCCTCGTCGTGAGAGAAATCCACCTCATCACGAGCGATGGCGACTTCATCAGCCGCGAATTCGGCGAGCAGATCTGCGGCTGGGCTTGAAGGAGAGTTGGCTTGGATTGGCACGGAAGAACCGACGAGAGCCTCCAGATCAGGATCATCGATTGCGGCGGCAGGGCTGATTTCTGCAGCATGGGGATCACCGGTCGCGGACATCCCTGTCGCGTATTGACCGAAGGGGGAGTTCGCGGTTTCGGTTGAGGGCTCAGTCACCGAAGTGCCACCGCCATACATCGCCTTCTGCTCTTCGAGGCTCAATTCTCGAGGCTTCTCCGCCTCGGCTACCGCCTGCTCGGCGAGCAGCGTTTCGAGGCGGGCATTGGACATTCTGCGCCATCCGACCATGCCTACGAGAGCGACGATGATCAGGGTCAGGAGCACGGCGCCGGCGACCAGTACGAGTGGGTCGAGTCCGAGTGGGTTGTCATCGCTTGTACCGACGACGCTGACGAAATATTCGATCTGAGTGGAGACGCCAGCGTCGTTGGTGATCGTGCAGATCACTCGAAAAGTCCCTTTGCTCAGGAATTCGTGAATGACTTGGTCCCCGCTTGCATCGACATCATTGGTCGGGTCACCATCGCCATCACCATCAGTCTCGATGTCGAAGTCCCAGGAATAATCCAGCGAGACCGATTCGGGATCGATGACCTCGGGATCGAATCGGTAGGAAGTACCGAGGACGACTGTGATCTCCTCGGTCGCGCTGGCCACGATAGGTGGAGTTGAATCGTAGAGTTCGATGATCGCCGTATCCTCACTGACTTGACCCTGCTCGTCTGTGACGCGCAGGGTCACGATGTGCTCTCCAGCTGAGTAAGTCGCATCGAATCGGAAGGTGAAGGAGCGACCATCGTCGAAATTGCTGGAATCATAAGAATCGATGAGCATGCCATCGACCAGCCATTCGACGCTCGCGATTCCCCAATTGTCGGAGAATGCGGCACTCAGCACCAGGTCATCGTCGAAGTCGCGGCGAATCGTCTCCGAGGCTCCGATGTCGGCCTCGGGAGGAGAGATATCGCTGACTTCAATCTCGAGATAGACACTGTCTGAGCGACCATCCTCTGCAATCACTCGCAGTCGGATGGTCACGTTCGTCGGTTGCGTCCAACTGACATTGACCGTCAGTCCGACAGTGTCATCGATGCCGTCGCCATTGGTGTCCCAGTGGAAGCCGGTCGAAGGAATCTGATCAGAGCGGTTCGGAGTCTCGGAAGCATCGAGCATCACCGAGGCACCGACATCGACTGTCGCAAGATTCTCAGCGTCGCTGATGACCGGTTCGAGAACCGGCGTCAGATCCATCACGACAGTGGTCGCCACGATACTGGTTCCAGCACCACCGCCGGAGGGGCCAGCTCGGTTGTCGACGACGAGATAGAGATCGGTCCCTTCGTATTCCTCTGTCACCGACCAGACGAGATTCCGCTCCGTCGAGATCAGCAGCATGTCTGTCTCGCCGATTCGTGCAGCTGCCGTTCCGCCCACCTCATAGAGATCGAGTTGAGCCTGAGTCATCAGAAAGACATCGGGATGCCCTTCCATCGTGGTTGCGAAGAGATCGACCTGAGTGCCAGCATCCAGAGTGAGGGGGCCGGCGAGTACCGCGTGCTCACCGACATCGAGTCGCACGATGGTGTCGACGATTCCGAAGGTCGGTGAAGTGATGGTCTGCGAATCCAAGGTCACTGAAGCCAGCGAACCCCCTTGTGCACCGTTACCCTGATCCTGGGGGTGTGCCATATTGTCGATGACCAGATACCAACGCGTGTCGCCCCTATCCGATGGCGCGGTCCAGTGCCATTGGCCCGCTCCTGTGAAGGACTCAAAGACCGATTCGCCCTGCCAGACCGAGTCATGACGGTAATTCTGCTCGTTCTGGTAGACCGAAATTGAACTCGCAGCGAATAACAGGATGTCAACCGCTGCGTCTGATTCGACATCGAAAGACAGTGTGTCACCGGGCGAAAGGATGCCCAGATCGACTCGAACACAGGCTCCATCATCGATATTCCAGTTCGCCGGCATCATATCGATATCGGCCGGAGTGCAGGAGATCACACCCCTCGCTCCGGCCTCGACTGCCGGTGCTGAGACTGCAATGAGAAGGAGCAGGAGAACCATGGCGGCTGAACTACGCATCGAGCAGGGGTTCGCTCTCACCTTTTGAATCGTATCGCAGTCGCGTTCGGCCAAGTATCACGAACCAGAGGTTCGATTTCACCCCTCCATTCAGGTGTCACGCGGAATAGGAGTGGGTGGGAACCAGCGCAGAACGACGACGTCTGCAACCGAGCGGACCCAATTCCACGGGATGGCGACATGAACTCGCCCTTCGACGATGTCTGCCGGTGGGTCAGCGACGAAGATGTGAGTGCACTTCCAGGCTTCTGTGTCGACGACCGTATCGTGAACCGTTCCGAGCAACCTGCCATCGGGCAGAATCACCGGAAGGTCGCGTATCTGACTGACATCGCTCTCTGCCATTGCCCGAGAGGCGACGCTTCAGCGCAATGAATCTTCGGCCTCTCGACAAGGAATTCAATCAAATTAGGAAGCGTGTGAAAATGAGCGAGCGGGCTGAGACATTCATCAGAACGACCTCAGATTGAATCGTTGGCGGAGCCGATTTTCGATGAACGCTGTCGGGCGCTTGGTGCCCGATGCTTCGCATCTGAGGATGATTACTTCCCACGGTTCTTGTTGGCCTTGAGTGACGGTCGGAGTTTCTCCGCTCCCTTACCCTTCTTGTGCAGGCCGCGTCCACGCTTGCCAGCGCTGGTCAATCCGCGCTCGGCGCGGCCGTGATGACTGGCGCCGGTGGCGATCCAACTCAGCTGCTTGTCGGACTTGATCGCCGGGTGGTGAGGATCGATCATGATGACTTCGTAGAACTTGTTCTTGCCGTCTTCGCCGACCCAGTAGGAGTTGAGAACCTCGAGGTTCGGGTAGCGCTTGCTGGTGCGCTCCTCGGCGATGCGCTGAATCGACTTGCCCATGGTGATCTTTTTGATACCGGCCTTGCTCGGCTTGCGCTTCATGTGGATCTTGCCTTTGCGAAGACCACCACGTCGCACGCGCGTGCGCACTACAGTGATGCCCTGCTTGGATTTGTAACCGAGGCGGCGAGCGGCGTCGAGGCGCGTAGGACGCTCGACGCGCTGGAACACCGGCTCGCGGCGCCAGCTGGTCATGCGTTCGCGGCGGTGAGCGGACGGAATGTTCGCCTTCGGCCGCTTCCAAACCTCTCCAAGATGCTTCATGACACCCATATTTCACCCTCCAAGCGAGCCGCCGACCGAACTCCCCTTTATGAGCCTACTCTCCGACTTCGGGACCCTACGGGTTCCGCTTCTCGATTTTTATCAACCAGAGCACGTACCAACTGCAATCGCTGGTATTTGTTGGTCCGCGCTCCCGGACTTGAACCGGGGACCCCCTGATGGCTGCCTACAACCAAGTGTTTCCAGTCTACAGTCAGGTGCTCTAGCCAACTGAGCTAAGCGCGGCTGGCTGCTCGTGCGAACTCCTCTTTATCTCGCTTTCCGGTTACTCCGTTCGTACACTCGCCCACGCAGATGATGACTGTAAATGTCCGTCGCGAGATTCTGGGACGAAACTCAGCGAGAAACTGAATGTGAAAAGGCAGATGAATTGAAACTGAACATCCCTGATTTTGACAGCCTCCGGCCGAACTTATCCACTCCGATAATCGGCTTCACGCCCCTTCCCCTTCCCTCAACGGTTAAGAAGGCCGAGAAGACCATTTCGCGGACGTAAGGCGCATTGCCAAGGTATGCATGGAGGACTAGGGATGGGGGATGTTTCGACTTCTGATGTGAGCGGAGACTCAGCGGGCACAGCCGCGACGCGGATTCCGACCGCTTTGACCGACCGTGAATTGGAGGCTTTCGGGCCGCCCGACCCGCGGATTCTGGTCTGCGGTTGCGGCGGCTCCGGCAACAATACGATGAATCGAATCACCCACATCGGTGTCGAAGGTGCAATCACCGTAGCCATCAACACCGACAAGCAGCACCTCGATCATACGCGGGCGCAGCAGAAGTTGCTTGTTGGTCGCCACATCACGCGCGGTCTGGGAGCAGGTGGCGACCCTGTCACCGGCCGCCGCTGCGCGGAGGCCGGCAGGGATGTCATCACTCGAATCGTCTCAGGCTCTGACCTCGTCTTCGTGACGGCTGGTTTGGGTGGCGGCACAGGGACGGGCATAGCCCCCATCGTCGCCGAGGAGGCGAAGCGCTCCGGCGCTCTGGTCGTAGCCATCGTCACCACTCCATTCTCCGTCGAGCGCCGAATGCGTATGCAGCGGGCTTTGGAGGGTCTCGAATTACTGCGCAAGGCGGCAGATGCGGTGCTCGTTCTGGACAATAACCGACTGCTTCACTACGTCCCGAACCTGCCGCTCGACGAGGCCTTCTCAATCATGGATCAATTGATTGCTGAAATCGTCAAGGGCATCGTCGAGACGATAACTCTGCCCAGCCTGATAAATCTCGACTTCGCCGACGTGCGCGCGATCATGAAAGGCGGCGGCGTCACCATGATGCTCTATGGTGAAAGCGACCAAGGTCCAGAAGAAGTCGTCCACGAGTCGCTGAACCATCCGCTTCTCGATATCGAAATCGACGGTGCGACTGGTGCTCTCATACACGTCACCGGCGGCCCGTACATGACTCTCGAACAGGCGAATCAGGTCTGTGATCTGATGACTTCGCGCCTCTCTCCTGATGCGAATGTCATCTTCGGCGCGCGCCAAGACCCGGCCTTCGGTGATACCATCAAAGTGATGTCGATCATCACCGGAGTCGCCAATGAGCGACTCGATCGTGAGATGATGAGCGGTGATATGCTCGGCGAGGCGCTGAACATCGCCCGCCACGGTCGTTTCAAGGAAGGCGGTAGCCTGCAGCGATTCGATTGAGGCCTCCCGAAGGGTGCAAAGCCTCAAACGGTGCTCACTTCGAGGATGATTCATGAAGACTATAGTGCGGTTGCAGGCAATTGGTCTGGTACTGATATTGACTCTCGGTTCAGTCGCTGCGCCCGCGAGCGCGCAGGATGCGGTCCAAGATCCCAAACAACCCTCCGTCGAAAACCCCCACATGCATTTCTGGGGAGACAGTAGCCTGAACAACTGCTGGACACACTTCGACGAGAACGACTCCGCCGGTTCCGCTCCCGAGGGCTATGGGGAGGAGACCTATTCCCAAGGTCAGCAAGTCGAGATCGACTATACCTGCAGAGTGCAGGAGAATTTCAAGCAGGACATGTACTTGGATGGAAATGGAACGATTCTCATCGAACTGGTCTTCCAGATCTACTCAGCAGATTGTACCGAACAATCCGAGTGCAAGGACCTGACCCTGACGCTCTACAGAGGCACGGTGGAAGTCGCTCGTTCGGTGACTCCTGTGAGTAGTGTCAACAACGGCGACGATGAGACCATCCGCTGGGAGATTCAAACCAACGAGACGATGGAACGCTGGAACAAGAGCAGCGAGGAACCGTCGATAAGAGTCGAGTATTCAGCACCTGGCGAGAGTGGAGTATTATGTGGTTTGTTGTTCGACTGCGACGGCCTGTTCAGGATGTATTATTCAAACAATGAAGACAATGCCAGTGTCATCGCCAACTTCCCAGTCATCAACGCCTCGGCGACAGGACCTGGCGGTGGCGGTGGAGGCGGCATCGTCGACAAAGTCGACGACGCATTGCCCGGCTTCGGTCTGGTAGCAGGTATCGGCGCTCTAGCACTCGCTGCAGTCGGTGCCAGCAGATTCACTCGCGAAGAGTGATGGTATGTTCGACTTGGTCTCGGCAATCATCGCCTCGATGTTCGGATCCGGTGAGACTATCGAAGAGATTCTCGAAGAAGAGTAATCACAAATCGCCAACAGCGACATCTGACTCCTCGCCGCTTTCGAGGTCCTTGATCCTCACATTGCCAGCAGCCCACTCCTCTGGCATCACCATCACGAGTCTTTGTGCCCCAGTTCTCTCTGCATGGCGGAAGGTCCACTTCATGCGCTTGTCTTCCAGTACGAGGTCGACCGAGCGCCCACTCGCTCTGAGTTTGGAAGCTACAGACATTGCAGCCGAGCGCAGATCTTCGCTGATTGCGATGACGATGTCTTCGTTGCCTGAAGGCAGGTCGGGTACGAGTCCCTTGTCCATCAGCAGTTCCATGATGACCATGTCACCAAAGCCGAAACCGGTCGCTGGCATATCTTTGCCACCTAGGCTCGACAGGAGTCTGTCGTAGCGGCCACCGCCGCAAATAGCGCGAAGTTGTCCTGCTCGGTCGTGTGCCTCAAAGACCGGGCCGGTGTAGTACGCAAGACCACGGACCACCGAGGCGTCGAAGGCAACCCAGTCAGAGATACCGTAGGCATCGATGAGATCGAACAATCCTGCAAGTTCCGAGACGGCAGTGCTGTCGCCACCGAGTGCGGCTGCAAGAGAGTCCAGGTCGTCAACTCCGAGTGTGGACTGGATGGTGGCCACTGCATCAGCGCCGAGTCCTTGCTCGGCCAGTTGAGCGGCAACGACGTCTTCTGGAAGTTTGTCCATTTTGTCTACGATGATGCATGTGGCGGCAAAGGCGTCGCCGGAGATTCCCAACGAGCCTAGAACTTCCTCCAGCACCTTGCGGCTGCTGATTTTGATGACCAAGTCGTCAGCTGTCAGTCCGACACCCTCGAAGAAATTCACCAGAACCGAGAGCAGTTCCACGTCAGCCTCGAGGGCGTTGCTGCCCCAGATGTCGACGTTCCATTGGTAGTGCTCGCGCCCGCGCCCACGTTGCGTGCGCTCGTAGCGCCAGCACTGCGGAATCGAGAACCACTTGATTGGTGTTGGTAGGGCACCGGCCCTAGCCATCACCATGCGCGCGAGGGATGGTGTCATCTCGGGACGAAGGGCGACCCTGCGCTCGCCCTTGTCCTCGAAATTGTAGAGTTGTTGTGTGATCTCCTCGCCCTGCTTGCGAGTGTACAACTCCTCATGCTCCAGCACCGGGGCGTCGTACTCCTCGAATCCGTGACTGCGGGCAGCGTTGCGGAAGTTGTCGAACAGCCAGTTGCGTATCCTCATGTCCTCGGGATAGAAGTCCCTAGTGCCTCGTACGCCTTGGGTCACGGCCGCGCCACGAACAAGTCCACTTCAAGACCTACGCCGCTCTTTGTACTCCTCGAGGCGTTCTTTGCGTGAGATTCGCCCGTCCGACAGGGGGAAGGCGAAGGTGCGCAGTGCAAGGAAGGCCAAGAAGCCGAAAGCGGCTGTGTTGGCAGCCCATGTGTACAGGTGGTTGTAGCCGAGGGTGTCACTGAAGTAAGCTATCGTGGTAGTGGAAATCGCCCATAGGACAGTGTAAATCAGCAGCATCACATAGAGGCTTTTCGTGTATCCAGTTGGAGACTCAAAGGTCAGCCAGCGATGTAGGAAGTGAGCCTGCCACGAACTGATGAAGTAAGCCACGGCCCAAGCACTCGCTGCCCGGTACTGCTCGATTAGGACCATACCATAGAGCCAGTCGTAAATAACGAAGAATACGGCGACATTGATGCAACCTACTGCGCAGTAAGTCGCGTACTCACGCAGCAGCTTGCCCCACGGGTAATCTTCACTGACCAGCATGCTATCCCTACGTCCACTCCGCCAGTACCCTAGCTATCTCAACAGGAACGTCCTCTGCAAGCAGTCCAGGACCAGTGCTCTCGGCTGCTCTGGCGCCGGCTTCGCGCAGCAGTGCGCAGCCGAGCCTCGCTGCAGGCCATGCCTCTATGCCCTGAGCCAGCAGCCCCCCTATCGTGCCTGCCAGCAGATCGCCAGTGCCTCCCACCGCCATTCGGGAGTGGCCTCCTGAGGCACGGCAGGTGCGACCCTCGGGACCCGTCAGTTCATCCTCCGGTCCAGTGACCACGATGGTAACGGCCTCTCCCGAACAGTCATTGAGGGCATCTGAGGGAGATGTTGTTCCAAGCCAACGCTCGGCCTCCTTGGCATGAGGAGTGGCAACGCCGCTTAGTCCATCAGGCCATGACCCACTGGGCAGGGCGTTAATGGCATCAGCATCAATCACTACGGGGATACCGTTGTCCGAAGACATCCTGAGTATCTCTGACACAGCACTCAATGTGGCATCGTCGCGACCCAGCCCTGGGCCGATGACCAACGCTTGAGCCCCACGAGACTCGAAGGCTTCGGAGATGTGTGTGAGAGAAGCGTCGGTTAGCATGTCCTCGTCTGGCAAGATCTCTGGAATTAGTGTGGCAGGCCACTCTACTCTAGCTGCGGCTGCACTAGGCATCGCGATGTGTACGAGATCGCAGCCAGTGCGAGCGGCTGCCATACCAGCGAGCATTGGGGCACCGTGGTAGGGGCCTCCTCCGATTACCCATAGCCGGCCGCGGTCTCCCTTGCGAGCGTTTGCAGTGAGAGGAGGATATCGACTCGCATCACCGGGTCCGCAGTCCTCAACCTCGGCCGGCCATGGTAATGGAGCCACTGTGACTTCCCCGGCCTCGGGTGAGGCCAGTCCCTGCTTGATACTATGGAAGGTGATGGTGGCGACAGCTGGTAGCGCATCCATTCCCCCCAGCCCCGTTGGGATGTCGCAGGCAAGCACGGGAGTGTTGAGTTCAACGGCCCAAGATACGATTTCTCCGATAGGGGGCCTGAGGCTCTGTCCAGGCGAGGCTCCGGCTCCTAACAGACAGTCCACGACGAGAGTGTGAGGTTTGAGGGGTGCATTGGGCCAGATTCGTACCTCACCTGCAGCCTCGCGCGCGGCGCGCGCGCTGGTGCCGCGCGATTCAGAGTGACTGGCTAGGATCGAGATATCGATGCCCCATTCACGCAGATAGCGGGCGGCGACGAAGCCATCTCCGCCGTTGTTACCCGGTCCACATAAGATCACAATCGCTCCTTCTGCCATTTCGCGTGCAGTAGTAGCGAGTCTCTTCCCAGCCGCATCCATCAGCGATGCCTCTTCGATGCCAAGTGCGTTCGCATTGCCGTCGAATACTGCGACTTCGGGCCAGGACATCTCCCAGCACGCCGGCTCGCGCATGGCCCGACTCATACGAGTTCTGCTTCAACAGTTGCCGTCGAATGGCTTTGGGTCTCGCCATACTCGTCGACAAATGTGTCAGGAAGTGCTTCGCCAGCCTGCACGACAAACGGATCGTCGCCCCCTGGCAACATGTCGATTGGTGCATCCGCTCCCTCGGGCACGTTCCTGTAAAGTGGACGTGGTTCTAAGTCCCAATTCTGTGGCCATAAAGATCCATTCATAGAGGTTACACGATTAACCAAGACGTACCTGTTGAGTCCGATAAAAAGGGATGCGGTTATCCCCCAGAATAGGAGAATAATCGAGATCCCATGGGGGTTCGAGGGGTTCCACGGGTCGTGGACATTGACTAGCAGGTCGACAAAGTAGGATATCATCAGTACTGCGAACATCAGTGGGAAGCCCAGATACATGATGTAGTCCCACCAGCGGCCTATCCACCAGTCGTTGTCACCCGTGTTAATGAAATCGTCACGGAACGAGGAGACTCCGTTGTCTAGATAGTCACGGATGCTGAAGTCACTGATGTCGTTCTCGGCCTGCCACACCTTGTACCTGCTCCATCCGTACTTCCAGATGCTGTAGGCGATGAAGAGTCCGCTGAACATCAGGCCGTAGCCCCAGATGTGATCCTGGACTTCGAGGAACTGCGGGAATGCTACTCCAGTTGCCGAGTCCATGCGAATCCACAACATAGCGCTGGGCAGACCGAAGAGGAATATCGAGACAGCCGTGAATCCCACTGCCTGTGATCTGTCCACTCCGTGGTCGACGAAGTTCCTGACGCAGAGCTCCACTGTGGATATCATCGAGGTGAGTGCTGCGAATGAAAGTGCGAGGAAGAATACGGTGACCATGATGAGTTGTACCACGCTACCCCCGGGTGCCTGCGCGAAGACCTCGGGCAGAACTAGGAATGTGATTGCAGAGCTACCCGCCCCCACAGCGCTCAGGGGGTCGTCCACCACTGCGAATACCGCCATCATGACAGTCAGTCCCGCGATGATGCTTATGCTGTTGTTAGCGAGGCACATGGTGGCAGCATTGAGGGTCGTGTCCTCGTCCTTCCTCATGTATACCGAGTAAGTGATAGCCATGCCCATTCCAGCTGAGCAGGACCACGCTGATTGTGAGAGTCCATTGATCCAGGTCTCTGGCTCCATGAGGTACTCAGGCTGGATGCTGAACATGTAGAC
>OFKE01000038.1_pt1 | contig 18376 bp, 17 predicted proteins | sample 1540451 | NCBI WGS metagenome assembly OFKE01 (sample SAMEA104347367, study PRJEB22522) | marine metagenome | isolation source: seawater | reverse complement strand
ATCCACGGCCAGATCAGAGTCAGCAAGGTAGTAGCTTACAAACCGGCATGGTGGATGGCTGCGACCATGGGGCAACACAACAACTACGATGGCGAGGTGCTGGCCTACGAGGCTCTGCACGGAGCCGGTGGTGCGGTAATCCAACTCACTCCTGCTAAGGGAGGGGTTGGCGACAAGGAGTTCGACGAGGACGACGTGGAGTTCTACCACGGCGACCGCAGTGTGCTGGATAAGGGGATGCTATGATGCCGCACGACAATCATCCAGAAGAGGAGGAAGACGACTCCAGCATCATCGAGGATCTCGTCGATATCAGCGAGGGCGCACTGAGCAAGGGCGCCGAGATTATCGGCACGGCAGCGGGTCTGGCCGTCGGCGGACCTTTGGGTGCCGTCGTCGGAGGGGTCGCCGGCAAGAAGGCGGTGAGCAAGCTGATGGGCGACGACGGCCCGTTCATCACCGAGGAAGGCCCCTCAGCAGTTGGCGCTTACCCACACCTGTACAAGACCGGCGACCTGCTGTTCGTCAGCGGCATGGGCCCTCGCACTCCTGACACCAACGAGATTCCCGGGGGCCCTGTCAAGGATGCAGACGGCAACACACTGGACTACGACATACGCGCGCAGACTCACTCGGTCATCAATAACGTGCGAACGATTCTCGAGGCACATGGCTCCAGCCTCGACAATGTGGTCGACATCTTAGTATTCCTCATCGACATGGAGCGCGACTTCCCAGACTACAATGAGGTCTATTCGCACTACTTTGAGGAAATCTTACCTGCTCGCACCACTGTGGCAGTAGAGGCCCTGCCTACCTCCATAGCAATCGAGCTAAAGGTCATCGCCAAGGCCTGATGCCGGGGAAAGATTAGTCACCCTTGGGCCACTAATCCGACCCGTGGAGACAATCAATTGCAAGCACGTTGAACAGGGCCGACCTGGGCAAGAGCCAAACGGCAAGGCTTGCAGGAGAGTCGCATACAGGAACTTGTTCTACTGCCACGCCCACAGGCATTTGTATCTCGGTGGGGAGACTAGGACGGAATACGAGAAGAGGCGGAAGACACTTTCAGAGGAAGACCCTGACTACGAACCTCCGATTATGAAGGCGATGCTCGAGGATCCCGAGCCTCGCACCGACCCAGCCCCAGAACAGGAACCTCGCCCCTTGTCACCGGACTGGGACGAGTTACAGGAGGAAGAAGGATGGTGGGATTCAGCGTTGGTCGACGCGACCCCCGAGGAGAAGAAGAAGGAGATTCTTGCGAATGCGGAGGTGGCCAAACGTTCACTGAAGGCCGAGGAGATCTACATAGTCGCATCTTTGGGAGGCGAAGTTACTGACGAGTTGTTCGGTAGTGACTTGTCTTCTTCAATAGTATATGGTGGCATCAAGGGAGCTGGCCTTTTGCTAGCAATTCCATTTCTCCCAGTAATCGCGCTGATGGTGCTAGCAGGAATATTGGGTGGTGGGCCTATCTCAGAAGGTGCGGCTATCTCAGAAGATATGATTTCGTCATTGTCAGAAGCCCTTTGGAAACCCCAGTTTTTCGCAATATTCGTCTCAGCGGGCTCTTTAATTGGCTTCGGCAACCACCGAAAGCGCACGGAAGCACTAGTTAAGGGTAAGGCAGATTTCATTGCCGCCTTTCCAAGGGCTCCTGATGGATTCTTGATTGGCAGTCAGGAAGAGACCTGATTTTCTATGTCCTCAGAAGCGCACCAAGTCGGCGCTGTCAGCGGGTTGCAGCGGCTGGGCGTCCCATTGGGAATCGCAATCCAGTAGTCCATCCCATCGACTGGTCCCGGGTAGTCTGTGGAGATTGTGTGAGCTCCTGCAGCCAGCGCGGCCTCGAACCGGGCGGTGTCGTTGTCGTCTGGCTCCTCGCCGCCGCTGTCCGCGCGGGTGCGTACGATGTAGCCTTCGTTGACCAACCGGGATATGTCCCCGCCGCTGCCAATGGGGTCGGTAAGTGAGAATATGGCAGCCTCATCACTTCCCTCAGGTGAGAGTGTGAACATCAAGGAACCCACAAGACCGGGGTGCTCATCGAGGTAGAGGTCTCGCATCCCTCCGCTGGCGAGAAGCACGAAGATGACCTTGCCCCGACTCTCCTCAAGCAATGGCCAACCATCGTTTATCACGCCCTCATTGAGGGTTGGCCATTCGCCGCGCACGTCATCTGGGGTGATGGTTCGATTCTTCGGCCAGAACTCGGCGATCTCGTTCTCGATGTCCTCAAGTATCCCGGATAATTCCACAGTAGTGGTGAGGTCGACTGCCTGTTCGGGCCAATCCTTGGGCTCAATCCAGATCATCAGTGGGTGGTGCTGTTCATTGGCTTCGGACCATGTCAGAAGAGTCTCAAGGCAATTCTGAAAGGTCGGGCAAGTGGTGCCCGAGTCGTATTGGTTGTGGTACACGCGCAATCCTTCTCGGACATCCCACCAGACGTCGATTTCGAACTGCCGTACCCCGAGCTCCGAGGCTTGAACATCAAGAGGTTCGTGAGTGTACATGTATTCGCGAGTCGGTGATACGATGGGCTCGATGTGGTACGAGTTGTGAGTCCCTTCCATCTGTATGTGATTAAGCCTCAAAGGCTCCTCCTCAGACTCATCTCCAAACAAAACGCCTCCATTCCCAATACCGATGCAACCGCTCAGCGGGGCGAGCAGCAGCATGATTGCCAGAATACCTTGCAGAAGCCTCATTTTCAGTCTACCAGAGGGTGCACCAAGGATGAAGGATTCGGCGGGCGAACCTTCAACAACGGTCGGGATTCGGGCAAACCATGCGACCAGTAGGCCCAAGGGACCTAGTAGGCATTGTCCTGCAGCCCATCGAAGCGGTCTCCAGCACCCTAGAGCGCAAATTGGGACTATTCTCGGTGATTATCATATCGCTCTCAGCGATGATCGGAAGCGGACTGTTCGTACTTCCGTCCCTCGCCTATGCCATGGTCGGAGGAGGAGTATGGCTGGCCTATGTCCTCGCTGCTCTTGTGGTCATCCCCGGGGCAATCAGCCAGAGCGAGTTGGCCTCGGCCATGCCGACCTCGGGCGGCTCCTTCGTGTTCATTGAGAGAACATTCGGACCCATGTTCGGGACCATCGCCGGGCTCGGCCTTTGGGCATCGTTCCTGCTCAAGGCCGCCTTCGCTCTGATTGGATTCTCAGCCTACCTGATGTTCGTGCAGGAGTACCTCGGGACTGATGTCACTGCCATCCAGGCAGCTCTCAGTTTGCTGGTGCTGGTAGTCATCATCAATACTCTCGGGATGAAGAGGATAAAGGCGGTACAGACACCCATCGTCACCCTATCCATCCTCATGCTAGTAGGACTCACCATCTGGGCAAACGTCTCCGGAGATGCGGACTACTCGAAGGCACGCCCAGTGCTGCAGAGTACGAGTGACTGGACGAGGATGGGCGAGGCTACTGCCTTCGTTCTAGTATCCTATGCTGGGGTGGCCAAAGTAGCGGCCATCGGAGGAGAAATCAAAAATCCTGGCAAGAATCTGCCCGGAGGAATCATGACCTCCCTTGGGATAGGGGCCGTGCTCTATGCAGTGTTGGTCGCGACAATGGTCGCTGTGATCCCGCACGAGGCATTCTTCGATTCGAACGGTCATGCCATCGAGGACCCCGTCCGAGCCTTCGCCGAGGTCGTGGGAGGTAGCGACGTGGCGATCTTCGCCGCAATCGTTGCCATTCTGACGATGACATCGATGTCACTGGCAGGGATACTCGCTGCATCGCGCTACCTATTCGCCATGTCCCGAGACAACCTGTTGCCCGATCTGTTCGAGGACGTTCATCCTCGATACGAGACGCCCCACATCGCCATAATCGTCACCGGGGCGGCGATGGCTGTCGCACTGCTCACCATAGACGTACACCAAGTCGCCAAGTATGCCTCAGGATTCCAGATAATGGTGTACGTGCTGATGTCCCTGTCCGTCCTAGTTCTCAGGAAGGCCACGCCCTCTCACGCGTGGTACCGGCCCGAGTACAACGCCCCGCTACGCCCCTTCCTACAGTGGTTCGGGATTATCTCTGGGTGTCTCCTGCTCTACTTCATGGGGATGGAGGCCATCATCGGCGCTGCGACCGCAGCCGTCGTCGGTTTGTTGATCTATCAGGGCTACGGAAAGAAGCACCAAAGCCACAAGATTTCGCCGTGGGAGACCTTCAAGCTGATGTCCTCTGACCCTCTTCGAGCCGAATCGCGTCGACGCGCATCTGCATTCTTCGCCGCTGACACTTGGGGCAACAAACTGCTGACCCTCAGGCAGTTCATGTCCTGCGTAGACGCCTTGGGGCTGGAGTACGGCGACATTGACACTCTGCGCGATTACTTTCACGCCGCAGACGAGAACGGCGACGGGCTGATTCACCTTGAGCAGTATCTAATGGCTCTCGAGACAATGAGTTCCGACGAGGGATGAAGCAGGCGAGTGGTTGAAGGCGTCAATAGCCCTCGCTGCACTCCTAGAGGAAGTGCCATGGTTTCCAGCCGAGCGAAGAAGGTCACCACTCAGACCTTGCAGAAGATGAAACAGTCTGGCGAGAAGATTGCCATGCTGACTGCATACGACTACTCTCTAGCTCGTCTCGTGGATGGCGCTGGAATAGACGTAATTCTCGTCGGCGACTCTGCCTCAAACGTGATGGCAGGAAACGAGACCACAGTGCCGATTACCCTCGACCACATGATTTACCACGCCCAGTGCGTGATCAACGGTGTCGACAGGGCACTGGTTGTCGTCGATATGCCATTTGGCTCATATCAGGGCGACTCCAAGACCGCGCTGGACTCGGCCATCCGCATAATGAAGGAGTCTGGCGGACACGCTGTCAAGCTCGAGGGAGGAGCCGAGGTCTGCGAGTCGGTAAAGCGCATCGTCGAGGCCGGCATCCCAGTGATGGGCCATCTCGGACTGACGCCGCAATCAATCTACAAGTTTGGTACCTACTCGGTGAGGGCCAAGGAAGATGCCGAGGCGACTAGGCTTATCGAGGACGCCAAAGCGCTCGAGGAGGCAGGCTGTTTCTCTGTGGTCTTCGAGAAGATTCCATCAGAGTTGGCCAAGCAGGCCAGCGAGTCGCTGGCCATTCCTACCATCGGCATCGGTGCTGGCTCGGACTGCGACGGACAGGTGCTGGTGCTGCACGACATGCTAGGAATCACCAAGGACTTCTCGCCGAGGTTCTTGAGGAGATATGCTGACCTCGGGAGTATCATCGAGGCAGCGGTGAGTCAGTATGTGGAGGACGTTCGTAGTGCGGACTTCCCGAACGATGAAGAGAGGTATTGAGCAGGGGCGCGGCGCGCCTCGCACAACATTCAAGGACACTCGCACTAGGATGAGGAAGGATTGTCATGAGCGAGTTGTGGGTAGAACGCCATCGTCCGCAGACCGTGGGCGACATCAAGGGTCAGCGCGCGGTGGTTGACCGACTCAAGGCGTACGCCGAGATGCGCAGCTTTCCTCACCTCTTACTCTCAGGCCCGCCGGGCACCGGCAAGACGACCGCGGCCCTAGCACTGACTCGCGATGTGTTCGGTGAGGACTACAGGATGAACCTCCTAGAGATGAACGCCAGCGATGAGCGCAAACTCGAGTCCATCCGAACCAAGGTCAAGCAATTCGCCAAGACAGCGCCATCACCAGGCACCTCGTTCAAGGTTATCTTTCTCGATGAGGCTGACGCCCTCACACCCGATGCTCAGGGTGCGCTACGTCGAATCATGGAGCAAAACTCGCAGACCTGCAGATTCATCCTGTCGTGCAACTACTCGTCGAAGATCATCGAGCCCATCCAGTCGCGCTGCGCGGTGTTCCGCTTCCGCCCTCTGGCCGAGGATCAGGTCCTCGAGATGATTAGTTTGGTTGCCGAATCAGAGGGCATCAATCTCGATGAAGAGGCCGCCGTCGCAATAGCCCACGTCAGTCTAGGAGACCTGCGCAAGGCCATCACCTCGCTGCAGGTCGCCGCATCACTCGACTCCAACGTTACTCGCGACCTCGTCTACGAGACCACGGCGACCGCTCCGCCCGAGGAGTTGCACGGCTACATCCTCGCATGCAAGGAGGACGGCTTCCAACCGGCCCGACGTAGGCTCAAGGAACTGCTCGACAGATTTGGTTTGGCCGGAACCGACCTCGTCAATCAGATGCACCGCGAACTTGGCTCAATCTCGTTCCTTGACGAGGCTCAGAAGCTGGCGGTCACCGAGGCGATGGCCGAGTGTGACTTCAGGATGGTCGAGGGTGGCGGCGAAGCCCTTCAGTTGGATGCGATGACAGCGAGGATCTGTTCGCTCATCGGGTCCTAGACGACCCGAACGATGTTGATGGTGTAGACTGCATCCCAGACGTTCTGCTCCCACGGATCACCCACTTCACTGAGATTGATGCGAACCTCGTAGTCGCCCAGCTCCATCCCAGAGATGTCCCAAGCCAGCCCTATGTCTTCGGACCTTGAAGCGACCTTAGGTCCCAGTACATCGCCAGTTAGCGTGTTCTTATGGTCCCCTCGAGTCCAGTTGTCCCCGACTTCGTCGAATCGTACTTGGGCCTCACTCAGTTCACCAACAGCACCATTCGACAGATTGGCAATCATCTCGCCGCGGTACCATATGCTGGCAGTCATAATCGCGGTTTCGGCATCCACGTTGTCGCGCACTGACATCCCGAGGACGACGTCGATGGTGTCCTGGTTAGTCTCGAGATAGTAGGTGTCCTTGCTCCATCTGGCGTCGACGACAGCATCGTTGGTCTCGATGTCGAGCCCTCCAGAGATAGCGGGAGCAGCGATGTCGCCCAAGGGTGGGTTGGCCAGTATGAAGGATAGTGCGATGAACGAGAAGAAGTAGAGAAAGCCAGCACGGAACCAGTTGCCTAAGGTGAAAATCTCGTAGTACTCAGTCGGGACCATTATCTTGTGCAGCGACGGGATGGTGACAATCAACAGCATTGGAAGCAGCCACAGAGCCCTTGTAGGCTCGGTTAGAGTGGGCATGAAGATGTAGCGCATGAACATGCAAACAGACACTCCGTAGATGATGACAATCCACATTGAGTAGGCCTCAGCCGTCTCTTTCTTGGCAGCCGCAGCTGGGTCGAAAGGCTCGAGCACGCGACTCTGCTTCTCCTTGTCCTTGTCCTCCTCGCTCTTCTTGCGCCGCTTGCTCCCGTAGGCGCTTGCGCGCATCGCACTGTCGACATCGACCATGGAATCCAGTCATCGGCGGGAGCGGTGCGCAAATCAACCCTGCGTGTGAGCAGCCGTGCAGATTTGGACCAATATTAGGTGAGAACGCTCAAAAAAGGAATCCCGGCTCGCAAAGCCACAGCCTCATTGGTGTAGTTGGTAGCACGCCAGTCTCATAAGCTGGAGGTCGTCGGTTCAAATCCGTCATGAGGCACCACATATTTGCTAAGAGCCAATCAATTGGTAATCATCACTTAGCGGAGTAGCACCCGTCTCGGTCAGGATTAGTTTCCCGTCTTTGAAGCGATTGAAACTCAATACGGCCTCAGAGGTTGAGCCATTAGCGAAGTGTGCGATTCCGTGCTCAATGCCGATCTCATCATTTTCGAATAGAATACGATGGTTCTCCATAGTCACGCTACCACTGCCTGCGAAGCCGATGAAGTCACTCTTGCCCAACACCATCCCACCAACGTGTGGGATGAACCGATAGTCTTCATGGACTAGGGCTTCCAGTGCCTCGGTATCTCCAGATTCGAATGCGGCTTGTATTGCGGCTACTTTGCTCATGGTGCAAAGGTGTGGAAGAAGCGTATGACTCTTCCGTGTGTGGGATCAAACTGACCCAGATAGATGTCTTATCACTCGTGCATGGTGACAGCCGTCGACTGCCACAGCACGTAGTACGACCAGTCGCTCCAGGTGAACTCGTAGTCGTTGAAGCTCGAGAACTCGTATTCCCACCAGTAGACCGAATTCAGTGATGCGTACATGGTAATGTCGAGCTCACACTCCAATCCCGGCGGACCGAAATAACCCGGCCACGAATCGAGGTTCGTCATGCCTTCGCACGCGGTTTCGTAGTCTATGCCGCCGCTTGATGTCGTGTAGTTGGGTGAGAGTGAGAAGCTTTCAGTGGAGAACACGTAGGTGTGGTAGATTACAGCGGATTGGCCCGTGCAGTTGGCTATGCAGATGCCAGTCAGAGTGATCTCACCGTGCGCGGCAAGCAGGTAGGAGGAGGCTCCGTAGTCCTGCTCGATGGTCAGGTTGAGAACGCTCCAGCCAGCCGCGCCGACGTAGTCCCAGGTGCCCTCAACGGCAGTCGCCACCGGGTTCGTCACCCAAATACTGACCCCGCCCATCGAGTCATCCGCCATTAACTGACTCCGCTTTTCCTCGAGGTCACCCAACACGCCAGTCATAGCATCGCAAGACCCGTCGATAAACTTCGCAGTAGCCTCAGCGCTGTCAGCGACAGGGACTGAGGTGAATGAGATACTATGCGCTGAGAAGTAGCCCACAAGTCCAGCCTCCCAGAGGGTACCGATTCCAACACAGATATTTGCGCCGTTCAAGCCCAGAGCGGAGTAGCCAGCAGCGGCAGCCGGGAACACGTCTTCGCGTACCAGCAAGGCTAGGGCATTTTCAAACTCGGAGTAGGAGATCAAGAACGAGGACTCGCCGGGATCGGTGCCACTGATGGCGTGCAGGCTTGAAGAGGAGGCGCCTCCGCTCCCATTGACATTGTTCGTATTGTATGACGTCTCATTCGTGTAGTAGTTGTTCGTGATCTCGACGGTGGTGTTGTTCATGAAGTCCTGGAGGCCGGACTCGATCATCCCCTGCAGGGTCTCGGCATCAAACTCGTCGTTGCCTCCTCCATCAGGGTCTCCAGTACATCCGGCTAGTCCGGTAGTCAGCATTGTTATCGCAATCAGTATCGTTGTCGTTCTCATCTAATTCACCCAAGCTCTTTCGAGTATCACATCATGGATAGGGACATCACCGGATTCCGTGTCAACTTCGCTGATTGCATCAACGTGCTCCTGACCGCTGATGACCTGTCCGAAGACCGTGTATGACCCGTCTAGATGGCTTGGCATGCTGTCACTGGGCACGATGTAGAACTGGCTACCTGCTGAATCGGGGTCGCTACTCCTAGCCATGGCGAGGGTTCCGGGGCCATGCGTCAGCCCATTGTAGGATTCACTGGGTATGGTCAAATCAGCCGTATCACATGTGGTGGCAGGCTCGCCGTTGCAATACCCATACCAGTTGCCAGCATACCCGCCGGCGCCGTTTATGTTGCCTCCTTGAATCATGAATCCGTCGATGACCCTGTGGAAGGTGGTATTGTTGTACGAGCCACTCTCAATGTGGGCCACGAAACTGTCCACATGGAGGGGAGCATCGTTCGGGTAGAGATCTATCACTATGGTGCCATAAATTCTGTTATGTTCCCCCGTCGAGTTCCAAGGAACGTAAGAGACCTCTAGGGTGATAGTCTGATTTCCCAACAACGGTGCCTCAGGAGAAAAAGCCCCAGTATAGTAATAGTTGACTCCAGTTGTGGAATGAATCCTGTAGATGACTGACCACTCTACAATTTCGTATTCCGAACCACCTCTGTTATAATCGTAGCAGATCCCGTCATTCCAGTCGATACACAACGAGTAGTCCCCACCAAAGATAGGGGACGATCCCACCGATGAGTAGCTAGGCGCTTGCGCAATATAGCCCTCATCAGAAACTATCATTGCAGGCCAACTTTCGAAATGCCCATCCCCATCATGATAGAGGTACATTATCGCTCTAGCAGACTTGACTTCCAGCCACTCGTCATCCGACAGTGAGATGTTCCAATGGTGACCAGAGTCACCTCTGTCGTTGATCCACTCCGTTGCCATTGTGCCGTTAATGAAGTCCTGCAGATTCTGCAGGGTCTCCGCGTCAATCTCGTCGTTGCCGCCAGCATCAGGGTCCCCAGTGCATCCCGCCAGCGAGCCGCTGACGAGGACCAGTGCCATCAGTGTCGCCTTGTAGCCCATGGCCCCCAAACTGGGTTGGGCTGCATAAACCCAGTGCCGGATTCTGAGTATGTTCCAATCCTCGAGAGTCCGGAAGCTCAGGGGTTTAGATCCACGAAAGGGTGGTGGACGCTGGGGGATTTGAACCCCCGGCCCCTTGGTTGCAAACCAAGTGCTCTTCCAAGCTGAGCTAAGCGCCCGTCGAATCCGCCGACCGAGCCGGGGTTCTTGAGTTGAACCGTTCAGGGAATGCACTCATTCCTCATCTTCAGTAGAGCGAAGAAGCTTGAGCGATATGAATGAAGCCCCGATCAACGAGAGTACGATGAGTGAGCGGAGATAGGCGGCACGATGCTCCTCCGGAACCGGTTGGTCTGAGGGCTCGGTCACCGGATCATGCTCATCGGGGGCATAATTGGCGTAGAATGGATGCTCGGCGAGTGCACCATCGTATTCAATCTGGACCAACATCGTCAGGTTGCTTGGCAGCAGGCCTGTCTCAGGCGACAGATGAACCAAGGCAGCAGCCTGACAATCCTCATCCAATTTGTGGCCGGTCTCGTTCGTCTCGCAGGCAGTGTCCATCCAACCTGTATCGATATCATCGGCCCCTTCGAATGTGCCGTCGCCATCAGCGTCGATCAATACGCGATGGCGAGCACCGTCTCTCGAATCGTGGTTGCGGAAGAACAGATAGTCACCCTCGAGAAGAATCCCCTCACCAACACCCGATGGTACGGGTCCTTCATCGAGAAGAATCACTGTGAACTCCTTCTGCGTGTGGGCGCTGACCGCAGGCAGCAGCAGAAGGACGGTGACTACCATCAACATCAGGCGAGTCGTGCGGGCCATGTTTCCCACCGCCGTGATGCAAAGACTTCAACATGACTCGGAGGGTGGGCGAGAATGATGGATGCTCAGAGGGTGGTGCTCGCCGTTGGCCTAGCAGCCACCTTACTCATCGCCGGCGCGGCTTCGATTCTGTTGATGAAAGACACTTCTAACAACCCCGAAAGCCGATATGGGATGATCGACCCATTGCTCGATTCCGAGGAGCACGACCATCGCAACGCCAGCGAGCACGAGCTCTACACTGACAATATCCAACCGGTCTCATTCAACCAATTGACCGCCCCCGGCAACGCCGAGATTCAAATCGCAGACTCGCCAGACGGTCGAACCTATGCCTACATCGCCGGTTGGTCAGAGATGCACATCGTCGACGTCACCAATCCCTTGAACACAACCGTCACCGGTGTCTATTACGACCCTAACACACAGGTTCTCGACGTCAAATATCTCGAGTACAACAGTCGCGAATACGTCATCATCCAGAACCAGATCGTCGACCCCGGCGCAGCCGACCCCAATGTCGGCGAATGGGAAGACCCCGCTCAAGTCACTGTCACACTCGTGGACGTGACCGACAAGACCGACCCGAGCTGGGTCGACTCTTGGTACGACGCCGACCACCCGAGTGGCCCGCACAACCTCTACACCCACATGATAGACAATGAGTGGTACATCTTCGTCGCCAATCCAGAATACGAGACCTGCGACGTCGGTCAAGGTGATGCCTGTGGAGGCATCACCATCGCCCACCTCAACTTCGCAGCCTACGGAGACCTGCCGCGAATCGTCAAGGTAGGAGAGGCGGAGGTCAGTTGGGAATCGACCAGGGGTGGCTGGATCTACATCCACGACATGACCGTCCAATCATGGCCCGGCGAAGACCACGCAGACCCGCGCCACGACCGAACCTACATCTACGGCGCATATTGGGAGGCCGGCCTGAGAATATTCGATACCAGCGATGTGCCACACCCCGGTAAGGATCTGGCAGAATACATCTGGTATGGCTCACTCTGCCGCCTCTCCGGGGGAACTCAAGCAGGGTGCACTTGGCGTGCCCCAGAAGTGGGGCAATGGATGGACTTCGCCGACCTCGACGGCGACGGCGAGCCCGACTCTGGAACCACTGGCAACGAAAATGGCGGGCGCGCCTCATACATCCATTATGCAGAGCCGGTCGACAAAATGGTCGACGCGAGCCACCTCGGCTACCCAGTGGGCAAGAGACACCTGACATTCCTCGCCACCGAAGTGCTCGAAACCACGATCGGAACAGGAATGGGATACCTCCTCGACACGACCGATTACGAAGTCAACAACGGCAAGTTGACTTTCCTGCCAAAACTCATCCACGGGTGGGAGATTCCCTTCGCTGAAGACCACCTGATTCCCGGCGGGGAGGAATGGCTTCTGTTCAGCCCCCACAACGCCGATACCGAAATCTTCCAAACCGGTTTACCCGGCTTTCCGGACAGCAGCAACGGCGGCGCTTGGGATGGTCGGATCTACCTCTCGAGTTACCACGCAGGGCTTTGGGTCGTCGATATCGAGACACTTTTCCTGCTTGGACTCGACCCCGAAATGAACCGAACCGAGGGCCACATGCTGGCCACAATCGGCTACAATCTGCCTCACGGGCGTGACGGAGAACCACTCGATAGTGCCTACTACGACTTCGGCTGGACCCCTTTCATCTGGGCTGCCGAATACCATGAAGGCTACACCTATCTCTCCTGCATAACCACCGGATTGTACATCGTTCAACTCGATATCGATATCCCTTATGGTCGCCCTCTGAACGACTGAACCACGAGTTCAGAGAGGGCGCGAGCAACCGTTGCATTGAATTGCTTGACTTTGACGTCGCAGGCTCATACCAGAGGTGTGACCATGTCGAGAACAACTTTGATTCCACTGATTCTGATGTCATTCGTGATGCTGGCAGCGCCTATGAGCGGCTGCATCGCGGTCTTCAAACCCGACGCCGGCGCTGATGGTTCTGAGAACTGGATCGATCCGGTCACCGAGATAGAGGATGAGAACCACAGTCACATCGATCTGCTCGCTCATCGTCTGGCGACGGCGAACGCGAGGCTGATCGATTATCACAATCTGAATTGCGATGGGAATGTCAAACCGCCCGCTGAATTCGATGATACGATGGGGCGGCCTTGTTTGGAGGAATCGAAGAATACAGCACCCACTCCGGGTGATAATTCTGAAATCTCGATCGAAGGAAATTTCCTCGAGGATTGCGAAATCTACCCTGATGGAAGCGGCGGCTGCTATGCTTATGTCGCGGGCTATAATCAGTTCGCGATCCTCGACATAAGCAACCCGAACAACATCCAAGTACTTTCGACCTATTATGCCGAAATCGCTCGAATCATCGACATCAAGGTCAGTCCGGATAACAACTGGGTACTGATCAATCACGAACTAACAAATAGCGAACTCGATCCGATTCCCAATGACGACGATGCCAATAGCGGTATGAATCGCCTCGACGTCATCTTTGTCGGCGACAAGACCAGCCCCGTCAAAGTCGCCGAATGGAATAATCCTCCAGCCGGCTTCCACAACCAGGACATGCACGTCTACTGTAGTTGGGACGGTGCTCTCGACCCTCGCGAGGAGTGCAGCCTCTTCCTCTTCGGAGCCGACCCTTACCCCGAACTTGTGGAAGGCGGTTCCGGCTCTCGCTACAAAGGAACACAAATCTTCTACGTCCCTTTGGGATTCGATTCTTGGTTGCCTAATCAGAATAACGAGCAGCAGAATTCGAGCCGCGAAATCATCCGTTGGGGTGGCTATTCACCTGAATCCCAAACGACTTGCGGCGGCTCGGTTTTCAATCACGACAATGTCTACTTCACCCATCCGATAACCAAGCAGAAGTTGCTAGCGGTTTCTTACTGGGGTGCGGGTCTCAGATTTGTTGACGTCAGCAATCCACCAACCGTCGCCGACCCGCTCGGCATTTCCTGGCCGCCTGAAATTGGTCGCTGGCTCGGCTGCCCGACGGCGGATGATGGCTGGTACGGACCAGACGGCGGCGGTCACGCAAATATGTCAGCCGAAGAATGGTTAGATTCAGCACAAGGCAATGACAACATCCACTATGCTGTGCCGATGGATAATCTGATCTGCTCAGGAGTAAGCGAATTCGACCCGATTGAGGATTGGCCAGAACAATGTGGTAGCGGCCCTGAAGACCCGACCCACGGTATCAATTGGCGACACCTCACCTTCATCTCTCCGGAATATGGCTCAAATGACAACCACACCGGCTACATCTGGACCATAGACACGACGGACCCGACCAAACCCTTCCTAGTTTCGAAGTGGAGGCTTCCGGGCGAGGGCATGAAGGCGAATGGCACCAGTCATCCGCAGCATTGGATTCCAGGCGGCTACATCTTCAGCCCGCACAATGGCGACACAGGGCCAAACGGTCACGCCTACTGGACGCATTACCACGCAGGCGCATGGGCTACGGACCACAGCAAGATATGGGACGAATTGGTCTGGGAGAACGGCTTTGCCGAGCCTGAGCGAGGCTTCCAAGCGATCGTGCAGCTGGCTGAGACTCATACGATCGGCTACTATCTGCCAGCCGGTCCGACGTGGATCGAAGACCCGGCTGAAACATTGGGTTGGGATATGGCAGACTGTTGGGCGTCTTGCATGATTCCATTCGATTGGGGGCTGCAATACGACCCGCGCGGATTCGTTTACATCTCAGAGATGGTTACAGGTGTTTACGTCATTCAATTCGACGAGGATTGGGATTCGCGCTTCGATTATCCACCGCTCTGGTCAGCCCAAGCGACTGACGAAGAATGAGGTGACTCTGCATGCGTATCAGGGTGCTTGCAACTGCAATCGTGATTGTGCTACTGGCGCCGAGCGTGATGGCGCACGGCGCTGACACATTCTCATTCGTCATGCGTAATTCGACCTTGCAGCCTAGCGAGGCGGTAGTTGAGGTGAATGAAACCATGGTTTTCCACAATGTCGTGGATTTCAGTCGAACTCTGACTCTTGATCTCGATGGTGATGGTGAGAGTGAATGGACCTGCGAGGCTGGTCCACTCGATTCTGCAGGTTCAGACGACGAATGCACTCTCTGGCTCGAAGAGGGCAATTGGACTGCCGAAGAGTTCGTAGTTGAGATATGGAACAACGGAAGCGAGTTCTGGAAGAGCATCAGCATCAGCGTCATCCTGCACCATGAGGAGCAGGGTGAAGATGAAGATGAGCACGACCACTCCGAGAGTGACCATCAACACGGTGAGGAGGTCAATGGTGATCATGAGAGTCTTCTGCGCAGTGCCGCTGTACTCAGCTTCGGCGTTGCGGCGCTGATATGGATAAGCCGCAATGTCAAGGGCGGAGAAGAAGAATGAGCAGATTCCTATCCATTCTGCTGGTGGCCAGCCTATTGCTTTCCGGCTGTGTCGGTGAGGCCGAGGATGAGCTTGAATTCAACGGAACCGAGTTCGGGGATCCGCCCCTTGCGCCGGATTTCACCCTGACCGACCAGCATGGTGATGCACTGACTCTGTCCGATCTGGAAGGCCGAGTCATCGTCGTTGCATTCGTCTACACCAGCTGCCCAGACATCTGCATCGCGATCTCGGCGAACATGGCTTGGCTACAGGCGAATCTGGGTGAGTACGAGGAACGTGTGGTCTTCATCTCAATCACCATCGACCCAGCACGCGACACGGTGGAGCATCTGGCAGAGTGGACCGCTTCACTGGGCTACGACTGGCCGCATCTGACCTCTGAGAACTCAGATGTTCTGATCGAGGTCTATGAGGATTGGAGAATTTATGTCGACGAGGAACACCTCAATGGCAGCGCCACTGACGATGATTCCCACAATTCGTCTGACGAGCATTCGCACAATGCGTCTGACGAGGATGCTGACGAAGATTACGAGGTCGGCCACTCGACCATCACTTTCATCCTCGACAAGCAACTTCGCAAGCGAGTCGCCTATACTGGAACCACTTGGGATATGGATGGATTCGTCGAGGATCTTCAGAAACTCGTCGATGAGTGAATCATTCAATCGGTCGTGCATCTCTGATGCACGCGGGAATTTCGGCGAGTGCCCTTTTTACACTCAACACGAGAGCCGGTGCCATGAAGAATCCGGAACAGGTACGCAGTCTGGTACTTGCATTTCTGATGTTTGGCAGCGTCATGGTCGGGGTCTTCTACCTCGACATCGACGACGTCGGCCTCGAACAGCCCCCAGCGATCAGCGCTGAAGAGCCTGGCGATTTCGTCATTGGAGAGGTGCTTTCCATCAAGGTGACAATCGTCGACGAGGCCCTTGATGAACTCGTTCTCGATGTTACGCTCGACGGCGACAGGGTCGCCAACGTCTATCTCGACGACAACGGATCCTTCGTCGTCGACATCAGCCATCTCGATGTCGGGCTTCATGCGCTGAAAGTGATAGCGCGCGATAAGTATCTCCTCGAGACGCGCTGGTTCACAGAATTCACCATCAGTTACCCTGCCGAGGATGAAACTCGAATCAATCTCGACCACGGCGAGGAAATGACCGTCGACCACGGTGACAACATCCGGATAACAGGAAATCTGACTCATAGCACAATTACTTCCTGCATCTTCATCTGGACCGATGCCCAACTCGCGGAGAGCAGCCTTGGAATGCCTATGACCGAGGATGGCGTCTTCTATCTCGACTTCTCAAACATGCAGGAGAATCTGACGATAACAATGGAAGCGACCTGTGGAGTGAACATCATCACCGTCGACTCCAAGATCGTCAATATCACTACAAACCCACCAAGCGATGAAGGCGGCGAAGGAGAAGGCGGTGACTTGACTCAGGGGTGTACCGACCCGGAGGCCGAGAACTACGACGCTGAGGCTGAGGAGGACGACGGTTCGTGCACTTACGACGGCGGCGAAGACAACGAAACCGGCGAGGAAACGAGCGAAGAATAGCAACGAGCGACCTTCTGGTCGGAGACACTCCAATGCCACGACGACGATGTGAGCGGCGTCGACGACTACAACACAACGGCGGATGACAACCACATCTGCGACCTCTCGTACCAATACAACGAGACCCACATCACCATCCAGTCGAACGGCCTGCCGAACCACGATTTCCACTCAGGACCGGGTTGCTGCGCCAGTGCTCAGGACTACTCATGGACTCTACCTCTGACGCCGACCAACGACACCGATTGCGATCCAGATTTGGCGACGACTGGTTGCGAGATGGCCCCCGAGCGAGGCCCGATCGCCATCTCGGTCAACGGAGTCCCCTTCTTCGGGCCGGAAGATGGCCCCGGCGGAGATGCTGTCGCGGGTAACGAAGGGGCCTACGAAGAGGACCGCCAGAATGTCTGGCTGGGACTCTGTCACGGACATTCTGGCCCCAATGGAGTGTACCATTACCACGCCGACGCGAACTGTGTTCACTGGCACGTGGACGAGTCGGCGGGAGAGACTTGGCTCGATTACAGCATCAATTCATCTCGCTCGGGAAGCGAGCACTCAGCAATAGTGGGCTTCGCCTTCGACGGCTACCCGATCTACGGCTTCGTCGGCTGGGATGAGAACGGTGAGACGAAGGAGATGACCTCCTCGTATCGCCTGAAAGAAGGCGAGACCGGCTACAACGGAATCGAGGATTACGAGTATCTAGCAGGCATCGGCGACCTCGATGCCTGTAATGGAAGATTCAGTGCCACACCTGATTTTCCCAATGGAACCTATCATTATGTCAGCACCTTCGTCAATGGGGAAGGTGGCACCGGATTCCCTTACTTCCTGCTCTGCTATCGCGGTGAGGCCGAGTCAGGGAACACCGATGAAGGCGGTGGTGGTGGCGACGACCCCGATTGCTCCGGCCATGGTGAGACCTGGGGTCCTGGAATCGGACCTCCACCACCTGGCTGCGGTGGTGGCGGCGGCGGTCAGGGTCAGTCGAGTGAGAATGGCATTGCGTCGATTCCGTGGTTCAAGGCCCCGCCCGACAGTGGCGCAATCTTGCTTTCTCTGCTTGCACTTGCATTCGTAGCGGCTGCTGGCCTCAGAGGATCGGCATATCCTGCAGTAGCGTCAGGTCGGGCTGGTACAGCTCTCTGATATCGTCCAGCCCGAGTATCAGCATCGCCAAGCGCTCCAGCCCCATACCCCAAGCGCAGACCGGCCACTCGCTTCCCAATGGCTCGGTGACTTCAGGCCGGAAAATCCCAGAACCACCCAATTCGAGCCATTCGCCTCGCCACAGCACTTCGACCTCGACGCTCGGCTCGGTATACGGGAAGTAAGCCGGCCGGACTCGCACATCGGGATAACCCATCTTGGCGTAGAAGGTCTTCAGCGTCGTGATCAACATCGGCAGGTTCGCGTCCGGCTCGTGGATGATGCCCTCGATCTGATGGAATTCTGGCAGGTGAGTACGGTCGATGGTCTCTTGACGGAATACTCGAC
>OFKE01000036.1_pt1 | contig 18517 bp, 18 predicted proteins | sample 1540451 | NCBI WGS metagenome assembly OFKE01 (sample SAMEA104347367, study PRJEB22522) | marine metagenome | isolation source: seawater | reverse complement strand
GCATCATTCTCTCAATATATTAATATTATTAAGTAAAACAGCTTATAAACAGAAAAATTTTATAGATGGAACAACAAGCAGATCAACAACAAATCCGGCTTGGTAAGCTGAATAAAATTCGTGATTTGGGTACAGAACCTTACCCATATTCATTCCAAAGAAGCCATACAATTCCGGATATTATCGAACAGGCAGAAGAACTGCTGAAAAAGCAGGAGCAAATAACCATTGCAGGCCGCCTGCTTGCGTTACGCGGCAAGGGCAAGGCCAGTTTTGGCAACATTCAAGCCCAGCACACGCGTATACAAATATATGTACGTCAGGATGAAATCGGAGATTCAGAATTCGAAATGTTTAAGCTGTGTGACATCGGTGATCATCTTGGTCTTTCAGGAACACTGATGCACACTAAAACCGGAGAACTGACTTTGAGGGTGAGCACTGTCACTTTACTCTCAAAATCAATTCGGCCAATTCCGATGCCAAAGGTAGAGGAAAAGGCTGGAGAGCGTATTGTTCACGATGAAGTTACAGACAAAGAATTCCGCTATCGTCAGCGATATGTTGACTTAATACTGAATCCACAGGTAGCAGAAGTTTTCCAAAAGCGTACCCTGATATACCAGACTATTCGTGACTATTTACGGGAAGAAGGTTTTTTGGAAGTAGAAACACCGACACTGCAATCAGTCTATGGCGGCGCCAATGCTACTCCTTTTGTTACACATCACAAGGCACTGGATCAAAAATTTTATTTGCGGATATCAAATGAGTTGTACTTGAAACGTCTCATTGCAGGAGGTTTTGATGCAGTTTTTGAATTTGTCAAAGATTTCCGGAACGAGGGTATCGACAGGACCCACAATCCGGAATTTTCTGCACTGGAATTTTATCAGGCCTATGTTGATTACAACGAAATAATGCGTCACACAGAAAATATTTGTGAACGCTGCGCCCTTGCGGTCAACGGCAGAACTGAATTTGAATATGATGGGCATACTATAGATGTGAAAGCGCCGTGGCCGCGTTTAAGCATGCTTGATGCAATTGAAAAATTGGGTGGGATTTCGTTCTCAAAAATGAGTGACGCAGAAGTCCAAAATTTACTTAAAGAAAACGAATGGGAGCTTGATGGTGATTATAATCGGGGATTGGCAACTCAGCTTGTGTTTGAAGAAACTTGTGAAACTCAGCTTATTCAGCCGATTTTTATCACTGATCATCCAAAAGAAACCAGCCCGCTTTGTAAACAAAATCGTGAAAATCCGGAGCTGCTTGAGCGGTTTGAAGCCTTCATCTACGGCTGGGAAATAGCTAATGCGTATTCGGAACTGAATGACCCCGTGATTCAGCGCCGTTTGATGGAGGAACAAGTCGAGCGGGGACGCGGTGGTGAAAAAGAAACTCAACCCCTGGACGAAGATTTCTTACGGGCAATGGAATATGGAATGCCGCCGATGGGTGGAGTTGGTTTTGGAATTGACCGGATAGTAATGCTGCTTACCGGACAATTGACAATTCGAGATGTTATCTTCTTTCCAACCATGCGTCCTGAATCGTGAAGAGACATAATGTCAAAAGATATCTCCGAAAAGCTCAAAACTCCTGAAGCCAAACTGTCTCCTGCAGATTTAGATTTTGAAAAATTGAACGGGCTGCTTCCTGTGATTGCACAAGATGAAAGTTCCGGAGCAGTTTTGATGCTGGCTTACGCCAACCGGGAAGCAGTGCAAAAAACGCAGGAAACTGGTTATGCACACTACTGGTCACGATCACGTGATGTGCTTTGGAAAAAAGGTGAGAGTTCTGGTCATTTGCAGAAAATTGTGGAAGTTCTGGTGGATTGTGATAATGATACTCTGCTTTACAAAGTCCATCAATCCGGACCTGCGTGTCATACAGGTGCGCCGAACTGCTTTTTCCGGGAATTGAAAAACGAAAAGACAGTTAAATCAAAATGAACTGGGATATTCAACTTAATGAAGAAGTAGATCTGCTGCGGGAAACAGTCCGGCAATTTGCTGAAAAACGCATTGCACCGATTGCTGATGAAATAGACCGCAACAATGAATTCCCTCAGCATTTGTGGAAGGAGCTTGGCGAACTGGGACTCCTGGGTATTACTGTTCCGGAAGAGTATGGAGGCTCCGGAATGTCTTATTTAGCTCATTTGGTTGCAGTTGAGGAAATCTCAAGAGCATCTGCTTCGGTCGGCTTGTCCTATGGAGCACACTCGAATTTGTGTGTAAATCAACTTAAACTGAACGGCAGTGACGCGCAAAAGAAAAAATATCTACCAAAACTTTGCACCGGTGAAAATGTCGGTGCGTTGGCCATGTCTGAATCCGGAGCAGGTTCGGATGTAGTAGGTTCAATGGCTTGTCATGCAGAAAAGCATGGTAACTACTGGATCGCCAATGGTTCAAAAATGTGGATCACCAATGGTCCTGACGCCAATGTGCTGATTGTTTACATGCGCACTGCTCCTAAAGATCAGGGATCAAAAGCAATGACCACTTTCATCGTTGAAAAAGAAATGAAAGGTTTTTCAACGGCTCAGAAATTGGACAAACTCGGTATGCGCGGTTCCAATACATGTGAACTTGTTTTTGAAGATTGTGAAATTCCAAACGAAAACATAATCCATGGGGTCAATCATGGAGTAAAGGTACTGATGAGTGGACTAAATTTAGAAAGGATTGTGCTTTCCGGAGGACCACTTGGAATCATGCAGGCAGCAATGGATTTGGTGTTGCCTTACGTCCATGAACGCTGGCAGTTTGATCGGCCGATTGGCACTTTTGAACTTATGCAGGGAAAGCTTGCGGATATGTATACTTCACTGCAATCTGCCAGAGCTTTTTGTTATCGCATTGCAGAAAATTGCGCAAATAACCAGGTTTCACGCAGAGATACCGCTTCCTGCTTATTATTCGCATCAGAAAATGCAGTAAAAGTTTCACTGGAAGCAATTCAGGCTTTAGGGGGAAACGGCTACATAAATGATTATCCGGCTGGACGACTGCTGCGTGATGCTAAACTTTATGATATTGGAGCAGGTACCAACGAAATTCGGCGGATGCTGATTGGGCGGGAACTTTTTGATGAGACTGCTACCTGATGCCGTCCTGAACACTCTATCGGCCAAGGTGTTCTCTCGCCTCCTTTTCAAAGTCAGCACAGGATTCTCTGATGGTATCCAACTGGCTATCGTATTCAACAAGACAAAAATAAAACTGCTCGTTTTTGCTCAGCCGATATTTAACCACCTGAACTTCTCGTTTCAGGTTCTGGTAAGGTTTTAGTCCCGGACGGGATTCCACACGGCTTTGTTTTTCGATGACTTCCCATCCCTGCCGTTTAAGTTCCAATACATTTTGAATTTCTTTGGAATCGTTTGCAAAAATTTGATGCATCCCATTCCAGTTAAAAACCAGCAAAAAAACGGTGGCACTCAGAAAAATATTTTTCATTTTACCACTTTTCTATGGAGGTCCGAAGATCAAGTTCAAATGTCCATGCTCCCGCTGATTGACGATAAAGATGAACATAGCTTTCAACAATACCTTCGAGATTTATCATACCGTCTTCTCCTAGTTTTTTAGCAAGTTCAGGCAGATGACGCATAATCTTGTCTCCGGCTATGGCACCGTCAATTACAACATGCCCTACATGAATTCCCTTCGGACCATATTCCTTGGCCATCGCCTGAGCAAGTGTGCGCAATCCTGCCTTTGCTGAATTAAAGGCACCAAAATTGGCGCGTCCACGCAGTGAAGCGCTTGCACCAGTGAATAGCAGAGTCCCCCTACCGGACTTGACCATGTGACGGACAGCCTCCCGGCCAAAAAGAAAACCACCAAAGCAGCATGATTTCCAGCTCTTCTTGAAATATTCTGCATCCATATCTATGATTTGACCTGGATAATTGTTGCCAGTATTATAGATTGCCAAGTCCAGCCCGCTGCCAGCTTTTTCAAAAAGCTTAATCACCTGCTCTTCGTTAGTTGCATCCGCGCAAACAGCAGTTGCCTTACCTCCTGCTTGTTCAATTTCAACTGTCAGCGCATCAAGTCTGGACTGAGTTCTGCTGGCAACAAAAACATGAAGTCCTTCCGAGGCAAAACGTTTAGCCAGTTGAGCTCCAAGTCCCTGTTCTGTTCCAACTCCGATGATGACTGCTTTTTTCACATAACCTCTTTTTATCTACTCAGATTCTACTGACATTAATTAAAAACCTTTTCTGTTTAAACCGTAAAATAATAATGCCGCATTTGTTTGTCTTTTCAGGTGTTTAAACAAACATTCTACAATCATTGATTTTTATTCCGGCCTGATTCTCAGGATTTTTCCACTGTCAGTTGATAGATAAAGCCAACCTTCCGGGCTTTCGACTATAGCACGTATGCGTTCTCTGAGCCCCACCAGAAGTCGTTCTTCTGTAGTTGCCCTTCCGGTGTTATCAATTTCCACACGATTCAGATGTGTCAACTTTAAGGCGCCTGCAAACAAATTTCCCTTCCAGTCCGGAAAGGCTTTCCCGGAATAGACCAGCAAACTTCCGGGGGCAATGGATGGAACATAGAATTTGACCGGCTGTTCCATGCCTTCTTTTTCAGTTCCTTCTCCTACTGGAAAAGGGTTCCAGTATTCCTTTCCATAGGAAATTATCGGCCAGCCGTAGTTTAATCCCGGCAGGATTAGATTGATTTCATCTCCTCCGCGGGGACCGTGCTCAATTGACCAGAGACGCTGCTGATTTTTGTCATAGAACATTCCCTGTGGATTGCGGTGTCCATAACTCCAGATTTCCGGCAATGCGCCCGTTTGATGCACAAATGGATTGTCTTCAGGCACATTGCCGTTCAAGTCCAAACGCAGAATTGAACCGGCATGTGTGGACAAATTCTGAGCATTGGGACGTACACCTCGGTCACCAACTGAAAAAAATAGATGCCCTGCTCCATCAAATGCAATGCGGCTCCCGAAATGTCTTCCGGTGCTGCTTGCAGAACGTGTTACAAGCAGGTCCTCTAATGCTACAAGACGGTTGCCTTTTCTTCTGGCTCGTGCCAGTGCGGTAACTCCCTTGCCTTTCTGTTCTTTGCTGTAGGTAAAATAAATCCAGTCTCCCGACGTATAATCAGGAGGAACGGCTACATCCAGCAGGCCACCCTGTCCTGTACGCATTACTTTCGGTCCGCCGCTAATACGGATTATTTTTCCGCTTACAGGAGCAATAATTCCAATCTTCCCGTTACGTTCGGTAAATAAAATTTGATCCGGACTGATAAAGACCATGCCCCACGGAACTCCGAGTCCTTTTGCGATTGTCTTTATCTGGAATGTTACGCCACCGCTGCTTGTCTGTAAAATTGTTTCACCGGATGCCGTTTGAATCATCCAGAAGAATGCAAAAAACAGCCACAGAATCTTTTTCACCAAACGAAGAAATTTGTAATTTTCCATATCAGGCGTACTTATGTAGGAGCTTTTCCGGCTATTTTTTTGGAATACGTCCCAGGAGGTAAAACTCATCATTTGCCCGCATGTTTGTTAAATCTGCCATTCGATTGGATAATGAAAAAAAAGCTGAAATTGCACCCGTGTCCCAAATGTCATCATCAGAAAAACCGTGTTGACGCATTTCCTCAAAATCAGATTCGTCCAGATCACTTGACTCTATTGAAACTTTGACTGCAAAATCAAGCATTGCTTTTTGCCTTGGAGTGATGTCAGCCTTGCGGTAATTAGTTGCAATCTGGTCTGCTAGATGCGGGTTTTTCTCTCGAATTCTTAAAATTGCACCGTGTGCTACGACACAGTAAATACATTGATTGACACCAGAAGTTGCAACAACAATCATTTCGCGCTCGCCCTTCGTCAGTCCTCCCTCTTTTTCCATCAAGGCATCATGATATGCAAAAAAAGCTCTGAACTCATCCGGACGATGAGCAAGTACCAGAAAAACATTTGGAACAAATCCGGACTTTTCCTGTACTGCCAGGATCCTTTCCCGGATGTCTTCCGGCAATTCTTTAAGTTCGGGAACCGGGAAGCGGCTGATTGTTTTAGCTGACATTATGGTACCTTTCTTTTTATAGTTTGTTGAAGATCGTTTTTTTTTGAATTACATCAGAGATTTTAAATCGTTTCCTTAAAATTCTTCCTCGCATATATCTGGTTGAAGTTATATATTATTGGTTCATCTTGTCAAGAAGTAAATTGATTTTCGATGCAGCCGGTGATTTCGTTTAACTGTATCCTGACCAAAAAGATAAATGAACCTGATCGGAGACATCCAGGGGAATTACCGGACTCTGCTGGCACTGCTGAAGCAGATGCCGGACGATGATCCTGTTTCGGTGGGAGACATGATTGACCGCGGGCCGCGCTCCATGGAAGTGCTTGAGTTTTTCCGGAATCACGGGAAGGCGTTGCTGGGAAATCACGAGCATATGATGCTCGATTATTTCTGTGACAGCGGAAATTACATGCCTGGTCTCTGGCTGATGAACAGCGGAGATGCAACCCTGAATTCTTTGGGACTGGAGCGCTCGGGTTCCCTGCCTGAAATACTGCAGGATTTCCTCGAATCACTCCCCTTGTTGCTGATCCGAGACGGACTGCTTGTGACTCATGCACCTGTTCACAAACGCTGGAGCCTGGAGGATATTGCTTCTGAAGACCACCTTGAACTAAGTCCTCTTGATCAGAGTGTGATATGGAACAGGGAAGACCCTGTTCCCCGTGACGGATATTTCCAGGTATTCGGTCACAACGGCTACCGTTACGTCCGGGCTCATTATTTCGATACAAGGTTCATGATCCGGCCTGAATCAGCACATGCGGTTTGCATAGACACTGTTCGGGGTCAGGTTTTGAGCGGACTGCATTGGCCCTCCCGCCGGATATTTGAACAGGAATATGTTGATTAAAGGCATGAAGAAAAACACTTTCAGCAAGAATTGAACAAGCAGGATGCAGACGAGTTATCCATTTTGGCAGAAAACCTGAAAGCATCGATGTATTAGATCCTGCAACAGGAAAAGTCATGTTAACCTTCATAAAATATTTCAGGATGAAGAGATTATTTGTTTTCTCTGCATTTCTTTCAGTACTCGTTCTTCTCTCGAATTCCGTACAGGCAGTTGATTGGGTGTCCAAACGAACGCAGATGATCGACATGCACCTCACACCGCGGGGAATCTGGAACCCTGCCGTGCTCAAGGCGATGAAACAGGTGCCGCGCCACGAATTCGTACCGCAGCACATTCGCAAACTGGCTTATGCCGACCGTCCCCTGCCGATAGGCGAGGGACAAACCATCAGCCAGCCTTACGTGGTGGCCTGGATGTCTCAACTGCTGGAGCTCGAAAAAGGCATGAAGGTGCTGGAAATCGGAACGGGTTCGGGTTACCAGGCAGCAGTGCTGGCGGTCATGGGAGTGAAAACCTATTCCATGGAAATCAGACCGAACCTTGCCCGTGAGGTCAAAATTCGGCTGAAAAAACTTGGTTACAAGGTGGAGGTGCGTCAAGGTGACGGTTATTACGGCTGGAATGAGCATGCACCCTTTGACAGAGTCATCATCACCGCGGCTGCCAATCATGTACCGCGTCCATTGCTCGACCAGCTAAAACCCGGCGGTAAGCTGATCCTGCCCCTCGGCAATGTGCGTTACTCTCAAAACATGACTCTGATAGAGAAAGACTCACTGGGCAAAATGCGTACTTCGCAGCACGGACAAGTCCGTTTTGTGCCGATGGTCGGAGCGGCACAGGAATAGCCGTTCCCTCCTTCACCCTCCCCGAATTTCCAGGGTCAACCACGCTGTTCCATAAGCCAACGCACCCAGCAGAAACAGAATTGACTGTCCGGCCAACTGTGCGATCCATACTGCACCGGCCGCTCCCGCCACTGAAGCGCCGGCGTTGGCACACCAAGCCATGGCCACCCGGATTCTTCTTTCCTCAGTATGCTTTCCAAAGACCGAAAAAAGCTTCAGTCCTGCCGGGAAAGGAATACCCATCAGCAGCCCGCTCGCACTAACCACCAACCAGGCCCACAGCAGCCGTATAATCCATTCTTCGCCGGACAATTCCCTGAGCAAGTCCGGGAGGTTTCGGAAGTAGAAGAACAAAACGAACAGCAGCAGCAAAAAATAAAATCGCATTCCGGTTCTCGAGAACCTACTGCTGAGGAAAGAACCGAGTCCTGAAGCCGTTAGCAGTCCACTGAGCACCAGGGCAAAGGAATATACCGGCTGTCCCAGAAATGGGGTAAGTTTTTCCAGCAATGCGATTTCCACCAGCATGAAGGCCAAACCGATACCGGCAAAATAGAATAAAACTGAAATGGTGTTTTCCATCCTGCGCAGGTGGGGCAGAATCGGAATGCCAATCAGCAGCAGCGCACTCAGGCTCACTGCGGCAAACAGCAGGGGAACAAGCAGCCCGGCTTCAACCAGACCTTCCCACTTGCCGCCGAGACTCTTTCGAATATCGCCCAGCCTGTTCCAGTCCAGGAAGAGTTCAAAATATGGCCGGTCATCGGTAACCGGTAGCAGGTCAAATGGAGTCCTTGAATGAAAAGCTGGAGGATCCGACAGCAGTTCCCGCACTCCTAGTGCATAAACTGGTTCCTGCAGCTGGATTACGCTATTCCTTTCTGTTTCAGGCATGTCCGGATAATAAACTGGAGCGAATCCTCTGCTGAGGAAGAATTCGCGGAAACGACTGCTTTCTTTAGGTGTCCAGGCTTCCCGTGAAACCAGCACCATCAAGGTACTGAGTGTCCGGAACACTCCCAGCCTCTGGTCCGGTTTCCAACCCTGACGGCGCATTGCAGTGATAACGGTGGCCAGCAGCCGCATCTCACCGCGAGGAGGCGGAAGCAGAAAACGGTGCACAGCCAGCCAACCGCCGGGTGCCAGGCGGTTCAGCAGGGACTGCATACCTTCAAGGCTCATCAACTGATCGGTTTTTAATGGATCCATACCTGTGCTGCCGACCGGGGCAGAGCTTTCGATTGCAACCAGAATCCTGTCAAAATTCTGCTCCGGCTTTTGACAGGATTCCGGACAGTCTTCTGCCAGGAGAGCGCGTGCTTCAGTGGCCCGAAATTCAATTTGCGGGAAACGGCTGTCTTCAGCCAGCCTTTCTGTCAGCAACGGATACGGCGTCTGAACCAGAACAGAAGAAGTACCGGCTTCAACTGCAGCTAGCGCCTGCTGCCCCCCAAGTGTTTTCAGTACCAGCACATTTTCCGGTGGTGATTGTTTAAAATACAGCACCCACTCCGGAAGGTGACGCAGATAAGATCCAAGTGAATCGGGAACCAGAGGTGCCACTCCGGTAAGACCGTCAGCATCCAACGTCAATCCAAGCTGATCCGGAAGCGATCCCCGAAATTCCAGACTCAAGCCGGGTGCAAAGCGGGCCAGCGGAGTTTCCAGCCAGTCAATCCGTACGGAAGCATCGCGCTGTGTTTCCAGCAGTTTGCTACCAGGATAGCGTAAAGCATGGGGAAGATTCTTGTAGTCGCTGATTCTGAGTTCCAGTTTCCCCAGCCAAAATGAACCGCAGAACAGGGTCAGCAGGGTCACTAACGCGAGTACATTTTGCTTCTTCCCTGAAGCTAAGCAGAGGCTGCTGCATGCTGCCAGAAGCGCGGGTATACCTAGACCTTCAATTTCCGTCAACCACGGGGCCGTCAGGAAAAAACCCGCGCATCCGCATGCTGCGCCGATAAGATCGCTTGTGTAAAGAAAATGCGCGTGTTCGGTGTATGCTTCCAACAGCAGGTTCAGCGTCAGTCCCGCCAGAAAAAAAGGGAACGCCAGCAGCAGGAAAATCAGCAGCAGCCAGACTCCGTGCTGTGGATCCAGCGCCATCAGTGCCGGATCGAATGGCAGGTGACTGCTGAGCAGGAAAAGAGGGATCAGAAGCAGCGAAAAACAGAGGACAGGAAGGAGAGGCGGGATGCGACGGGAGCTGGACAAACGAAAAGCCCCGGCCGCACCGTAGCCCAGTAGAGCTCCGCTGATGATCAGGAATGCATAATGATTCCACAGTTCAATGGCCAGCAGACGCGAAAGACTGATTTCGTACATCAGAGCTGCCGATGAAACCAGAAACATGCCTGCTGGAATACGTACTCTCATCTTCTCTGACAAATGTAGATCTGAACATTTCTGAACCCTCCGCTCATCTCCGGGTTTCTTTTTGCGGAAGCAATTATGCGGGCATTGGAGTTTTTATCCCTAACGGCTCAATCGATTTTCAAAACCTTTGCCCCCCTGATTCTCCTCGTCTTGAGTTCAACCAAAGCCTCGTTTGCATCTTCTAATGCGAATTCCTGAATTTCGGGTTTGATTCGAATTTCGGCCGCCAGTGCCAGAAACTCACTCACGTCTTTTCGACATATGTTGGCAACACTTTTGATTTCCTTTTCCAGCCATAAATGGACGGGATAGTCCAGGCCCAGAAGAGATTCCTTATCCGCCTCTTCTTTGCCAATCGCGTTGATGACCAGTCTCCCTCCTGGTTCAAGCTTTTTCAAAGATTCAATTACAGATAACCATGCCGGTGTGGTGTCTATTATGCAGTCCAGTTTTTCCGGTTAGTCCTCATCAATATCCCCTGACCAAACAGCGCCAAGTTTACCGGAAAACTCTCTCTCCTTCATACTTCTGGCAAAGACAAAAACTTTTGTATTCGGATACTGATGTTTCACCATCTTCAGAACCAGGTGACAGGAAGCCCCAAATCCGGTAAGACACAGATTCTGTCCGTCCTTGAGACCGGACAATCTCAGGGATCTATAACCAATTGCACCGGCACACAGCAGGGGAGCTGCCTCAGAGTCGTTAAAATAGTGGGGAATGTGATAGGCAAAGCCTTCTGCTACTTTCATATACTGGGCATATCCTCCATTTGCATCTCTACCGGCAGCTTTGAAATCCGGACATAGATTTTCATTGCCTGCCAGACAGAACTTGCATGTTCCACAGACAGAGAAAATCCAGGCGATACCGACACGATCTCCAATTCTGAAGGTGTTAGCTTAGCTTCCGGTTGCTTCGATCCGGCCAACCACTTGATGTCCCAGTACAATTGGCAAACGCGGCGGGTGTGTTCGCCCCTCAATCTCATCCAACTCGGTATGGCAAACCCCGCAGGCAGAAACCCTGATCAAAATCTCATTCGCTGATGGGATGGGATCTGGCAGTTCTGTCAGTTCCAACGGAGCCTGATTTTCTTCGAGTCCGCAGAGTTCATTCAAGACCATTGCTTTCATTTCTTTCCTGGCTGCGCAGAGCGGTCTGCATAGAAAGGTAACCGGTGAGGATGCCGTCCTCGTAGTTGAAAAGAGCGTCTGTGGATAGTTCCGGAAAATCCTGGGGGTTGCGGATGTCTTCCGGAGTTGCATCCGCTACAAGTTCGCGTGCAACTTTGAGAACTTTGGACCGCTGCTGATCAACCATTTCCTGAATCAGTTGTGCAATTGAGGATGTGTCACTCGGCATTTCTGCATTTCGAATTTTGTTAATTTTCCATCCCGTCTTTGGTCATAATCCGCAGTTTAGCACGCAACTTGAGTATTGTTTTTGAGCGGATTTGTGATACCCTGGACTCTATTACACCCAGAATTTCTCCTATTTCCTTCAAGTTCATTTCTTCTTCATAATACAGAGCCAGCACCATCTGTTCCCGTTCCTCCAGTTGACCAATTGCTTCAGCCAATTTGGTTTTCATCTGCTGCAATGACAGTATGGAAAAGGGATCTTTTTCTCCAGGTTTAGACAGGATTTCCAGTAAACTGACACTGTCTTCCTCATTGGAGGAACCTTTGAATTCTTCAATGGATATTAAAGGGGTGGGGCTGGCCTTGCGGATGAATTCGTAATATTCATCCATACTCATTTTCATCTGCCCTGCCATTTCCTGGTCACTGGGTTCACGGCCAAGTTCAAAAGACAGTTCCCTCCATGCAGAGCTGTGTTTATTGGTGTCGGCACGAACCGAACGCGGCACCCAGTCCATTTTACGCAGTTCATCAAGAATTGCCCCTTTGATGCGGAATTCAGCGTATGTTTTAAACTTAACATCTCTGGTGGGATCGAACTTATCCACTGCATCCAAGAGCCCAATCATACCAACTTGATACAGTTCTTCCTGGTCTACTCCTGGTGGAAAACGGGCGGCCATTCTAGTCACAACTCTTTTGACAAGCGGGGCATGTTTTATGAGTTGATCTTCCCTGCTCTGCTGAGTTTTTTCAATATAGGGATTGTGCTTGGTGGGCATGATATTTACTCATTCCTCAGGTTCCGGAAATATTCAGCAGTAAATCTACCATACGTTCCTTTGAGGCCACCTCAATATCTTCTGGAACTTTTTGTCCTACTGTCAAATAGGAGAGCGGTTTTTTGAAACGAATTGCATGGTTGAAGAGCGAACCGTAGGAAGCACTTTCGTCAAGTTTTGTAAAAATAATGCTGTCAATTGGCATGCAGCCGAATTTCCTTGTTACTTCACTCATGTCACTGTCTTTGCTTGTTGCACTCAGAACCAGGGCATTATGTATCCGACCGCGTTCGTCAAATATTTCACGCATTTCATTCAATTGCTTTTCGTTACGCTGAGAGCAGCCGTCAGTGTCAATAATGATTGAATCATAACTCTCATAGCTGTCAATAATGCGGTTCATTTCAGCTTTATATTTAACAACACTGAACGGTGCCTTGATTTTTTTAGCAAAAGAGCGAATTTGTTCAGCTGCAGAACTATGGTTTGTATCAACAGAAATAAGGGCAACTTTTCGTTTGTATTTCAGCATTTGTTCTGAGGCTATCTTTGCTAAAGTAGTTGTTTTACCAACTCCGGTCGGTCCAAGCAGCGCAACTATTTTTTGCGGTGATTTGAGGCCTTCCATACCTCTGGTAATTTTGATGATTTTCATCAGCATTCGGGCAATGAAAATTTTTACATATGCAAAATTTTCTATATCCTCTGTAGTCATGTTTAGCTGTGCTTCCATAACCAGGCGTCTCGAAAATCTTTCTTCCATGCCGCTGAATTTCATTTGCTGATAAAGCAGCAGCAGATTTTCAGGCAGATCCGGCTCTGTAATGCTGCCTGTATGGGTAGCCAAAATGTGCATCATGTGCCGCATTTCTCCAAGCTCGTGTTTTAATTCACCCATCAAATGCTTGTCTAAACCGTCAGACTGACTGCTCAAATCTCCTAAAGTAATCCTGATTCCCTGAAGTTCTTTTTGAATTGGTAGCATCATCTTCCGTGTTTCATCTGTAACTGAAAGCACAGATTTGTTACGTGGTGTAAGAAAAGTATCGGCCAAAACTGTTTCTGAAGTTTCAGAGCTGCTGCCGTATGTCTCAAGTGCCTTCGTGGCAGGAGCTGAGGACCTGTTGTCCTTTTTCTTTTCACTGGCGGAGGCAGTAACTTCCAGCATAGTTTTTCCGAACAATCCAAAAGCACCCGTGTTCTCTTTTACTTGACGGGTTGAAACAATCATCGCGTCAGATCCCAGGTCCCTCTTGATGAATTTCAGAGCCTCTTTGATATTATTTACGCGGTAACGCTTCAGATTCATAAGATTGCCAGATTACAAATTTTGTTTTAAATTTAATTTTTTCATCCCTGAAGACCTGAAACTATGCTTAATTATTCTTGTTCTAACCACTCAACTCTACAACACCAAGAGCTTCTATACGTACATCCTGAGCCACCTCATTATGAGAGAGTACCACAAGATTAGGAATGAAACGTTCCACAAGTTTTTTAACATGAGGGCGTATCAGCGGTGAACAAAGCAGAAGAGGCTGATAATTGTTGATGGTAAATTGTTCTATCATACCATCGATACCATTTATAATCGCCTGTGCCATGTTTGGATTCAAGCCAAGATATGCACCCTGTCCGGAATCCTGAATTGCAGTAGCAATTTGATTCTCTAAATCCTGGTTCATTGTAATCAAAGGCAACAAACCGTCCGGAGTTTGATATTGTCTGGTAATCTGCCGCGAAAGACTTTGTCGGACATGTTCGGTCAGCAAATCAGGATCTTTAGTAATCAGAGAAACATCTGCAAGAGTCTCGAGCACAGTATGAAGGTCGCGGATAGAAACAAGTTCTTTGAGCAAATTCTGCAATACTTTCTGCACCACTCCTAATGATAGCAGTGAAGGGATCAATTCTTCAACAACTTTTGGTTCAGATTCAGCATGAGAGTCAATTAATTTTTGAGTTTCCTGACGACCAATAAATTCAAAAGCATGATTCTTAAGGACTTCCGTCAAATGAGTTGCCAAAACAGTAGGCAGGTCAACAACTGTATAGCCGGCAAATTGGGCGCGCTCCTCATCTTCTTCTGCAATCCAGATTGCCGGTAATCCAAATGCCGGTTCCACTGTATCCACACCTGGAATATCCTCATCTACATCTCCGGTTTTCATGGCAAGATGATGTCCCATCATCAATTCATTGCGGGCAATCTCAATTCCTTTTATCGTAATTGAATATTCTCCGGGAGATAGTTCAAGATTGTCTTTGATGTGCAGTGGAGGAACGATGTAGCCGAAATCCAATGCTATTTGACGACGTATAGCCTTGATCCGTTTAAGCAGTTCACCATCCTGCTCTTCATCAACAAGCGGGATCATACCGTAACCAAGTTCCAGGCCAAGTATATCAATCGGTAGAAGTGATTCGATGTCTTCCGGTTCTTCACTTATTTCTTTCTGGAGACGTGCTTGTTCTTCCTGATGTTCATCCTCTGCAATTTTCACATTTGAACGTTTACTTACTTGTGCCAGACTGAAAGTGAGAATCGCGAGCAGCATAAATGGAACTATAGGCAGACCCGGAATTAACGAAAAAGAGACCAACACCGCAGATACAACATAGAGCGCCTGAACATTACTGAAAATCTGTGTATGCAAATCCACAGATATTTTATTATCACCGGAAGCTTTAGTGACCGCAATACCGGCCGCAAGGGAAATAATCAGTGCAGGTATTTGTGAGACAAGTCCATCACCAATGGTTAAAGTTGCATAAGACTCAAATGCGTCTCCGACAGACATGTCGAACTGGGTGACTCCAACCAGCAGACCACCTAAAATATTTATTGAGGTTATTATCAGGCCAGCAATTGTGTCGCCGCGCACAAACTTGCTTGCACCGTCAAGGGCACCAAAATAATCTGACTCACGCTGGATGGTTGAACGGCGTTGACGGGCTTCGTCTTCATCGATCAAGCCTGCGTTTAAATCCGCATCAATCGCCATCTGCTTTCCAGGCATGGCATCCAAAGTAAAACGTGCGGCAACTTCCGCAATACGACCTGTACCTTTTGTGATAACAACAAAGTTAATGATAACCAGAATCAGGAAGATGATGATTCCGACAATTTGATTCCCGCCGACTACAAATTCTCCAAAAGAATTGATTATCGTTCCTGCGGCACCCGGTCCCTGATGGCCTTCAAGCAGGATTAGCCTCGTAGAAGCTACATTGAGAGAAAGACGGAAAATAGTTGCAATTAGCAGTACTGAAGGGAAAGAGGAAAACTCAAGAGAGCTTTTGGTAAATAACGCTACAAAAAGAATGAGTACACCGACTGTGATGCTTAAAGCAAGGAGTAGATCCAGTATTACAAGTGGCAGAGGAACCACCATTATCAGAAGTATCGACATCACGCCTGCAGCGAGAACGACATCTGACTTACTGACTATATTATTTAGGGGAATGCTTGCTGCGGCCACCGGTCATCCATTACCAAGAAGGTCGTTAAAATTACTGCGTCTCAAAACTGAAACGCTCGGATGTGCCTGTTGCAAATACTGCTCCAAAAACAAATATTGAAAAATATTCTACTTAACCTGGGTGAATCAGTTTTGAGGGGAGCTGAACTGCTAAAACTTTATCTCTTCCGGAGGCGGTAAACGAAGGCCAGAATTTCTGCAATTGCTTTATAAAATCGTTCCGGGATATCATCGCCGATTTCTACATTTGCATATAAATCGCGGGCTAGTTCCGGTCGTTCAAGGATGGGAACATTATTTTCACGGGCAACTGTCCTCATTCGCAGGGCTAAATGGTCAGCCCCTTTTGCAATCACTTCTGGAGCTGACATGACATCCCTGTCATAAAGGATGGCTACAGAAAAGTGAGTTGGATTAACGATCACCGCATCTGCTTTCGGAACTTCCTGCATCATTCTTGCGTTGGACATCTCACGCTGAATCTGACGTATTCTTGCTTTAAGCTGCGGGTCTCCTTCTGTTTGTTTGGTTTCATCTTTGACTTCCTGTTTTGTCATCATCAATTGTTGCTCATGATGCCAGCGTTGGTAAAAATAATCAAAAATGGCAATTGCCACAAGTGCCAGAACTATCTTGCCTGCAACTTCTGCTACCACAGTAAAATTGTATATGAGAATGGACTCTGGAGTTGAAACAGATAGTCCATTTAATTCAGTGATTTTATCAATGTAGGTTAAATAGCCGACAAAACCTACTATGATCAGTTTTGCCATACTCTTGAGAAAATCTGCCAGTGACTGTGACGAAAAAAGTCGTTTGAGGCCAGTCAATGGACTTATTTTGTTAAACTTGGGCGAGATTGCTTTGAAGGTAATCTGGACTCCGACCTGCAGAACGGAAGCAAATATTCCAACAAATATAATTACTGCTACAAAAGGTGCAAATGCAGGAAGAATTATGTAAAAAATTTCTCCCGATAATGTAAAAATACTGTCGATTGATAATTCTTTTCTTTGCGCCAGGTCCCGAAAAATTTGTGACATTAGTTGCCGCATGGCATCAAGAATTATGGGACTGGTAGCAACAAGGGTCAGCACGATCCCGGCAAGCAAAGCTGCAGAAGACAGTTCCTTGCTAAAGGCTACTTGTCCTTCTTCTCTCGATTCCCTGCGCTTTTTTTCCGTTGGAACTTCAGTTTTTTCCTGACCTTCTTGTTCTGCCATTTGTCTTCAAGAATCTGATGTTGTTAACTGTAATGTTTAATACAAAACGAATGTGCATTGGGTTGTTCTACCAGAAAAGTACTGTTGTAATTTCATTATATCCTAATCAACCACCCAGCAACTTGATGGCCTCAAAAAATTGTGTGTCAAGCTTCTCAAACATTTGATGTACTGCCTGTGCAAAAAAGGGCATTCCGAAAAACAAAAACAGAAAACCAAGCATTAATGTCAGGGGAAAACCGACTACAAATACTTGAATTTGCGGCACTGAACGTGCCAGAAGTCCAACAACGGCATTTGCGAGAAAAAGAGCCACAATCAGAGGTGCTCCGATCTGCAATCCGATAACAAAAACACTTGCAGAAAGTTCAATTAGATTTTCAACTAAAGGCCTGCTGATACTTGCACCTCCCGGAGGGAGAACCGAGTAGCTCCTGACCAAAGCTTGAAGAACAATCAGGTGACCGTCCATTGCTAAAAATATTAGTGTAGCAGTTGTATTTTCAAATCTTCCAACTAGAGATATTTGCTCCTGTGACTGCGGGTCGAAGACATTGGCCATACCCAGTCCCATTTGAAATCCAATGACTGTTCCTGCAAATTCGACTGCTCCAAACAAAAATCGGGCAATTATGCCCAGGACCAGACCAATCAACATTTCGCTGGCAATGAGCATAATGTAATGATCTGGACGATCCGGATAAACAGTGATCAGTGGAATAAAAGGATAGAGAATCAGTGCCAGCATGAGACTCAGAACCACCTTGATTTGGGGTGGAATATTTGAACTGCCAAAGACCGGTGCAGTAGAGATTATTCCACTGACTCGTACCAGTACCAGAATAAAAGCCAGTAGCTGACTGGCATCATAACTCAGCAGATTGGCCATAAAGTGAAGGAATTAACAAGCCGCAAAACACGGCACTTGTTACATAGGATTATTATTAATAGACACATAAAAACCGGGATTCTGCATCCATTTTTAAGGTGTTCAGGCAGGTTTTATTTGACAGTTTATTCGATAAACTCAGAGCACTGAGTGCATAGAGAAATCAATCATCAACTAATATTTGACTGGAGTAATCGGCACGGGAAAATGTATTCTGCGCAAGTCGACTGCGTTCTTCATTTGACTGACAATTGATACACATTCTTGCCAGGGGAACAGCCAGCAGCCGTTTCTTGGAAATTGCCTCGCCGCATTCGTCGCAGTATCCGAAGTCATCTGATTCAATTCGTTTAAGGGCAATCTCAATTCCTGTAAGTCTTGCCTGTTCTCTATCCTGCAGTAACAGATCCAACTCCCGTTTCTGTTCTTCTACAGAAGAATCGATGGCGTCGCCAATATCCTTATTTATTTCGGTTTTATTTTCTGTTTTCTCCTGAATCCCGGAGAGTAGTGCTGCCTTCTCTTCCAATAACAGGCGCTTTATATCTTCCATGACAGCTTAATTATTTGTTAGTATTACATGTTGGGGTAAACACCATTATTATTACGTAC
>OFKE01000029.1_pt1 | contig 20483 bp, 9 predicted proteins | sample 1540451 | NCBI WGS metagenome assembly OFKE01 (sample SAMEA104347367, study PRJEB22522) | marine metagenome | isolation source: seawater | reverse complement strand
GAGTTACCGGTGTCACGGATTCTGGACATGCTGGGAGATCGTGGAATCCAATCCCTCCTAGTCGAAGGAGGAGCGGATACGTGGAGGCGCTTCCTCGCAGAGGAAGCGGTCGACCGAGCGCACCTGTGCCGCTCGCCCTCCACCCTGTCCGGCGATAGTGGCCTGAAGTTCGACGAAGACGAGTTGTCGGACGCCGGGCTGAGGTGCGTTTCGACGATCGATGTGGACGGTGACGAAGTTAGCCACTGGAAGCGATAGTGGCGGGCCGTGCAGGATTTGAACCCACGTCTCCGGCTTCGAAGGCCGGAAGGATATCCAGACTACCCTAACAGTCCTGTCATTCGACGACAGCCGTTCTGTTTTCAATGCGACGGGTGGCAGACAACCAGCAAGCGAGCGAGGCTGCGATGAACTTTGACGGGCGCGGTCAGTACCACTCGCCAACCGCGCTCGAGCATCTGATCGGCGACTTCAACCCATGGCAATCCCATGACCAGAGGGTCGGGCGAGTCTGGGTCACGAATCTTTTCGAAGATTGTCGGTTCGGTCGGCAAAAGCGTGCACAGCGAGCCAGTATCGTCTATTGAGCGAGCCGCTGAACAAGCCATCAGAAGCAGTTGGAATCCGTCGTCAGACTTCCATGCATTGCGTCCGTATGGGGGATCGAAAGCGAAGATCGCACCGCTCACCTTGCCCCACAAATCAGGTATCATCCCAACATTCATCTCCTGCACATCCCAAGCCACTTCGGAGGAATTCTTGGCTGCCCATGTCAGGTTCCGTGTGGTTCCAGCGACCATTCTGCCGTCGAGGTCGGAGGCGAGAATATTGAGTCCGGCGAGCATGCCTTCGATGACGATTCCGCCGGTTCCGCAGAATGGGTCGATGACCGTTGTCGGTGTGAAATCGGTTCTGTGGCCCAGCGATATCAGCAGTCTGGCCAGTCGAGGGTCGAGTGAGACAGGTTGGAAGAATGGCCGGTCGGTCGGGGAGCGTCCAGCATAATCGGGGCGCTGCCACTCGGGATGGCGCAGACCCCAGACGATTCGTGCGGGAGAATCGGCCAGAGGGTCTGGGTGGTTCGGCGGGTCTTCGGGGGCTGCGAGAACGACCACAATCTCATGCTCGGGATTTTCGAGGTCGACGGGGTGATTCGGACTGCTGATGAGGCCGCCTGCCGTTTGTGCGATGGCCGTTTTCGACAGGCCATCGATGCCTTGGCCCAAACCTCGTGGGCGAATCGCGAAACTACCACTAGGTAAATTCTCGATTGCCCAGAAAGCAATTTTCTCGGCGATTGACTTGGCGTCAATCGGTGCGCTGTTCTGGCCGCGCAGCAGGACATCGTCGAGCAGTGCTGCGCGCGAAAGCCGCTGAAGAGTCTCTTGACCGTTGGATTCGGTAACCACGATGCGTGGATGGACGAGGCCGATTGGACCTGCGAGTGCCTCGGCCTCGGAGCGAAACAGCGCTGGATGCCAACCGCTGCCAATCAGAGTCAGCCCTTGCACTCTCTTGCCTCCGTTCGTCTCGCGCGCGACTTCAACCCTAAATGCCTCGACGCATAGCACAGGTCTAGGCGTGACGGGGGAGTAGAGTTTGGGTTGTAATCTGAGGGATTTGGCGACTGCTCATCCGCTTGATTTGGGGGAGTTCTCGGGACAACGCGTTGCGGTCGATGTCTTCCTCAATGCCTACCAATTCATCACCAGCTTGACTGGGGCGGACGGGAAACCGCTCTCTTACGAGGGACAGCCTGTCGCTCATCTGATGGGATTTCTGGATCGGGCGACCTGGATGCTTGAGAATGGGATTGAGCCTGTTTTCATTTTCGATGGTCGCCCGCACCAACTGAAGATGGAGACTCTTGCGGGTCGCAGGAGTCGCAAGGATAATGCGAACACCAAATGGGAGGCGGCGATTGAAGCCGAGGACATGGCGCTGGCGAAGAAACTCGGGCCTCAGACCGCCGAATACACGCGTGAGATGGTTGCTCAGACCAAGCGACTCTTCGATTGCCTCGGCCTCGTCTGGATTGAAGCGCCGATGGAGGCGGAGGGTGCTGGCGCTGTTCGTTGTGCAAACGGTGAAGTTGCTGCGGTAGCGAGCCAGGATTGGGACACTCTGCTGTATGGCTCGCCAGTGATGATTCGCAATCTGACCAGTCATGGCCGGCGTAAGTTCGGTCGAATGGTCGTCGCCGAGAAGATCGTCTTGGCGGAGTTACTCGAAAACCACAACATCACGCGCGAGCAATTGGTCGATTTGGCGATAATGATTGGTACCGACTTCCATCCCGGAATCAGAGGCATTGGCCCAAAAACCGGCCTCAAACTGATTCGTGAGCATGGGACGATGGAGGCCGTTGCCGAGGTCAAAGACTTCGAGATGCCCGAGGACATCGAGACCATTCGAGGCCTCTTCCACAATCACCCGATCCATCCCGAGCCGCTGCCCGAATCGACGAAGGCGGTCGAGGAGAGGTTGCGGGAATTTTTGCAAGGCGAGTTCGGCTTCTCCGAGCGTCGCCTCGAGCGGGCCCTCAAGCGGCTGGCCAATGCCAACCACCTCAAATCTGACAGCCAGCCGACTCTCTTCGACTTCTGAAATTGAGAGAAGGGGCGGCTCGCCCGGGGACTGAAGCGCCCCCAGGGAACCTGTCACCGCGCAACGTCAGAAGACGGTCGCGGGCCTGAGCAGTTTTGACCAGCGTCGTACCTGTTTCACAGGACGTCGCTGTTCTCATCCTCATCGAGGATGCCGTCAGCGTCATCGTCGTCATCGAGGTAATCCTCGATTCCGTCGTTGTCGTGATCGAACTGGCCGGTGTAATCCCAGCCGTCGTTCTGCTCGAACCAGTCGGAGAGACCGTCGTTGTCGTCGTCGGTATCGATCATGTCGGAGATTCCATCATTGTCATGGTCATACCTCCATACACCGATAGCTCCGTCGATCTCGTCTACATCGAGGATGTTGTCGTTGTCATCGTCGTCGTCAACACCGTCGTTCAGTCCGTCGTTGTCGTGATCGCGTGAGTAGTCCTCACCGTTCGGTCCAACGTCGTTCCAATTGTCGATGCCATCGTTGTCGATGTCGAAGTCAACATTGTCGCGAACGCCATCGTTGTCGTGATCGTAGATGTTCGAGTTCGGGTCTCCGTCATTGACTTCCTCTCGGTCGTCTATGCCGTCGCCGTCATCGTCATCATCCTCAGCGTCATTGATGCCGTCGTTGTCGTGGTCCTCCGGGAACTCGTCCTGGTGGTCCGGGATGCCATCATTGTCATCGTCGAAGTCCAGGTCGTCCGGGATTCCGTCTCCATCGTTGTCGTTCTCGCCGTTCTGGTCTTGGTTGTCGAGCTGTTGGCTTTGCTGCTGATCAGACTGCTGGCCCTGCTGGCCTTGGTTATTGTCTTGGGTCTGGCCTTGCTGTTGCTGGTTCTGTCCATTCTGGTTGTTACCATTCTGGCTTTCACCCTCTTGCTGGCCTTGCTGGCCGGATTGATCTCCGCCCTGCTGTTGACCCTGACCGTTGTCTTGCTGGTTGGATTGTTCTCCACCCTGCTGACCATTGCCTTCCTGACCATCTTGGCCGGACTGTGAACCTTGGTTCTGTCCGTTGCCTTGCTGGCCGTTCTGGCCTTGACCTTGGCCTTGACCGCCTTGCTGTCCGGATTGACCTTGACCTTGGCCTTGACCTTGGCCTTGACCTTGTCCTTGACCTTGGCCTTGACCTTGGCCTTGACCCTGGCCTTGACCCTGGCCTTGACCTTGTCCTTGACCTTGGCCTTGACCCTGGCCTTGACCTTGGCCTTGACCTTGTCCTTGACCTTGTCCTTGACCTTGGCCTTGACCTTGGCCTTGACCTTGGCCTTGACCTTGGCCCTGTCCTTCTCCGTCTTCGCCTTCTCCACCGCCGTCAGTGCCGCCGTCGCCGGTTCCCTCTCCGTTGTCACCATAATCTGGATCATACGCATCTGGGATACCGTCGCCGTCCGAATCCGACATCGATCCGTTGTTAGGATCGTTCGGGAACGGATCGTCGGCGTCATTTTGCCCGTCACCGTCGGTGTCGGCCGAGTTGGGGTTCGTTCCTGCGGCGTACTCCTGAGAGTTCGTCAGTCCGTCGCCGTCAGAGTCCGCGTTAGCGTCACTGGCAGAGTTCGGATTCAGTCCGTAGGAAACCTCCCAACCGTCCGGTAAACCGTCGTTATCGGTGTCGGCGTTGTTAGGGTCCGTGCCTTCAGCATCCTCCTCAGCATTGGTAAGCCCGTCTCCGTCCCAATCAGCCCCACCATCGTCGGGGTTAAGTGGATCAGAGCCGGAATGGTTGTCAGCAGTTACGCCGACGGAACCAGCCATCAACACGAGGAGCATTGCAATCAACATGCTCGTATTCTTCATTTTCTGTATTTCATTCATTTCGTTTTCCTTCCTAAAATCAGTTCAGAGAACCCGCCGTTCTCTCTTTCCGGTAAAATGCTCGCGCCTGTCCTCGCGCAAACCATAGAATCCGGGAGTGACGGATGCTGATTGAGAGTAAACTGAAGGGTGGTGTCCACAGATCATAAATGCAGTACTGCGCCGCATTCAAGTCTTTGTGGATTATCTTTTTTCCTCGGCCTACTCCTCCTCTATTACGCATCCAATCTCACGGGCTTTCACAGGGAACCCTCCGTTCCCTCTAAATTTTGAGGAGTCGATAGCCTATTTCAACCCCTCCCGAGCCTGAGCAAAGGCCGTTTTCACCCCTCAAGGAGTGATTCGGGCGAGTTCGGCACGGAACTTGGTTTTGGAGAGGAAGTGCAGGACGGGCGTGGCGAGGCTGCCGATGACCAGAACTGTCAGCAGAAGATTCGACCATAACTCGATGCCGGAGCCGAAACTGAGGTAGAGAATCCAGCCGGCACCGAGGAATGCCCAGGGTCGGTAGCGACGAGCGAAAAGAGCTGAGCGCGACTTCGCGAGTTCGTCTGAGTAGAGATTCGATTGTTCGCCTTCCGCGAGCATATCGTTCTCGGTTGCGCAGCGGACGCAGACTTGGTAGCGGGGCCCGTTACCGCTGATGAACTGGGAGTTCGGGTAGTTCTGAGTGCACATGCGACAGGTCGGCATGGTGATTCGCCCTGAGGACCGAGCGTCGCGTCTTCAACGCTGCGGTTATTCGGTTTGGGGCTTTGTTGTGGTTTGTGGGATTTGCTCTGCTTCGAGGTTGAGGAAAGCCGCGAGCAGGTCGAGACCATCTGGACTTCCCACAGATTCCAGGTGAAATTGCACACCGTGGATCGGTAGGGTTCTGTGGCGCACCCCCATGATGAGCGTTCTTGATTCATCCCAGGCATTCGGTATGAGCAGGGGGGTTGTTGAATGAGGCTCGAGTATCAGGCTGTTGTAGCGCATCAAGGTGAGTTCTGATTCGAGCCCTTGGTAGAGGCCGGAGCCGTTGTTGAGGATTGTCGAAGGGACTCCGTGAACGGCTCCGAGGGGTGATTCTGTGAGTTTGTAGCCGGCTGCTAAGCCGAGAGCTTGGTGGCCCAAGCACCAGCCGAGAATCGGTATCGCCTCGTCAACTCCCTCAGGGGTTCCGTTTCTGGTCAGGTCTCCATGTATCGCGCGCGATGCGAGTTCCATCGTGGGCGCTGAGACCTCGGGGCGAGATGGGCCGGGTCCGAGGATGATGTGGGTCGGTTCATGCTCTGCCAGCCAGGCTTCGATCGTCGTCGCCGCATCCGCTCGTTCGGCTGGTCGGCCCTCGACAATCACCACCTCTGCGCCCAAGCGATGCAGGGCTTGGGCGATGTTGTTGCTGAATGAGTCGAGATTGTCGACGAGTAGTACTCTCGGGCAATCTTGTTCTACCGCTTGAGTACCTATTTCCTGATTCTCGCTCGGTCTGACCTGACCCAATACTCCCTCGACTTGTGGCACAGGCAGGATTCCGACCTCGCGCTCGGGCAATTCCGAGGCGCTGAATCCGGTTCGGAAACCCCAGGTAGCTTCGGTAATCGCCGCAGCCTTCCAGCGAGCTTCTTCGACTTCGGCGGCGGGAACTGAATCGATCACCACTCCGCCGCCGGCCTGCACCACTCCGTACCATTCATTCGGGCCACTGTGGGCCTCCAAGGTGCGAATCAGAATGTTCCAATCGGCCTCTCCAGCGCCCGAATTCAGGTGCCCGATCGAGCCAGTCCAAGCCCCACGAGGCGCTCCTTCCAATTCGTCTATCGCAGTCATCGTCACCGTCTTCGGACAGCCGATTATCGAACCGCCGGGAAACAGTGCTGCGAGTGCAGCACCTGCATCGGCTTCTGCCGCCAGCCTGCCCTGAACACCCGAAACCAGATGCTGTACATTGGCCAGCGCTTCGACGCGCCAATCCGCCCAATGGACACTGTCACTCTCACATACTCGGCTGAGGTCGTGGCGCTCAAGATCGACGAGCATCAGATGTTCTGCGATTTCTTTGGCCGACGAGGCCATCTCGACGCGCAAGGCGAGATCCTCTTCCTCAGTCGCTCCCCGCGCGCGCGTTCCTTTGATCGGCCTCGTCGAAACCACACCATCCCTCAGGCGCAGAAGACGCTCGGGGGAGGCGGAGGCGACTGCCCAACCGTGGTCTGCGAGGTGCAGCCAGGAGGCGTATGGAGCGGGGTTGCTACGCGTCATTCGCAGGAAAGCCGACCATGGGTCGTCGCTCATCGGCCCTTGCCATCGGCGCCCGTAATTGAGTTGGTAGAGATGTCCGCCGCGGATCGATTCGCGGATTCTCTCGACCGCTCTCGCGTGCTCGGAATCGCTCTCACTCTCCGGCACAGTCGCTTGTGTCACAGGGGCTACCTGAACCTCCTGAGCCTCCTGAAATGCTGTTGCTGGTGAGTGTTCTGCTGCGGCCAGCCAAGGGTGGCCGTCGAGGGCGATGAGGTGGAGTTTGTCACTCTCGCGCTCGTGAACCCACCATGCATCACAGCGCCAGAGGACTCCGAGGAGCTGGCCGGGTTCAGGGTTGTTGGTGAGGCGGATGTCACTCGCCCATCTCCCCATGTCGTAGCCGAGTAAGCCTGCGAATCCGCCTGGTGTTATGGGTGAAATGGCGAGGGCGTCTACGGATTGCGATGAGTCTGTAGTTGAATTGGGTGAAGCGGTAGCGACTTCGAATTCTCGAGTGATTTCAAGTGCCTGGGCGAGGCTTGCTGGTCGATGTTCGTCGAAGGTTCTCCAGCGCTCGTCGTGCCATTCCTGAATGACCATGACGAGTGGTTCTGGCGCTCCGAGTCCGACTTCTCCTGCGAGGGGCGAGCCGCTCTGTGGCGAGCCACGTTGTGGCGCTGCTGTCGGATTGTAGTGCGGCTCGAAGAAGAGGATTCGAATGCTGTCGAGGCAAGGCAGCATCGAGGATTGCGCGAGATCCGTGATCGGTCCCGCTGAATGCAGAAGCAACTCGTCACTCGCGGTTTCGCCTCGAGACCGGTTCAGCATGGCGATGAGCGGCTCGGAATGGTCGGTCTCGAAAGTGAGCCGCTCGATTCCGCTTCTGCGCTGCACGTCCACTACTCCCTGTTCTATTGTCATCTACTTCCAATCATCGGCCGACTGCCAAGCACTGCTCAGTCGGGCCAGCCACGAGGCTGTTGCGGCTTGATGAAGTCTACCACGAGGCTTGCCGATGCGTCGGCCATCGATGGTAGCCAGCGCCTGCACACCCATGCCGCTGCCCAAGACGACCATCTCGGCCGCCCTTACCACCATCGGAATCGTCAGTCGGGCCTGCCTCACGGGAATTCCCGCCGCCTCGATGCCAGTGCGAATCTGTTCGAGGGTGACCGAATCCAGAGCACCTTCGCTCGGCCGAGGGTGGTAAGCGACGCCGTCCGCGTCGAGCAACATCGGCATGCAGCGGTCGCCGTCGACCAGACAATCATCCTCCACTAGGAGCGAGATGTCCGCGCCATGCACGCGAGCCGCCTCGCGCGCCTCGAAGTACGGCTGCCAATCGCCGTGCTTGGTCCCTCGAATCTCGGCATCCCAGATGGGTGCTGCGAGGGTGATCGCCGAGAGTTCCGCCGGATAGGTCACATTGACTCGCGGGGTCAGGCTGACTTGGCCGCCAGCAGAGATTCCGACCTTGATCAGATGAGGCGCCTGATCGTCACCGACGATAGCCTCGCCAGGAAGATCCAAGTCTGCTAACGCCTCGAAAATGAGTCCCTCGAAGTCGCTCGGCAGGCTGATACCGAGGCGCTCAGCATGTCGCCGCAGCCGAGCGAAGTGCAAGTCTGCAGCCAATAGCCTCGCAGCGCCATCCCATGCGACCGTGGTGAAGACCTCTGAGCGTGGGTCGCGGTCCGCCATGACTCGCCATCAGGGCCGCCCGCTTCAATCCGCTCACACGCATCTCAGAGCATGTCGTCGAGGAATGAAGTGTCGACATCTTCGTCTTCGACCGAGAGATCGTCGGCCAGATCATCGAGTTCATCTGCAAAGTCATCCAGATCATCGATGTCGACCTCTTCCTCGGGACCACCCAACAATTCGTCCACGACTTCCGAGTCAGCACTCGGCGCTGGTCCGATATCCTCCTCGGCGACGATTCCAGCAGAAGCCGCCGTCGCCGAGTAAGATTCGTCTGCTCCCTGACCTGCATCCTTGTCAGCAGACCCGTCACGTCGCGCCGAAGCGACTAGTCCAGAACCTTGATCGGAGCCCACTCCAAGGCCATCTCCGATACCCATATCGAAGTCGTCAGTGAAATCATCGTCGTCCGAAAGGCCGGCCGCCTCGCGCTCCTTCTGCTCCTCCAATTCGACTTCGAAGGCGCCCATCTCCCATGGAGCGGGCGCGGAATCCTCGCGCGGCTTGATGAACAGAATCGCCCCGACCAGCAGCATCGCAACCGAAAGCAGCGCGACGATCATGTTCATCTCGCCAGACAGAATCCTGTCAACCCATGAATCACCAGCCGGATCATCACCCGGCTGTTTGGTCCCGAACGAGGACTCCGACCACGGCGGAACCTCGACGGGATCTGCATGGAATGTGTGCACGTCACCGTTGAAAGTGACGATTTCAATCCAATAAGTCTCCTCGCGCGCGAGCGCGGCATCGTCGAAATCATTGATGATCAGAATCGTGTCGCGCATTCCCTCTTTGAACAGCGTAGCATTCCTCGTATCGATGAATGCTTCAAGGCTCACGTAGGCGTGATATGTGCTGTACATCGGGTCGTCGCTCGCGTCCCAATTCACTTCAATCAGCGATCCAGCGGCGTTCCAGCTCGCACGAATACCACTCACATCAGGACACTCAGGGCAGGGATCGGCGGAGAGTTCGTCGGCGAGTTCTATCCAAGAGGTGGCGAGGTTGTTCACCCAGAAATTTCCAGAAGAATCGACGGCGACGACGGCGACGTAGATACGGCGGTTCGGAACCAAGTGGAGATCGCCTTGATCGAAGTCCAGAATCGGGTCTGTTCGAGCTGAGAATGTGGTCAGCAAGACTGGTAGATGCTGCTCTCTGTCAATCACCATCGATGGTTTCAGATTCTCGATGTTCTCAAGCAGAATCGGCGTGTCAATCACAGCATAAATCCTGTATTCAGCGATGTCTGAAGCGCTGCTCGGCTGGAATTCCACGAACATCGCATCTCCCGAATCACCTCCTCGGTCACTCAGTACCGGAGCCTCCAGCCTGTCCGGAGGCGAGATGTCTCCGCGGTTGTCGATGGGCGTGACGATGACCATGTGATCGTTGAGCCCTTCGAGGTGGACGTTGCCGCGCAGGTCGTGGATCGTGACGGTGACGTAGAGTGGGATCATCGGCTCGATGGTCTCTGAGTTGAGAGTCGCGAGCGAATCGCCGTAGAGAGCCTTGGTGATGGTAAGTTCGAGTTGGAAGTCCGCGCCGAACTGGCGCTGGTCGACCGTGATGAGGCCGCAATCAGAAGGAATCACCTTGCAACTGTCCCAGAGGTCTGAGATGTCATCCAGCGGATATTCTGAGATCCAGATGGTGTAGAAATCGAAGTCCTCTGCGGCGGAGCGATTCCAGCGGATGTCGATGGCTCCACCGTCGTCCTCCGGATGGTCCCAAGCGTCCAGTCCGGTGACTCTGTCGGGTGCTGCCCCAGCACCCTCGACGTTGGATATCGGGGTTGCCTCGACGATGAAGACATTGTCGACATCGCCGTTACCCCAATCGTCGAAGGCGACGACTCCGACCCAGTAGACGACGTCGTCGACAAGGCCACTTTCACCGAGTGAATCGATGATGACCTCGGTGATGGAACAGTCATTGATGTAGGCTGAGACCGGCCATCCATCGACTGTGGAAGGTGCTTGCCAGCCAGAGGCTGGAAGAGTGTAAACCGCGTAATAGGTGCAGTCCTCCTCGGTATTCGCTTCCCAATTGACTTGTAGGCGGCCGCCCTCATCGTCGAGAACATCGGCCGCGGTCGTACCCGTGATCGGCGCTGGTGGGATGCCATCGTCGAGACCACCAGCAGTCACGACTGGCCCGATGATGGTCGCATTATCGGGGTCGGATTGTCCAGCCTCATCGACGCAGACGGCGGCGAACCAGTAAGGTACGCCACCCTGGAGTTGCAGCGCGGTCGTGTTACCGGTGCTCCAATGGTACTCGAGTGGATTGGTCAATCCGATAGCGCTGGTGATCTCCTGCTGCACGGCCCAGAGCCGAGTTCTGTCAGGGTCGAGTTCAGTGCAGGCGGACCATTCCATGATGACGGTACCAGAGGCGCCACCTGCGACGGGCTCGGCGCTCATCCACGCGGGTGGTGCTGGCACTTCATCGGTCGGTGTGACATTGAGTGGGTAGGTCATCGGAACGCCGATGGTGCCATCGGCATATTCGATGGCGATGGCGGCTCGATACATGCGATCGTTCTGCAGAGTTTCGGTGATACCGTCATGATCGGCCTGTGTGACTGTCGCGTTGGTGTGCGACCAGTAGGTCGATTGAATGTAGGTGGAGAAGAAATGGACGTCGTTCTCAGTCGGCTCCCAGAGTGGGTCGTCGGTCGAATCCCAGACGTAGAGTCGGTAGGCGAACCATGCGGCATCTTCGGCAGGCAGCCATGAGGCTTCGATGACGCCACCACCATCATTGGGTCGATCCTCGAGCCCGACTATCACCGTCGGAACCTCGACGCGCTGCCAATCATAGGTTACACGAACCTTGATGGCGCCGTCAGCAGGGCTCTGTAATTGAACGTGCAGCGTCGCTGAGGTCGAGCCTGGACCAATCGCGGAAATCGCTGATTGGAAGGCCATTTCGATACCGCCGTTGGCAGCGGCGAGATCCCATGTTCCGCTGTAATTCAGATTGCTCGACCTCGCCCAGACCCAAGCCCCACCCTGCGGCGCGGTCAGAGTCATGGCGCCGGTGTGCATCGGTAACCTGCCCGGCGCGGCGACGTCGGAGACCTCCGGAATCTGAATCGGATCATCCGGCGTCACGAGCACTGTAGCCATCCCCGGATGAGTCGTATCGGTGATGTCCCAGGTACGGCCGCCGTAGAGCACGGTCAATGGATCGGCGCGACGCTGATGCTCGCGCGGCTTCTCCTGCAGGCTGATGACTGGGTCATAGACATGCAAGCCATCATCGCCGACGACGTACAGGCCGCTCGAATCGAGGTAGCCGCCTTTGAGTCCAGTGACGTCCTTCGAGGTCACCGAAGAGTGCAGTCCATCGACCTCGACCACGTCGATGCCGCGCGGACTCATCACCACTACGTAGTTGCCATCACTATGCATCTCAAATGGCGGCCAAGAGAGCAGAGAATGCAGACCTACGCCGGTTTCCATTTTCATCATCGTGCCATTCCAATGGACGAGAGGAGCTGTGTCAGTCGCGATGTGGACACCCCAATCATCGCTCGCGACAGATCGGACATCATTGCTCGGAATCATGTCGATATTGTAGCTTCCATTCACCATATCCGTCGCGATATCCCAAGCCACGGCACCGGGCCGAGTCGGACCCCACCCATTGTGTGAGATGAATAAGGCCGCGTCGTGATAGAGAGTTGTATTGCTGCCATCCTGATTCTGCACGACGCGCGAAGTCGGTCCTGCGTAGGTGATTCCTGATACTGTGTTGCCCATCAGACCCTGATTGTATCCGAGGGTCGTGATGACCGTCAGGTTGGTCTGATGCAGGACCGTCAATCCCGCTGCGCCACCGGCCAGCACTTTGCCCTCGCCTTGGATCGTATCGTCGATGACGAAGAGGTGCTCGATTATCGGTGAGGGCAGACCATCGATCGTCGTGATCGGATCGTCCCAGTCGTCTCTCGTCGTGTTCCACATGCCTATTCCGCCGTGTGTGGCGATGAGGATGTGATCGCCATATTCGATGAAGTCACGCACGAGATTGCTCGGCAGCCCAGCTAGGAGGCTGCCGTGACCCCAATGATTGGTGCCGGTGTTGTAGATCTGGAAGCCGGCAGCAGAACCTTGATTGCCCATCAGACCGATGTACATCGAGCCATTCTCGAGGATCATGCCGTCCATCTGTGTATGCAGCGCCGGCGGTGTCGAGGTGATGCGGCGCTGTTGCAGGTCGATGGCTTTCAAGCCGCGTCCAGCAGTCGTCACCCAGAGGGTTTCATCATCGAGCAGCATCTCATTGACGATATCCTGCTGGAAATTGTAGCCATACTCCCAACGAACCGAGCCGTTGGAGAGTATCTCGCCCTGCAGGACCGATGAACCGTAGTAGGAATTGACGCCAAGGCTGCTGCTGACCCAGACGTGAGTTTCGTTCGAGATTATCTCGGCGACACGCCCGCTCGAAAGGCCTGCCAGCTCGTCGAAGCCGCTGGCGATCAAACCTGAATTATCGAGTCGGTCGACTCGGTTCATGCCAGTCGTCTGGCCCGAGCGACCGATCGCATAGACCATCTGACCTGAATTGGATGGAGCGCGCTCGATCGAGCATCCATCCATGCCGGGATCGAGGACCTGGCCGTTGGCCGTCGCAGTTCCTGAAGTGACGAGACGTGAGATTCCGCCCTCGTTGTCATATTGGTGACCGGCGAGCAGGACATTGTTCTCGTGATGCATTCCGCCGGGGAAGATGCGGTCCATCGAGATTCCATCCGTCGAGGTCAGGGTCGAGAGATAACTGTCGGTGTTGTAATTGTAACGATCGAAGCCGACCCCTTCGGTGTCGAAGCCGATGTACATGATGCGATTCGCTTCGTCGCAGGCGAGCGCACGGGGATCATTATTGGACAGTCCAGTGCTGCCTGAGGTCATCGAACTGATCCATTCATTGGTCAGCGAATCCTGATCGTGATCGGCCAGATCATATCGCGCGATGCCACCTTGGTTACCCCACCAGAAGCGCGCGCCGATGGCGAAGTGGACGATGTCATCACAGAGTTTTATGTCAGCAGCATAACCATCGGGAATGTCTCCGGTGCCTAAATCCCAAGAAGACCAGACATCCGATGAGCCATTCATACGCAGAATCTGGGCGTTTGAATTGAAACCGCTCGACTCCATGGTGCCGAGCCAGAGATCGGAATTGATGACAGCCATCGAGTAGAATTCCTCCTCGGAACTCGATGGCAAGCCATCTCCAGGCATCCATGTATCGAGCCAAGTCGAATTGACGGGGTCCCAGCGAAGAATGCCGTTCATGCTGGCGAAGAGGTACTCGCCTTGGAACTCCGCCATGCCACGGATGGGTCCTTCGATATCGGTCCATTCGTTGAGAAGTTGCATCGAATCGGCATTGAATCGTCGCAGGATGTAATCACCATAGGCGATCCATAATTCACAGGATGAGGCATTGAGTGGGAAACAATCGCCGAGGAATCTGGCGTTGACGCGGCGAACATTACCGATGGTCGCGAGGTCGTCCTCCCACGCCTCGCTGCTCATGTTCCAGCGAACGATCGTGCCATCGCCATTGTTCCAGTATTGGGTCGGTCGGACGCCGATCCACAACTGATCCCCTATCACACCGATTCCGTGGACGACGCCGCTCCAGCCGGCTTGAGCACCAGCGTCGAGAGTGGTCATGCTCGAATTCGTCGTCAGATTGATTCGGAAGATCTGAGCGCTCGACGCCCACCACGAATTGCTCCGTTGCAGCGAATAATGCAAGACATTGTCGTGAATCTCCATCTCGGCGGGCGGTGTGTTCGAGAGCGTCGGCCCGGCCGCGTTCGCCCCCCGACTCCACTCGATGAGAATCTCATCATTGACGACGTCGATGAGCGTCAGGCCGAAGTCACCCCCAGCCCACATGGTACCCGAATCAAGGCCGGGAACGAGAACCGTGACGTCGTCGTCGTCGATGTAGCCTTGAGTTCCGTCCCACGTCGTCAACCACTCATTGTTCATCAGATCATAGCGCGCGATGCCCGTGTTCTCAAAGCCCAGATAGAGGATATCGCCGATCTTGACCGTTCGTGAGCGTTGGGTATCATCACCTGCAGTCCAAGTCTCGATGACGGTGAAATTGTCCATGTTGATTATCGCGGCTCCCTCGTTCGTGCCAGCGTAGAGCCGGTCTGTATCGAGCATGTCGACGGCATAGACGAACCTGCTCGGCATGCCATCGGAAGTACTGACGCAATCTTGGAATTGATACTGCCAATTCCACATGCAAGCACCTCGATTGGTTCCCGCGTACATGCCATCCGCATCACTCGTGACATCGTAGAAGACCGTCGGGCGATTCCACCAGCCTCCGCTGCTGGTCATGGTGTGCCAGGCGCTGCCATCGTAGCGCGAGAAGGCTCCTTGAGTGCCGACGAGCAAGCCGCCGTAATCGTCCATCTGCAAAGAAAGGACATCGTCGTCAGGCAACGTGCTGGAATCCTGATTCCAGTGCTCGGTGATATCTCCAGTCATCCGGTCGATGACGAGGATGCCGAAGTCGAAGAGACCTATGTAGACGACGTCATCATCGACGGCAATTGGGGTCGAGTCGAGGTTGTCGGCACCGAGCGACTGCCATGAGCCGATTATCGCTGAGGTGGAGAGTTCAACGCGCATCACGCCAGCGTCGGGCGTGGCGATGTAGGCTATACCGTAACGGGTGGCGATGTCGGCGACGTAATCCGAGTCGAGACCATCTGAAGTGGTCAAGGTGTCGACGAGTGTCAGCGCATTAGTGTCGATGATCGAGATGCCAGATTCAGTGTGGCCAACGACGAGGAAATCGGTATTGGGGTCGAAGGCGAGGGCTGAGACGTGGGTTGAACTGAGGCCTGAGACCGTGCCTTCGTAAGCGGCGTCGTAGTTGCGCAGTCGGATGACGCCGGCATTGGTCGTGCCAATCCAGACATAGCTGTTGGAATCCTGTTCGATAGCGATGATCTGGCCGACGTTGCTGACGTAATCGCTGATGTCAATCGGCGTCTGCCAAATCTGAGTCGCCTCATCGAAACGATCGATGATCTTGTTTCCAGCGATCCAAATCTCACCTTGTTCACCATCATCGATGTGAGCCGTGACCTGCATCGAGTCTGCGGTCGGGCTGCTGACCAGAGTCAGCGAATCATCGGTATTCTCGCCTTGCAGTCTCGCCAGCGTGCCCGAGCCATCACTGACCAGAGCAGTCCCTGTTGTCGGGCCCCGAGGGGCTTGTGCTGGCCAGGAGATGATCGACTCGCCATTACCTAACAAGCCCATATCGTCCAATTGTCTCTGAGAGCGGAAGATCAGCGAATCGGTATCATAGGCGTGGACAGTGGTTCCTGCGAGGATGTGCAGCCAACCCTCGGTCACAGCCAAACCATGAATCTGATTCGAGGCCAGCCAATTGCCGGTCGACCAAGTCGCCAACCACGATTGAGAGACCAGGTCGCGACGATTGATGCCTGCATCATAAGTCGCGATCATCAGATTGTTTCCGACCACTGCGAGGTCGGTGATGAGGTCGGAGGCGAGGTAATTCTGAGTGTTCCAGACGATGTTGCTGTCGACCACGACGCTGACCCCACTCGAGGAGCTCGTGGTGGTGAAATCGAGGAGATGAACGCCACTCGACTCGGTCGCAAGATAGACCCTGTCGCCGACGATCAGGATGTCCGAAGGAAGCTCCTGATTCTGCGCCAGACAGTAATCATAATCGGTCCACGCCGAGGCATCGATTGCTCGGTGGTGGATGGTGCATGATCCTGCTGCCCAAGTCGTGCCGTAGGCGTCGACGGCAATCGCGTGAATCGTGGAATCATCCGAACCGTCTCCTGTCAGCAGATCCGGCAAGGCGGCGGAGTCAGAGAGTCGGCGGACGAGGACCGAGCCGTCCTCAGTGCCGATGAGCAGTCGGTCTTGGTCCACATCGATGGCCAGCGAGCGCCCTTGCAGATTATTCTCGATATCGATGATTGGCTTGACGGCGCGATCATCGAGATGCAGTAAATCGTCATCGAGCAGGACGTACAGTCTGCCATCGAACGGATTGGCAGCGCTGTCGTGGAGGGCCACATCCAGCGCTGAAAACGAAATCTTAGGGTCGGCCGGCCGCAGAGCCTCAATCACCATGTCGGTGAGAGTCACGCCGGCCGGCAATTCCCATGAAGCATCGGAAATCGAATTGGGACGAAGATAAGTGTCGAGAGTCCCATTCTGAACGGTCGGCGGATTGTTCTCCATCACGTCCTGCCGACCGAGGTCGCCATATCCTCTCCAGTCGAGGATCGGCGTCTGAGTATCGAGGAGGGTCAACTGCGGTTCAGTAGCCCAATAGCCATCTGAACCGTTGACAGCGATCTGGAAAGTGAGATTCGATATCTCGGCTCCCGGAGCGAAATCGAGGTAGAGATCACTGTAAGCATAGGTTCCGTTAGCCAGATCGGCTCCCGTCGCAATCATGTCGACCCAGCCTGTATCGTTGCTGCCCTTCCCACCCCAAACGGTCTGGGGAGCATTTCGAGCTCCATCCTCAGGAGCCGACAATTCAGGACTGAAAGCAGCAGACCACGGCAAGGCCACCATCAACAGCGTGAGGAGCAGAGCAAGTCTTTGCTCAGCCGTCCTTTCTGCAGGAAACAATGCGGGCACGAACCTTTGGCCTGCTTGTTCCCATTATGAAAGGAATGGGTGGATGATTTGGTCTTGCTTCTCCCTCTCGTAGAGGGAGTGTTGAAAGAAATAATCGCATTTCAAGGGGCTGATAACCATCCCAATCGCAGTAGGATAGCATCAAAGGGGAAGGTGTGGCCCGACCAACCTCGGAGGGATATGCCTTGGTTGAGGACCGTCTACGAAAGGATGCGCTGGATTACCATTCGGCCGCGCCAGCCGGCAAGATCAGCGTCGTTCCCACGAAACGTCATGGCACCGCCCGAGACCTCTCGTTGGCGTACTCGCCCGGTGTTGCCTATCCCTGCGAGGAGATCGAGAAGAATCCGGAAAATGCTTATCTCTACACCTCGAAGGGGAATCTCGTCGCTGTGATCAGCAACGGCACCGCCGTGCTGGGTCTGGGTGATATCGGGGCTCTTGCCAGCAAGCCGGTGATGGAGGGCAAGAGCCTGCTGTTCAAGGCCTTCGCCGATATCGATGTTTTCGACATCGAGGTCGACAGGACCGATATCGATGAATTCGTCGAGGCTGTGAAGGCGATCGCTCCTACATTTGGAGGGATCAATCTCGAGGATATCAAGGCGCCTGAGTGCTTCGAGATCGAGCGTCGGTTAGTGGCTGAGTTGGACATTCCGGTGATGCACGATGATCAACATGGAACTGCGATAATCTCTGGTGCGGCGCTGCTGAATGCCTTGGAGGTGGTCGAGAAGGAGATTTCTGAGGTCAAAGTGGTGATTTCGGGAGCCGGTGCTTCGGCAATCTCCTGTGCTACTCATTATCTGCGGCTTGGGGTTTCTGCGAAGAATCTCCTGATGTGCGATTCGAAGGGGATTCTGACGAAGGTGCGCGAGAAGGCAGGCGAGTTGAATCCATACAAGGCTGCATTCGCGCGCGATGTTGCTGATGGCGGTCTGGCTGAGGCACTGGATGGAGCTGATGTCTTCCTCGGTCTCTCCCGAGGTGGGGTGGTTTCTGGTGAGATGGTCGCCTCGATGGCGGCGCGCCCACTGATATTCGCGTTGGCGAACCCCGATCCTGAGATTCTTCCCGAAGAGGTGCTCGAGGTGCGCGATGATGCGATCATCGCGACTGGGCGCTCCGATTACCCGAACCAGATCAACAATGTTCTGGGTTTCCCATACATCTTCCGAGGTGCTCTCGATGTTCGCGCTACAGAGATCACCGAGGGCATGAAGATGGCCGCGACCCATGCGATCGCAGAGTTGACCAAGGAGCCAGTTCCTGATGATGTCGCGGCCGCCTACGGTGGGGAGCAGATGCAGTTCGGAGCGGAATATCTGATTCCCAAGCCATTCGACGCGAGAGTGCTGATCTGGGAGGCGAGCGCTGTGGCGGAGGCCGCGGTTGCCGAGGGGGTCGCGCGAGTCGCAGCAGAGGATTTCGATGTCGAGAAGTACCGTGAGGAGTTGGAGGCCAGACTAGGGCTGACCCGCTCGATAATGCGCAATGTGATCAATCACGCGAAGCGCGACCGAAAGAGCATCGTCTTCTCCGAAGGCGAGGAACCGACAATCATCAAAGCAGCCGCACAGTGCATCGCTGAGGGCATCTGCGACCCGATCCTGCTCGGGCATCCTGAGCGGATTCAAGCGGTCAAGGAAGAACTCGGACTTCACTTCGAATGCGAGACCATCGATGTGCGCTACGACCCGCGCAGGCGTGGCGCTTATGCAGACGAATTCCACGCGCTTCGCGGACGCAAAGGTGTGACTCGAAGAGATGCGATCAACCTGCTGAAATCGCCCAATTACTTCGGACCGATGATGGTTCACGTCGGCGACGCGGACGGTTATCTCGGCGGCATCGCCCACCACTATCCAGACATTGTCAAACCCTGCCTGCAAACGATTGGACCTGACCCGAACGCCCACAGAATCGTTGGGATGTACATGATGACGGTGAATGGCGAATTGATGTTCATCGCCGATGCGACGATCAACATCTATCCCGACCCCCGCACCCTCGCTGAAATCGCGGTCCAGACCGCTCGCGTCGCGCGTCGCTTCGGCGTCAAACCAAAAGTAGCGATGCTTTCATTCTCCAATTTCGGTACCTCGAGCGAATTGCGAACCGACCGCATCGAGGAAGCGGTCGCGATGGCTCGTGAATTGGATTCGACACTCGTGATCGATGGGCCGATGCAAGCTGATACCGCACTGGTTCAGGAGATTCAGAAGGATTTCCCATTCATGAGCTTCGAGGGGGCGGCCAATGTCCTCGTCTGCCCCAACCTCGCCTCGGCCAACATCGCCTACAAACTGCTGCAGAGAATCGCCGGCGCAGAGATGACGGGGCCCATCCTCGAGGGTCTGGCCAAGCCAGCCCACGTTCTGCAGAGAGGCGATTCGGTTCGCCAGGTCGTTCACATGGCTGCGATCACAGCAGTCGATGCCCAGCGACATGCCCATGAACGACTCTGAATCATAGGGTAGCGTATGAGTCGCCCACTGCGCCGCCATTGAATCACTATTCCTGAGTCATAGGGGCCCTGCTTGGAGCCCTATGATTCAAAAGATAAACCCACGAGTATTTTTCGGATGCCGGAACAAACTTCAAGCCCAGTACCTACATGAGCGTACCTATGGAAGAGGTAGAAGAAACTGTGACAATAACCGATGGAACATATGTAGCAGAGGGCGATGGTATCAGGCCGGCCGTGGCCATGTCTGCAGGTGATGCTATCAAAACCTGTTTTCGAAAGGGGATGAGTACAAATTTATTCACGGGGCGGGCATCACGATCGGAGTACAACTGGTACTTGTTGTTCATGTTCGTCGTCCAGTTCGCTGTGTTTTGGGTGATGATAGATGAGATGCTGGATAAATGGACCTTTGAGCAGTCCACCGGGAGGGGAGCCACCACGTATCAAGGCCCCTCAATTCCACCATTTTTCCTATTGATTCTCCTCGCCTTGCTTATCCCCTGGATTGCCGTCATGGTCAGGAGGATACACGACCTCGGTTACACGGGTTGGATAGTCCTAGTAGGAGTCGTCCCAATCCTTGGGCAAATTGTTACTTTTATCCTATCTCTCATATGTATCTTCGGAGCAGGCCAGGGCCACGAAAACAAGTATGGCCCGGTCCCTACAAACATCGTGGAGAGTCTGGAACCTGTTACGATAGAAGCAGAGTAATCCTCGCAGCTCAAGACCCACTGAATACCCACTGATTCAGGGCGAATCAGAGGATACCCTCTGATTCATCCGCATTTGGCGGCCTTCGCAGCCGTCCCCAACTGAGGGCCCACAAGGGCGGTCAGTGGACGGCGCGAAGGCACGCGCTTGGTTGCAGCACTGAGTTCTTCCAGAGAAGTCTCAGCGTATAGTGGCGGCTAGCTGCCTAGCAGCGCTCGCACTGACCACCCCATAGGTGATCTGCTAGCATCACTAGGT